>Ga0187817_10000290_pt1 | contig 20406 bp, 15 predicted proteins | sample NC_wetland_sal_i_17_FD_132431 | JGI IMG/M metagenome (GOLD analysis project Ga0187817, IMG submission 132431) | Wetland sediment microbial communities from Neuse River Estuary, North Carolina, USA - SO4_2 | ecosystem: Environmental > Aquatic > Freshwater > Wetlands > Sediment | place: USA... | reverse complement strand
TTCTCGACCGGGATCAGCTTCGCGACTGGTCTGCCATGTTTTGTGATCAACACGGTCTCGCGGTTAGCCTGCACTTCATCCATGACCGCAAGGCAATGGACCTTAAAAAAACCTGCAGCCATTTTCTTCATGCGAACGCTCCATAATCATGGTCATTATACCATGGTCGTAATTGGTCATCTGGACGCAACCAAGTCCTTTTTATTCGGGTGTTGCACGTCAACCGAGTTGGAGCTCCGTGCCAACTCTTCGATGATCGATACAGGGGGCTTACCTGCAAATAATCCGGCTCCCTCCGCCATCTTCTTTCTAGGGAGCGCTGCCCGCAGGTTGCCTTCCAGCTTCCGATCGATGCGAACCGCCCCCTTTGCCCTTAATTCAGCGCCCGAGCAGTCTGAGAGTGAGATTTCTATTCTGATCATTGATCCATGGCAATATTGCGCAGGTAACTGCGCATCCCAGCCGACCAACACGAGCAGTCCAGAAAGAGTCTTGCCTCTTTGCAGGCGTACGCCTGGCGCAAGTTGATCATTCAGCACCTGGTCTCGCGGCAAAGTTAAGCCGGGAGGAATCTGGTATTCCTTCGCGTTGCCCGTAGGCATGTCTAACAAATCGAATGGTGGTCCGTCCCAGGGCAGGCTTACGGCAGCTTCGTCCACCTGCAAGGTACCTGAGCATTGCCGCGTGATCCGAGCTCCAGTCACCAGGACTATATCGGAGTACCAATTGGAAATGAGACTGTAGTCGTAGCCGATCTCGAAATCGACGGCCGGATCACACGAAGGCAGTCGTGGTACGTTGATGTCAACTCCTATCGAGTGTAGCCACTGGGCTCGAGCAACGTGTTCAAGCTGTTCGCGTTTGCTAAGATTCCAAATTATTCTAGGCATTTTTTTCTCCCTGTTTTCTTCAAGAAAACCTTCAACACCTACACCCCTACACCGAGTGGCCTACCAGCACATTCAGGGCATTCCCCGCGCGCCTCGGTCAGGGGAACATCGAACCTGCGCGCCAGAGCGTGCACGCGAGAGCTGGTTTCCTTGCCGAGCGCGATCTTCACTCCCGCGTTGTCTCTTGGGACTTTGGGGATGCAGAGATCTTTCAGCATCCACCCGACTTCTGGCGGGCTGTATTGTTCGAGGACCCCGCGCTGTCGCAGAAGCGTGTTGAGCGATTTTGCAACGTCCTGGACATAGAGGCACTCGGGCTGAAAGCTCTCGATGGTAGGGTCCAGATGCACGATGCGCAGAAGAACTTCCGTGAGGCATGATTCAGGACTGACACTGCGCGCGGCTCGAGCGGCATCGTCTTGCCATCGCATTAATGATACGTACCGTGTTTGGAGGTCACGATCACCGCCGACACAGTCCCCGAGTGCTGAAGCAATCGCCCGACTCGGGAAAGTGAACTCCGGCACGTCGAATTCTGATTCGAGCACCCTCAGCCAATTCGCGATCCGATACGCGAGCAGCAGCGGCTGAAATTCGGCGCTGAGCCGATTCAACTCGAAGTCCGATAGCAAGTTTGCCTTGGGAGCCGCCAGATCCAGGTTGATCTGCACCGCGCTCTCGATCAGACAAGGATCGACGACGCTCGACAGAGAGAACACGACCTTGCTCGCGCAGAAATTGCTGATACCGCGTGCATCCAAACTCACAAGCCCGCGAAAGCTGGAGGTTCGAAGGGCTGCTTTGACTTCCCGGCTTTCACCGTCATCAAAAATCAACAACGTGGGGCGAAAATCAGCAATGAAGTTCCAGCCCCCGCGGCCACCCGCCGCCTGACCAGCATTCACGCCGAAGCCCGTGAAGAGATCAACGGTGGGTTTGGCCTGGCCATTGATCGCGACTGCTTGCACATGTTGATGAAGCGGCCCATTCTCGGCTGGGGACTGGGCGCCTTTCCCGCCGCCTACCCGGAATTTCGCAGTTTCTACACCAACTTCTTCGTGAACCAGGCCCACAATGATTATTTGCAACTGCTGGTCGAAACCGGCCTGGCCGGATTCTCCATCGCAGTCTGGTTCCTGGTGTTGGTTTTCCGCCAGGCCACGGCCAAGCTTAAGGATAAGGATTGGACCGAGAACGCCACCGGCGCATTGACCGTCGCCGCGCTGCTCGGTTGCGTGGGAATCCTGGTGCACAGCTTTCTTGATTTCAATTTGCAGATCCCGGCAAACGCCGCGCTGTTTTACGTGCTCTGTGCGATAGCCGCCTCTAAACCACTCCAGGAATCGCAGCGTCGCCGCGTGCTTCGCCGGCGCAGTTCGATCGAGGAGCCTCAACCCGAAGCCGCGGCATCCTAATCGCTTGCGAGATGGCAGCGCCGATGAGCACTTTCCCCGACGTTGTATCAGCTCCTATGAATCCGTTGCGGAGCGGGGACGAGCCATCGCTCCGGCTCTACTCAGGCGTGGTAAACCTGCTCGTGCTGCCGCGCTTCATACCACAGCGCCAGCTCGACGCGGTTCCACAGTCCCAGCTTGTCGTAGATCAATCGCAGATAATTCTTCACCACGTGCTCGGTGGTCCCAAGAGACTTGGCGATCTCGCGGTTCTTGCAACCCTCGGCTACGCGTCGAATGATGAACTGTTCGCGTTCGCTGGGTCCGCGGCGGTTTGCTGTTTCTCCAACCATAATTGCCTCCGATAAAGCAAAGTCGCGAGCTTAACCCGCTTGATGCCCCCCTTGATTCCGAAACGCAGAAACAGGCGGTTGAAATGCGCCTTGACCGTTCTTTCGGCAATGTTCAAATCTTTAGCGATCTCCGAGTTGTCACATCCCTGGAGAAGCAGTTCAATCACCTGCCGTTCCCGGGGTTCCATCTGGCTGAACTTCTCTTCCGTAAACATGGCACCTCGCCTACGCGACCCGGCCGCGGCAAGCTTCCGCAATCAGGTCCCCTTGGCACATCTGGATTTCGGGTCTTTGCGTCTCATTTTGCATTCATCCGGCCAAATCGGCCTGCCGGCTGTTAACTAAGTATGAAAACCTCTGGAACGCGCTTTTTCTTTGGAAAACGGCGGTTACTTCAGTCATTCCAGGGACATACGCGCAGCAGTTTTGCTCAAGAGCTAGGGTGAATTACTTAGTACAAACTTCCGAGTATCAGCCTTCCAAAGATCATATTTACACAGAAGTGCACCCCTCTACGCGGAAGTGCATCCGCGCCCTGCCCTCACCTTTCCCCCTATAATGAGCCGTGGACTTCAGGCTGGTAAGCAACTACAAACCTCAAGGCGACCAGGCGCAAGCGATCGAGGCCCTCACCCGCGGCATCTTCGATCGCGAGCAGCATCAGGTTCTGCTTGGCGTTACCGGTTCGGGCAAGACCTTCACGGCGGCCAAAGTGGTCGAAGCCGCCAACCGCCCCACCCTCGTCATGGCCCACAACAAAACTCTGGCCGCCCAGCTCTACCATGAGTTCAAGACTTTCTTTCCCAACAACGCGGTGGAGTACTTCGTCTCCTACTACGACTATTACCAGCCGGAGGCTTACGTCCCGGCGGCGGATCTTTATATTGAGAAGGAATCTACGATCAACGACGAACTCGACAAGCTGCGGCTCTCGGCGACGCGGTCGTTGTTTGAACGGCACGATTGTTTGATTGTGGCTTCGGTCAGCTGTATCTACGGATTGGGTTCGCCCGAGGCGTACTACGGCATGATGCTGTTCCTGGAAAAGGGACAGAAAATCAAGCGCCCGGACATCACTCGCAAGCTGGTCGACATTCTTTACGAACGAACGGAAGGCGATTTTCGCCGTGGGACGTTTCGCGTGCGCGGCGACGTCATTGAAATCTACCCCCCCTACGACGACAACGCGTACCGTGTCGAAATGTTTGGCGACGAGGTCGAATCGCTTTCGCAGATCGATCCTCTGTTTGGGACGGTCAAGCAGCGTTACCTGCGGCTGCCGATTTATCCGAAGACGCACTATGTCATGAAAGAAGAGACCCGGGCCGCGGCCGTAGCCTCGATAAAGGCCGAGCTCGCCTGGTGGGAAGCGGAACTGCAGAAGCAAGGGCGCCTGGTCGAATCGCAGCGCATCCATCAGCGCGTGATGTATGACCTCGAAATGATCAAGGCCATGGGTTACTGCCACGGCATCGAAAACTATTCGCGCCACTTTACCGGACGCCTCCCCGGCGAGCCGCCGCCCACGCTGCTCGACTATTTTCCCCGCGACTTCCTGATGTTCATCGACGAGTCCCACCAGACCGTCCCGCAACTCCACGGCATGTATCACGGCGACCGCTCGCGCAAGCAGACGCTGGTCGAATACGGATTTCGTATGCCCTCTGCCCTCGACAACCGTCCGCTCACCTTCGAGGAGTTCGAGCATCGTACCAACCAGCTCGTCTATGTCTCCGCTACGCCCGGTCCCTACGAACTTACTAAGTCCGCCGGCGTGGTCGTCGAACAGATCATCAGGCCCACTGGCCTGATTGACCCGCCGGTGGAGATCCGTCCGGTCAAAGGCCAGATCGACGATCTGCTGCACATGATCCGCGACCGCGTCGCCCGCAACGAACGCGTGCTGGTGACTACGCTGACCAAGCGCATGTCCGAGGATCTGGCCGAGTATTACAGCGAAGTGGGGGTAAAGTGCCGTTACATGCACTCCGAAATCGAAACGCTGGAGCGGGTCAAGATTTTGCGCGACTTGCGCAAAGGCGAGTTCGATGTATTAATCGGCATCAATCTTCTGCGCGAGGGCCTCGACCTGCCCGAAGTATCGCTGGTGGCGATTCTAGACGCGGACAAAGAAGGCTTCTTGCGCTCCTCCGGTTCGCTGATCCAGACCATAGGACGCTGCGCCCGCAATCTGAACGGGCAGGCCATTCTCTATGCCGATCGCATGACCGACTCCATGAAAAAGGCGCTCGACGAAACCAACCGCCGCCGCGCCATCCAGCAGGCCTACAACGAAGAAAATGGGATTACGCCTGAATCCATCATTCGCCCGCTCGATATGACCCTGGTCGCGATCGTTGCCGCCGACTACGCCGACCTGACCGGTCCCGAGGCGGAAGGTATCCCTGATCTGAAATCGCAGGAAGAGTTGGACGCCTACATCGCGAAGCTGGAGAGTGATATGCGCGAAGCGGCCAAGCGGTTCGAGTTTGAGAAGGCGGCCAAGTTGAGGGATACGATCAAGGAACTGCGAACCAAGGAATTTCTGTTTGCCTGACTTTTCGGGATTGCACCAAATCCAGCCGTCGAAGCGGCTTTGTGTGGCAGTCATTTTTTGTGCGGGAATTCCTGACGCGGTTCCGATTACCTGCGGCCGCCGACGGCAAGTCGCGTCTCTACCGGAAACTACTTTTTCGCTCCGTCGCCAGATTTTGCCGGAGCGGTGGCGGCGCGTGCGGTGAGCGGATTCTTTCGTGTCCCGTTCTGGAGCGCGTCGTCGACGGCCGCTCGGAGATCGACCAGCATACGCAGCGGCTGGCCCGAGGAATATTCAGCGTGGAACATAACTTTCCAGGACTGGCAGATCATGCGCAGACGCCCGATCGGTTCTTCAGCCGAAAATTGTGCTCGGCGGCAATCGATGGTCGAGATGCTGCGGCGCTCCAGCTCGCGCAAACCATCCTGGATGGCGTTGAGATCGTCGTGCATGAGACGGAAAAAAATCCGCCGCAGCATGAAGCTGAAACGCGCAAATGCCACCATCGCCGCAGGCTCGAAATAGCGCGCCGCATTCTGCGTCTTGAGCTTGCGCCCTTGCTCCAGCGTGCCGCTATGCAGCAGATCGCTGAGACGGCGGCTGCGCGCCGCCGACTGCAGGATGGTCTCCAGCGAACTCAACCAGGCCGGAATCTTGGGCTGTTGCGGGCCGAGCACCGGTTCCAGTACCTGCGCTATGTAATCCAGGTCGACGTCCGCGTCTTCCAGGCCCGAGGGCGCGCACAGCGAAAAATACTGCACGAGCAGAAAATCGGTCTTGTCGCGGTCACTGGCCGACTTCGAGGTCTTCTGCAGGTGATGCAGGAGAAGTTGGCGCAATACGGCTTCGTTGGCCAGCGGCGTGGTCTGCAGAAACTGGCGTAACTGGTGCACCTGTATCTGCGCGTCGACCTGCTGGAACCATGCTTCGGCCTCGCCGACGGACTCTGCCGATGGCGAGAACCCCTCATCGACGGGACAGGCGGGTACGTCAATCACAAATTCGCGGACCAGCGCCACGTAAATGGGTCGCAGCGCCGAGAGCGCGGCTCCTTGCTCTTCAAACGAAGGTTGGGCGGATGCGGTCATGATTTCACAATCCAATTGGGAACAGGTTTGAGAAAGCGGGCGGCAATCACCGTCCGTTCAGGATGATACTGCACTGCGACCACCGATGCCTCCACATGCAGCGATCCGTCGTTACTTTCGACTAAGACACGATCGGCAAATTCGAGCGGACGGCCGAGCGCAAACAAGACTTCCTGTGGCGTGCCGTACTCAATGACGGTCTCCTGAAGAAAAATGCAGTCGTTCTCGTGCGCGGTCCTATCGCCGTTTCCAAGGCCATTGCCATAAATCCGGCTGAGCTTGATGGGAATCCGCACAGGTGTGGCCTCGGGAAAGAACTTGGCCAAGCGGCCTACAATTTCTGATTCGAAAGCGCGAGCAGTTGCCTGCTGTGGCACAGTGGGCCTCGATCCCGGGGGAGTTGGAGCAGTCGAGTCTCCCCTCCTCCTGGTTGGGAAGATCTGAGAGGGGACTCGTATACGTCATCAGTATGCATGAGTGCACGAGTTCCCACCAAACACTTGAAGGTCATGCACTTAAGAGCACGTGAAAGGAGTACAAGCAGTTAACGGGTCACTCCAGGGTCGAAGCAGCTCATTCCTTTGAAAATTGAGGAGAAGGGCGTCTCAGGCTGAGACAACCGTCTCAGCTCCCAGATCAAATCCAAAGTTCATTGCAGGGTCGTCGATTGAGGTGGCTCCTCGCGGCCACCGATGTGGTAACGCTTCAGCTTGCGGTAGAGGGTGGCGCGGCTGATGCCGAGCATCTTGCCAGCCAGAGTTTTGTCTCCGTTGACCTGGGAAAAGACGCGCTCAATGGTGGCGCGCTCGATGTCTTCGAGGTCAGTGGCGCGGCCAAAGACTTCTGGCGAACCCGGCGGTTCGGCATGAATTTCCTTGCGTGCGATCGAGGGCGGTAGATCGTCGAGTTCGAGGATGCGCTGATCGCCGAGCGCGGCAGCTCGCTCCAGGCAGTTTTCCAGTTCACGGACATTGCCGGGCCAGTCATACGCCAGCAGTGCCTTCATCGCGGTGCCGGAGAGCTGGAGACCTCGTCCGGGAGCGAGGCGCTCTAGAAAGAACGCCGCCAGGATGGGAATGTCGGAACGGCGCTCGCGCAGCGGAGGCAGAGCAATGGTGACCACGTTGAGACGGAAATAGAGATCCTTGCGGAAGGTTCCCTTCTTGTATTCGGCGTCCAGATCGCGGTTGGTGGCGGCCATGATGCGCACGTCGACCTTCACTTTTTGATTACTCCCTACAGGACGGACTTCCTTTTCCTGGATGAAGCGCAGGAGCCGGGCTTGCATCTCCAAAGGAAGTTCCCCCACCTCGTCGAGAAAAATCGTTCCCGTATCCGCCGATTGCAGCAGGCCCTGCTTGGAACGCAGAGCGCCGGTGAAGGCGCCTTTTTCGTAACCGAACAATTCGCTTTCGATCAGGGCGGGGACCAGCGATCCGCAGTCCACGGCCACAAAAGGGCGGTTGGCCATGTTCCCGCGAAAATGAAGGGCGCGGGCCACCAATTCCTTGCCCGTCCCGCTTTCGCCCGAAATCAAAACCGGGGTGCGCGTGTCCTTAAGGCGGGAGATGAGCCGCAGGACGTGTTGAATACTGGCGGAATTTCCGATGATGCCATGGACCGCAGTCTCAGTTTCGGAGCGTTCGCGGAGGTAAAGATTCTCTTCCACCAGTCGTACTTTATCGGCCATGCGACGCAGGAAAAGACGCAGGTCGTCGAGCGGGGCGAAGGGCTTGGCGATGTAATCGTAGGCTCCCAGCTTCATCGCCTGGACGGCGGTTTCGACCGAGCCGTGACCGGTCATGACGGCGACTTCGATAACCGGGAACTCGCGTTTGACTTGCTCCAGGAATTCCAGACCGGACATGCGTGGCATGACCATATCGGTGAGGATCATGTGGACGGGCTGTTCCTCGAGCAGGGCGAGGGCGGCATCTCCGCTCTCAGCTTCGAGGCAGGTGAAACCGAGCGATTCGCCGACGGTCATGCACAGGCGGCGGATGGTCTGCTCGTCATCGACAATCAACAATCGGGGACGGAAGTCTGTCATGGGGCGACCTTGCCCATGGTCTGCTGGACCACGGAAATGAATTCACGAACGCGAAAAGGCTTTTCCACGCAGGGCGCGCCGGTCCGGCGCAGGGTGGCGGCGGTTTCCTCGTTGGCGATATCGCCGGTGATGAACACCAGGCGGGAAGCGAGTTCTGGGCGATGGGCGGCGATCCAGGCATAGACCTGGGCGCCATCGACTCCGCCCGGGGTGCGCATGTCGGAAATGACGCCGTGAAAATTGCCTTTGGCCAGCAGCCGCAGGGCTTCAGCGCCGGATTCGGTCGAAACCACGGAGTATCCATGGCCCTCCAGAACCGCGCGCACCAGAGCCATGACCGCCGGTTCATCTTCAATCAAAAGCACTGGCCCACTAGCCGGCTTCGTTCCCGTCTGCGTCATTTCGGATCCACTCCTGCTACCGCTCCAAAGGTTGCCGCCTCGGTTGCGATCGGGAGGCGAACGACAAAGGTCGCTCCTTCAGAGTCCTGGTTGTTGTGACACACAATTTCTCCGCCATGTTCGCGGATAATGCCATAGCAAATACTCAGACCCAGGCCGGTACCCTTGCCCACGTCTTTGGTGGTGAAGAAAGGATCGAAAATCCGTTCCGGATCGGCGATGCCCGTGCCGTTATCGCGAAAAGAAATCTCCACGAAGGCGTTGGCGCGGGCGCTCATGATCTCAATGCGGCCGGAAGGCCGCGTGCTTTCGCGGACGGCGTCGTAGGCATTATTCAGGATGTTCAGAAAGACTTGCTGCAGCTGGTGGGAATCTCCGACCACCGGGGGCAGAGTTTCCTCGAGGCGTTCGACCACCTGAATGCCGTGACTGATGAAGTCGTACGAGCGCAAGTGCACCGTCCGTTGCAGGATGAGGTTGAGCTGAACCGGCTGGCGCTGCGGCGGCATCTGGCGCGCAAAGCTGAGCAGGTTTTGCACGATCTGCTTGGTACGCTGCGCTTCCTGCAGAATCACCCGCAGATCGCGCCGAGCGCTTTCGGGGAGCTCGGAATTTTCCATCAAGAGATCGGTGAATCCAAGGATGGCGGTGAGTGGATTGTTGACTTCGTGGGCGACGCCGGAGACCAACTGTCCGACCGCCGCCATCTTCTCGGCGTGCACCAGCTTGGCGCGCAGCAGGGCGGAATCGGTGACGTCGGTCATGACCACAACGATGCTGCTCACCCGGCCGTCTTCACCGTTGATCGGGCTCAGATTGGCGGAGAACTGGCCGATGGCGCCGTCGCCACGAACCAGCGGCATATCGAAGTTATCGACCTGCTGGCCGCGGGCGACCGCAGACAGCGCTTCGCGGAGCGCGGCCCGGCGTGGCGCGGCACACAGCTCGGGCAAAGGATGCGCTACGACCTGGTTCTGTTGAAAACCCAGGCCGCTCCAGCGCCGGTTGGCATAACTGATCACTCCATCGGTGTCCGTGACCAGAATCAGGCTCTGTGTGTGACTCAAAATTTTGCTGGAAAAATCACGCTCTTTCTGCAGCTCGGTTTGCGACTGGCGCAGACCGGTAATATCGAGCATCAGGCCCCGGTATTGCAGGATGTTGCCACTGGGATCGCGCACCGCGAAACAGTTGATGAATACGTGAACCGGCGTTCCGTCCTTGCGCCGCAAAATTTCTTCCTGATTACGCAGTCCGCCCTGGCGTGCGAACATTTCCGCCAGTTCTTCCCGCCGCCGCGCCGAAAAATAGACCTGGGTGGGAATGTCGAGCTGGAGGACCTCTTCCCGGCTGCTATAGCCGAGGATGCGAACCAGCGCGTCGTTGACCTCGACGAAGCGGCCCTGGGGGGTGGAAAAGAAAATTCCTTCCTGAATGTTGTCGAACAGCTCGCGGTAGCGGAGTTCGGCTTCGCGCCGGTCGGTGATCTCCTTGAGCACGTGCACGGTCTGCAACTGGGCGCTGCTGGCGGCATGAATGCGCGAGGTGGAAACCAGGTACGTGCGTTCGAGGACGGTATGTACGTATTCGTCCTGACCCTCGCTGCTGCGGCAGAAGGGACAGGTGTGCGGCGATGTGCCGGTGGAAAGCGCTTCGAGCGCCCGCATATTGATGCCGATTAACTCGTCGGGCGCGGTCCCGACGAAATCGGCCAGCGAGCGATTGACGCGAAGCACATTGTGCTGCTCGTCATGAACCACGATGAAATCGCTGATGGCATCAAAGACATCCAGCCAGTGGCGGTTCGCCTGTTCCATGCGGGTAAACAGACGGGCATTCTCCAGAGCAATGCTGGCGTGGCCGGCGATGGCGCGCAGCAACTGGTGATCCTCGATGCCGGGTGGCGTGCCACGGTCGGCGAGACAAAGTACCCCGACCATTTCTCCCGTGGAGCCGGTCAGCCGGACCAGCGTGCAATCGGTCCATCCCAGAGTGGAGGCAAGAGGAGCCCCCAGAAGATCGCTGGCCCGGGCAAAGCTGACATCGTCGGGGTATTTCGGCAGGACCGCACCGAACGCTTGACTGAAGCGGCGGAGGAGCGGCACATCGTTGATTTCGGACGCGCCAGCTTCGGAGGCATCGCAAATCATCACGGTTTCCACCTCCGCTGCCTGGAAAAGGCTGAAGGCAACGGACCGGCTTCCGAGCAGGCCCGCCGCGTGCCGAGCGAAGTTGCGCATGAATTCGGGTAGATTCAGGACGGTGTTCAGTTCGAGCGCGATCGTGACCAGGGCCTCGGCGCGCCGGCGGTGCTCCTCGGATTGGTGCAGGTTATGCGTCAGTTCGAGCGCGATCGCTACCTGCGCCGCCAGAGCACGTGCGCGCCGGACATCTTCGTCGTTGATGGGCCCCGGCTCGACCCGGTCGAGCACTCCGAACATCCCCAGTACATCGCCATTGGAACCGATCAGGGGCACCGCCAGGAGTTGGCGGATATGGAAAGCGGCCACGAAATCCAAATTCGCGCCGGGGGTAGTGGAAGCGTCTTCGGCGAAGAACGCATCTTTATTTTTCATCGCGCGGGTGGCGACGCCATCGGAGAGCGGGATATCAACCGGACGGGCCACCCCGTTCTCCACTCCCCATCGAATGCGGAAGCTGGCCCCTTCGAGCAGCCCGATGAAACAGCGCTCGAAACCGAGGAAACTGGCGGCGCGCACCACCGAGGTCTGCATGAACTCGTCGAGTTTTCCGGCGGAACCTAGCTCGAAGGAAATCTCGAGAATTTCGTGCAGTTCGTGGGCTTGGGCCCGCGCCATGCCACACAACTCGGCGTTGGCCATGGCGACCGCGCCAAAGCCAGCCAGGGCTGAAACCAAGGTTTTGTCTTCCTCGGTGAACGGGTTGGCGAGGCGGGGGTAAACCAGAATTGCACCGTGTGAGCGGGAGGTGCGAAACGGCGCCGCGATCAGGACTCCGGGCGGCGAATCCCCTCCTAGATGGGATGCGCCGTCGATGCTAACCGTAACGCGTTCGCCGGCGGCGATGGTGCGGGTGGCGATCTCCTGTGCTGAGCGCAGCTGGTTCTGCTGGAAACGTGAACGGATGGAGAGTGCGAGCTTGGGCGTCTCGGTTGACACCGCCTGCAACTGGGACAGTTTCTCTTGCTGGACGAAAACCAGCACCGCGGGCGAGTGCAACAGCACACGAAGCCGGTCGGCGATGTTCTCCATCACCGCTGCGGTGTCGGGCAAGCCATGCAGTGCAGTGGCGACCTCGACCAGAATGCCGGCGCGCCGCTGCTCCTCGCGGGCAAGTCGGTTCAGGCGCAGGGCGTCGAGTGCTGTCCCCAGCTGGGCCGCCAGGATCGTGACTTTGGCTACGGCGTTCTCGTCAAAGCCGCCATCGGGCGCCCTCCGCACAAACGCGATGGCGCCGGCCGCTTCCCCGGAAACCAGCAGTGGCGCAGCCATGGCGGCATGCGCGTGACCCTCCGCCAGCCACGGATAACGCGCGACGTCGAGGTGGTTGACAAAGAACGGACGACGCTTCTGGACCGCTTCCATAGCGATCGACGGCTCACCCGCTCCCGTTCGCATGCCGCGAAACGACTCCGCCCGTTCGCCGTCGGCTTCGGCTCCCACCAGTTCGCCGTCAGAGGAATAACTCCAGAAATAGGCGCCACTGGCATGGAAAAAGGCGCGAGTGCGGCGGCAGAACGACCGGATGAGCTCGCTGGGCTCGCCGCTCTGGAAAGCAGCGCGGGAAAGCTCCAGGAGCAGCCTCTGGAAATCCTCGTCAGACTGAGACGCGTCCCCCAGCTCCGAATTTCTAATAGGTCTTGTCAGCGCGCACCATTCTTCAGGCTAAACGTCTGAAAACAATTGAATTACAAATCAACTTAAGCTTAATTCTCAAATTGAGTCAAGGGAATACGCGGTGGCAGTGCCAACTTGTGAAACCTCACTAAAAATGATACCGACGTCTCAATCTGTGATCAAAGGCGATCAGGTCATCGGGCGAACGGGCTATCGGGTGATCGAAGCTCAGCGCGTGGGCCTATCGCTCATCCGATGGCCCGACGATCCGATCACCCGATCTTCTAAGCATCGATTCGTCATCGCGTTGTGGAGATCACCAAAGTAATGGAGAAAAGGCACTTTTATTATCCGCTCGGGCGGTCCGTGTCTGAATATTGAATGAATGCTAAGCGACAAGGAAGGTACTGTGACTTTTCAAGCATTGAATCGTGTGATTGCGGTCGGTCTGCTGCTGGTGGGCGGATGGGCCGCAATTAGCGCTCCCCAGGCGTGGGGGCAGGAAGCCAAAGCGCAGGAAAGCAGTCGAAAAGCCAAGAGCAAGGTGTCGCCGGTGTATCCGGAACTGGCCAGGCGGATGAACATCACCGGCGTGGTGAAGGTACGGGTGACGGTGGCTGCCAATGGGTCGGTCAAGGATGCAACGCTGGTTGGCGGGCACCCCGTGTTGGCAAGCTCCGCTCTGGATGCCGCCAAGAAGTGGCGCTTCGAGGCGCGTCCGGAAGAGTCAACCGAAATTGTCGAATTCCGTTTTGATCCCACCCAGTAGGGGAGACGGCACGGTATCCCAAGCGCTGGATGATGAGGAAGGTTGGAGCATGAATATCAAGAAAAAGCTTTATATCAGTTTCGGCATCATTCTCGGGACGGTTCTAATACTCCTGGCGATCAACCTGTACGGTGTGCATCGCGAACACGAGACCAAGGCGGCGGCGCAGAGTTCGATCGATATGACGGAAGCCACCTCGGTGGTCCGCTTCCAGATGATGCAGAACCGGCTCCATCTGCAGAACTACCTGCTCAGCGGCGACACTCGGGACGTGGAGAAGATGAATGATGGCGAACGGCTGCTAAGTGATGCCCTGCACCACGCCCAGGACCTGGCCAGTTCCACGCAGCAGCGCGGCAGTCTGGAAAAAGTGCAGGCACTGGAACAGGGATGGAACACCGATTTCGCCAACCCGCTGGTGGACAAACGCCGCGCCGTGGATGGCGGTAACGCCACCGTAGCCGAGCTGCAAATTTTCTATCTGCAGAAGGATCCCAACTCCTGGGTCACGCGTTCGAGCGACGTTCTGGACGCAGTTGACCAGGAAAACCGCAAGCTGCTGGACGAGCGGCGTCACTCCGACGAACAAGCAGCGACCTATTCGATTCTGTTTTCGCTGTTCAGCTCGCTGATCGCTTTGGCCGTGGGCGTAGTCATTGCCTACCGGACAGCGACTGGCATTACCGGACCGCTGACGCGGCTGATTCATGTGGCCGATCAGATCGGCCAGTCCGGGGACCTGGAACACAATATTGACGTTCGCGGCAAGGATGAGATCGGGCAACTGGCGCGGACTTTCGACTCCATGGTGAAGTACCTGAAAGAAATGGCTGCGGTTTCCGAAGCCATCGCCGGGGGCAACCTGGCGGTTGACGTCCGTCCGCGCTCCGCCAACGACACACTGGCGAACGCCTTCACGCGCATGGTGGAAGGCCTGCGTGGCATGGTGCGCCACGTGCGCGATGCCGCTTCTCAGGTCGCCAGCGCCTCCACCCAGGTGGCCAGCGCGTCCGACGAGTCGGCCCGGAACAGCCTGCAGACTTCTTCGGCCATCGATGAAGTAACGAGTACGATGCACGAGATGAGCGTGAACGTGCAGAACATGGTGAAGAGCACGCAAACCCAGGCCTCGAGCGTCAGCGAAACCTCGGCCTCGATCGACGAGATGGTGACCTCGATCCAGCGGGTGGCAGATACGGCCAAGGTTCTGCTCGACATCTCGAACCGCTCGCGCGAAGAAGTGCACAGCGGCATCGGGACCATGGAGAAAGCGACCGACGGGCTGAACCGGATCAATACCACCATCCGCTCTTCAGGCGAGATCATCGACGCGCTCGGCACGCGCGCCGACGACATCGGCAAGATCATCGAAGTCATCGACGATTTGGCGGAACAGACCAACCTGCTGGCCTTGAACGCCGCCATCGAGGCGGCGCGGGCGGGCGAGCACGGCCTCGGATTCGCGGTCGTGGCGGACGAAGTCCGCAAGCTGGCCGAGAAATCCGCGCAGTCCACCAAGGAGATTTCCGAGCTGATAGGAAGCATCCAGAAGGAAGCGCGCAAAGCCGTCGAAAACATGGAGAAGAGCACGACCATCGTCAACGAAGGACTGAATCTGGGACAGGACCTGAACGCCGCGCTGCGAAAAATTTCCAACGTGGTGACCGAGGTCTACAAGTTCGCCCAGGAAATCGGCGCTGCCACCAACGAGCAGTCTCACGGCTCGTCGCAGATCGCGCGTGCCACCACGCGCCTGAACGAAATCACGCACGAAATCAACTCGGCGGTGGAAGAACAGGCTTCCGGGGCGCAAGCGGTGGTCCAAGCCATGGAACGCATGCGCGAACTGCTGCAGTCGTCCACGTCGGGTTCCACCGAGCTGGCCGCTTCCTCCGATCAGATGTCCAAGATGTCGCGGGGTCTGCTGGAATCGATGGACCGCTTTACGCTGCGCGCGAGCGACGGCGCGCCCGGATTCGGAAACGCAGCCCGGGGCGCAGCGGCGGGATCGCGTTGAGGGGATTCCAACCATGAGCCGGGAAACACACGTAGTGGGCTTCCGGGTGGGCCGCGAGACTTACGGCGTGCCCATCACGTCGCTGCATGAGATCGTCCGCGTGCCGGAGATCACCGCGGTACCGGACGCGCCCGATTATCTCGAAGGGGTCATCAACCTGCGAGGCAAGATTGTTTCGGTGGTGGATCTGCGGAAGCGGTTCGGAAAACCGTCCACCGGGCTGGACCGGCGCAGCCGCATTTTGGTCGTGGAACACCGGGGCCGGTTGGCGGGCATGATCGTGGACTCGGCGTCGGAGGTTTTGAAAATTCCTGAAAGCGAAATCGAAGCCGCGCCCGCCATGATGCAGGCCGGTGGATTGGACTGTGTGACCGGCCTCGGCAAGTACCGCGGGCGGCTGATCATTCTGTTGGATATCAGCAAGGTATTGGCCGCGCCTGAGGCCGGAATCGAGTCGGAAGTGGAAAAACCGGCTGCGGCCGGCAGGGGCAAGACGGGGGCCCAGGGCGCCTCGGCCGGTAAATAGCGAGAAGAAACTAACCCACATGAACACGAACGAGATCCCCGCACTCACGGACGCGGAATTGAAACTCCTGCAGACGCTGGTCTACCAGGAGTGCGGCATGCATTTCGACGAGCGCCGCACTCCCTTCCTCCAGGACCGATTGCTGCGCCGGTTGAAGGAGTGCCAGCTGGATTCGTTCTATAGCTACTATCGTCTGCTCATCAGCCAGCCGGGTAAACAAGAGCTGACCTGCCTGGTCGAAAACCTCACGGTCAATGAAACCAGTTTCTTCCGGAACAAAGCACAGCTGGACCTGTTTCAGCATGACGTGATGGACGATATTCTGCGGCGCAAACACGAGCGCAAGGACTACAGCTTGAGAATCTGGAGCGCGGGCTGTTCCACGGGACAGGAGCCCTACACCCTGGCCATGCTGGTCGCCGATGCGCTGTCCTACCACCATCTGCGCCATTCTGCGCCCTTCGAGTCGCCGCTTCCCAAACCTCTGGTCCCCCCGCCCTGGCGGGTGGAGATCATGGCCAGCGACATCAACTATTCGGTACTGCGCGCCGCCCAGGAAGGTTCTTACTTCGAGCACCGGATGGCCGGAGTCGACTATGGCTATCGCTTGCGTTTCTTCGACAAAGTCGGCGATCGCTACGCCATCAAACCAAACGTCAAGGAATTGGTGCACTTCGACTTTCACAATCTCAAGACCGAGTACCTGCCGGAACGCAACGACATCATTTTCTGCCGCAACGTGATGATGTATTTCGACGAAGCGGAGCAGAAACGGCTGGTCGAGAAGTTTTATCGTTGCTTGAATTCCCGGGGCTACCTGTTTGTCGGCCATGCCGAGAGCCTGCTAGGGCTGACGAAAAAATTCCAGATGGTGCATCGCAACAGCGGCACCGCCTACCAGCGCGTGGAGGTGGTCGTGTGACCCTCCCCCCCGAGGATCGGATGACAGAACTCCGGCAGCTGTTCTTCGAAAGCGCCGGAGAACTCGTCCAGAAGCTGAACGACGAAGCCATGCAACTGGAGAAGTCGCCCGGCGATGCGGAGACGGCCCGCAGCCTGCGCCGGACGGTGCATACCCTGAAGGGGGATGCGGCCGCCTGCGGCTTCCGGGAGCTCAGCGAACTGTCCCACGAGTTCGAAGATGTGCTGACGCTCGAGAACAAGGCAGCGGCGGCTTCGGTTCCCGGGATCGCCTTGCGCGCCGCCGACGTGTTTACGGCCTTGCTGGAGGCGTATCGCAAGGGAACGAAACTTCCAAGCATCCAGTCTTTGCGTTCGGATATCGCCCGTCTGGCAAGCGCGACGCCGGGTGGCGTCGTCAAAACAAGGAAGAGGAAAGCAGTCGCGAAGCCAAGCCGCTGGTCGGAATACGACCAGTTGGCGATCGGCCGGGCAATCGCGGAGGGCAAGCGCGTTCATCACGTGGTGGTACAGATCGACCCTCAATGCGCCATGCCCATTGCCGGACGCCAAATGATCCAGTTGGCCCTGGCCGGACTGGGCGAAGTACTGGCTCTCTATCCGCTCGATGGGAGCACCGAGCCAATGCACCGGGTCGAAGCAGCTCTGGTTTCGGAAAAATCGGCGGACCAGATCCGGACGAAATGCAGCATTCCAACCATTGCCCTGACGGTCCGAGTCACGGCCCTGCGGGCCGCAGCGCCGCCGCGCCCCGTCCCGCCGGCCCCCATAGCCGATTCTGAGGACCAGAGCGAGATCGAGTCCTCTGCGACCTCCGAACTCGCGGCCAATTCCATCGACTCACCGTCGGCCGGCGAACCAGCGGCACCCGCCGTGCCCGCCGGGCCAGACAACGTCCTGCGAGTGGATGCGGAAAGAATCGATAGCGTCCTCAATCTGGTCGGTGAACTGATCCTGGCGAAATCGATGTTCCAGCAAGCGCTATTGGAATTTGGACAACGCTTCCCGAAAGACGTCTTGCGCGGAAGGTTCTCCGATGCCATGGCGTTCCAGGGACGGGTTTTGAATGACCTGCAACACTCGGTCATGAAGATTCGCATGGTGCCGGTCGATCAGCTGTTCCGCCGCTTCCCGCGCATTGTGCGGGACGTCGGACTCCAGTGCGGCAAAGGAGTCGAGCTGATTGTCCGTGGCGGGCAAACCGATCTCGATAAAAGCATTCTGGATTCGATTGCCGAGCCCCTGACGCACCTGGTGCGCAATGCCGTCGGTCATGGCATTGAGGCCGCCGAAGATCGGGTTCGCGCCGGCAAGCGGCCCAAGGGAACCCTGCGGCTGAGCGCTTATCACCAGGGCAACCAGGTCGTCATCGAGGTCTCCGACGACGGACGCGGCATCGATCCGGAAAAAGTCCGCCAGCGCGCCCTGTCCCAGGGATTACTGAAAGCCGAGCAAGCTTCCCGCCTAACCGAGGCTGAGACTGTGGATCTGATCTTGAAGCCGGGGTTCTCCACGGCGGAGGAGGTCACCGAGCTTTCGGGACGCGGTGTGGGGTTGGACGTGGTGCAGAGTGTGCTGGGGCGCCTCAAGGGAACGGTACAGATCGAAACCCTGCTCGGACAGGGCACCACCTTCCGTCTGCGGCTGCCGCTGACCCTGGCCATTATCCGGGCGTTGCTGTTCCGCGTGGAGCAGAGGCTCTACGCTCTGCCGCTGAACGCCGTGGCGGAGATTGCACGCACCGTCGAAGAAAGTATCCATCAGGTCGAACACTACGACGTGCTGCAACTTCGCAATGACGTGTTGCCGCTGCTGCGCCTCGGCTCGAAGCCCCCGGAGGGGCCGGAAACGGCGCGACGCAAGGTCTTTGTGCTCGTAATCAATAGCGGAGACCGCAAGTTCGGGCTGGTCGTCGACGAACTGGAAGGCGAGGAAGAGTTGGTAATCAAGGCGCTCGACGATCAGTCGATCACGACCGATCTGGTGAGTGGAGCCTCGATTCTGGGCGATGGCAGGGTGGTTCTCATCCTCAACATGATCGCTCTTATGGATCGCTTCACACGTGGGCGCGCGGATACAGCCAGCCTCAGAATGACGGGGTTGCTCTCGAGTGTCCAACCGGCAACGGTCAGCGCTGGAAACATCCAGCCAGGTGAGATGCGGGCGCGCGGCACGGCAGGGGGCCAGGCATGAAAAAGGTGCGGGTCCTGGTGGTGGACGACTCGGCGCTGATGCGCAAGCTGATTCCCAAAATCCTTGAACGCGATGACTCGATCGAGGTGGTGGGCACGGCGATGGACGGTAATTTTGGGTTGAAGAAAATCGAGGACCTCTCGCCGCAGGTGGTGACCCTCGACCTGGAAATGCCCGGACTGAACGGGATCGATACTCTGAAACAGATCATGCGGCACTGGGGGCTGCCGGTCATCGTAGTCAGCTCGCATTCGACCGCCGGGGCTTCGATTACGCTCAAGGCGCTGGCGCTGGGTGCATTCGATTTCGTGGCCAAGCCGAAGGATGTCGCGGCCCGCATGCCCGAGATTGCCGACGAGTTAATCAGGAAGATCCAGGCCGCAGCGCAGAGCACGGGGTTGCAGACCCAGTTCCTGATGGAGGACACCAAGGGGACGCGGCCACGCAAACTCCAGCCCGTTGCGCCGACCCGCATCGTCGCCATCGGCGTTTCCACCGGGGGCCCGAGCGCGCTGCAATATCTGTTTTCACAGCTGCCGGCGGACTTTCCGGGCAGCATCCTGGTGGTGCAGCATATGCCGGACGGGTTCACGGATCTGTTTGCCAAGCGACTGGACGAGTGCTGCCCTATCCGGGTGAAGGAAGCCCATCCTGGCGACTTGCTGGTAGCCGGGCGAGCGCTCATTTGTCCAGGAAACCGTCACATGAAAGTGAAGAAATTGCCCCTCGGCAACGTGGCGGTGCTGGCCGACGACGCCCCGGTGAACGGGCATCGCCCTTCGGTCGACGTGCTGTTCCACAGCGTAGCCGGGAAGTTTGGGCAGCAAGCCGTGGCCGTGTTGATGACCGGCATGGGAGAAGACGGGGCGGCTGGCCTGGGCGAGATCCGGGCCGCAGGGGGGTTCACCGTGGCCCAAAGCCAGGAGACATGCGTGGTTTACGGCATGCCCAAGGCCGCCATCGAACGCGGCTATGCCATGCGTATCGCGGACCTCCAGGATCTGCCCAATATATTGCTGGCGCAATGCGCGCCCGACCGCACTCGGGAAAACTCGACCGAGGTCAAGCGGGCGACTGGTGCCGGAAGTAACTAGAGTTATCTATCGGAAGTATGTAGATTCGTGATTAAGTGCTAGTTGTGGAGGAGTGTCATGGAAAAGTTTGCGCCCGTAAAACGGAGCGAAGACGGACAGCCGGTACGCTATCTGATCGTGGATGACTCCGTGTTTGCCCGCAAGAACCTGGCCCGCATGGTCGAAACCTTCGGGGGACAGGTAATCGGCGAGGCTGGCGACGGCGTTTCGGCGATCAGCGAGTACGAACGGCTCACGCCCGACATCGTTCTCATGGATATCACCATGCCGCAGATGGAAGGCATTGAAGCGGCGGAGAAGATCGTGCGCGATCATCCTAGCGCCCGCATCGTCATGGTGTCGTCGGTCGGCTACCA
>Ga0187817_10000289_pt1 | contig 20409 bp, 21 predicted proteins | sample NC_wetland_sal_i_17_FD_132431 | JGI IMG/M metagenome (GOLD analysis project Ga0187817, IMG submission 132431) | Wetland sediment microbial communities from Neuse River Estuary, North Carolina, USA - SO4_2 | ecosystem: Environmental > Aquatic > Freshwater > Wetlands > Sediment | place: USA... | reverse complement strand
GTTTCGTATGCGTCGTGGAGCGAGGGTGGATGGGCCCATTCGATGGCGATGATGCCGCTAATTTTTGGAACCCTAAAGTTCGAGGCCCGGTCTGCTACAACCCGCCGGCTGCCCGCTCCATCCTGCCGCTGACGTACAAAAGAACAGAGATGATATTGGCCGGTCAATCCAAAGCTCAGATCATCGAGGGCATCAAGACATTCATAAAGCAAAAGCTGCCGCCCCTGGAGCCTGGAGCCATGAGCTACATGATGTCGAAAGAACAGTACCTTACCGATGGCGGCCAACACAACTGGATAGCGCACCTGATGTTTTACACTCCGCTCATGGACGGTGCCGTTTGGGGTGCAGATCTGCCCCACTCTCCCGTCATGCTGAATCCACAGTTCCATGGCGATCCGGAACCAATCGACGTATTCATGGTTCCCGCGGGCAGATGGTCGGATGGGACGATGGCCCCAGTCAGGTAGGGACGGCGCGGAAGGGGGCCAGGTATCCAAAACACGAATGGCCTCGCGGATGCGAGACCATTGAGAAAACCGCAGTGTAAGGCACCCTGTCCAACTCAGCATCGGTGATCGGCACATTAGAGTCAAGTTACCTGAGGAGATATCTCTGCCTTCTCTCCTCAAACGCTGGGGATCTCAACGACATTTGTTGGTCGGATCGCCTTCCGCCATCATGGCCTCCATGACAGCCCTTTCCGGAAGGTTCGGGATGATGCCGGTTACATATGCTTCGATAACAATCTCATCCCTCTGATTTCTGAACACGGCTTCAGCTTTGGCTCTATTACGATCATCAAGCTCAGTGATCGTGAAACAACACTCTATTGTGTCGCCGAAATACACTGGCTTCTTGAAAAGGAAGTTCATTCCCGATGCCAACCAGCCAATCTGTCCGCCGATCTCAGTGAGGATGCTGCCAACCAAGAGCCCATGACAAATTCGGTCGTTGAAAGTCTTCAGGTTGGCAAAGCGCAGGTCAAAATGCACCGGGTTATAGTCTCTGGTGATCTCCGCAAAAGTTGTCGTATCGTGTTCCGTGAGCGTGCGCGAAACGGCGAAACAGTCGCCTGGCTTGAGTCCTGCAATCGCTTTCTTGCGGATGTATGACATGGAAACCGTCCTCATTGGCGCAACTGCATCTTGCTCGCTACGCAAAATAATAACTGATGGATTCACCCGACCCGGACTGGACCACCAAGGACGACGATGTAGGATGCCTACATGCCTGAACCTACGCTTACCTATCGCGGAACGGTTTACCCTTGGCAGTGCGATCACATGGGCCACATGAACGTGATGTGGTACGTGGGAAAGTTCGACGAGGCAACCTGGCAGCTGCTGGCAAAGCTCGGATTGTCTGCCTCTCGCCTGAAAAACGAGGGCCTGGGGATGGTAGCGGTTGAGCAACAGATCGCATACAAGCGCGAGCTGTGCGCCGGGGACGTGATCACGATTCGCTCCTCGGTGCAGGAGATCAAAGATAAATCGATTCGCTTCACCCATGAAATGACAAATGACGAGACTGGGGAACTGGCTGCATCCACCGTTCTGGTTGGGGTTTGTATAGATTTGGCGTCGCGGCGGGCGGTTTCACTGCCAGCGAATGTGCGTGCAAGTGCCGCTGGTATCGCCGATGGAGGCGACAAGTAGGGCTTCTCGACTTGACTGACTTGCTGTAATAAATGTGTTGAAGGGCAGCGTACCTACTGGCATTTTGCCGAGCGCCGCCTGACTAGCGGGGCTTTTGGTTTTTGTGAAGCCCTGCGTTTCGAAAACCGCGAGACCTGGGGCACCCGGCAGTCCATTGAAGTCGCGGGTTCCCACCCTTGCAAAAAGCGCAAGGGTGGGGCAGCCTCGGTGGACAAGAAACTAACTTGACGGGAAAGGGTGGGCCAGCCCCCCTTGTACAATCCGACCGACGGCCGGCAGAAGGGACCCCGGCAGTAACGCAGTGGTCGCTTCGGCAATTGCTGTCAGTGGTTGCGCAAGGAATTCTTCGAGCGCACCGGCATCTTGGAGTCTTATGATCTCTGCCAGATCGCGCTTCTTGACAATGTAACTTTCGTCTTGAGGGCATCTCGGTGATCGGTATTACCAGCCCCGCGTCTGCAGCAGGTGGGCTTCATCGAGCGTGGACACGGCCAGCCCCTTCATCGCGCCCGCCAGATTCTCGCTGACTTCAAGTAATACTTTAGGGTCCTTGAAGTGCGTCGCCGCCTGCACAATCGCTTTGGCGCGCTTCTCGGCTTCGGCGGGCTCGGCGAATTCGGTCGAGTTCTTCATGAAGATGCCTGAGCCTACGAATACGGCTTCGGCTCCGAGTTGCATCACTAGCGAGGCGTCGGCTGGAGTGGCGATTCCTCCGGCGGAGAAATTCGGCACGGGCAGCTTGCCGTCTCGCGCCACCATCTTCACCAGTTCGTAGGGTGCGCCGTGCTCCTTGGCTTTGGCGTAGAGTTCTTCCTCGCCGAGCACGGTGAGAATCTTCATCTCCTGTACGATCTGGCGAATGTGGCGGACGGCGTGGACCACGTCTCCGGTGCCAGCTTCGCCTTTGGTGCGGATCATGGCCGCGCCTTCGGCTATGCGCCTTAATGCTTCGCCGAGGTTACGCGCGCCGCAGACGAACGGGACGGTGAAGGCGTGCTTATCCACGTGATGCGCTTCGTCGGCGGGGGTTAGCACTTCGGACTCGTCAATGTAGTCGACGCCCAGTTCCTGAAGTATTTGGGCTTCCGCAAAGTGCCCGATGCGGCACTTCGCCATGACGGGAATATCGACCACCGCCATGATTTCGCGAATCTTTTTGGGCGAGGCCATGCGGGCTACGCCGCCTTCGGCGCGGATCTGCGCCGGGACGCGCTCCAGAGCCATCACCGCTACCGCGCCGGCGCGCTCGGCGATCTCCGCTTGCTTGGCGTCGGTTACGTCCATGATCACTCCGCCCTTGAGCATTTCGGCTAGACCGGTCTTCAGGCGAACGCTGGTGTTGTGTCCGTTGTTTTGAGACATGGGTTTACTCTTTTCTGGGAACAGCTTTCAGCTATCAGCCGTCAGCCATCAGCACAACCCTTTGCCTGTGCTGGGAGTTACGTTGCCCTGGCATTCATTTTACAGCCCGTGCACAATTCGCGGTACCCCCCCCAACGCACGTCTAGCAATCCGCATTTGGGATACTGCTGGCAAGTGCCGAGCTTTGCTCGGCCTGGACAGCCGAGGGCGGCTGTCCCTACGTGGGCATTAGCGGTCCACGAATCTTGCAAACATTTTGTGCGGATCAATCGCGATGAACAGGCCCTGACCGCGGGCCAATACTTCCCCTTTTTGGTTGAGAATCTCGGCCATATTGATGTGTTTCCGGCCCCTTACCTTCACCTCGCGGGATTCCACGCGGAGCGACTGGTTCAGCGGCACAGGTTTCAAGTAGTTCACGGTCATCTCGGAAGTCACCGCGACGACATGACGCAGTTTGTTGACCTTGCCCATGGCCTCATCGAGGATGGTCGCGATAATGCCGCCATGGCAGTGTCCGGGAGGCCCGGTGTAGCGTTTGCCAAGGCGGAATTGGCAGACGAAGCAGTCGCGCTCCTCATCGTAGGTGAAGCGCAAGCGCATGCTGTCAGGGTTGTCCTTGCCGCAGACGAAGCAGTAGTTTTTCTGCAGCTTTATGTAGCGCGTGTCGTGTCCAACTTCGTGCTTTTTGCCAGCCATCGGAAGATTCTATCGCGAGCGCGGATAGGGACTGTGTATCATGCCGAGCGATCTCACAGGTACCCAGAGCTGTCTGTGGCATGTTGACGGCCCGAAGAGGAAGGTAGTATAGTAGTAGTATGAAGGAGAAGACTTCTATCACACTCTCACGAGAGATCCTCACCGGGATTGACCGGCTAACCGGAGGCCGACGTTCCCGCTCCGCGTTCATCGAGCGCGTATTGCGGCGGTACTTGCGGGAGCAGGCGCGGGCGCAGGCTAATGCCCGGGACTTGGAGCAGATCAATCAGGCAGCCGAGCAGTTGAATTCCGAGGCGGCTGACGTGCTCGACTATCAGGCAACAGAGGACTGACCGCCCCAACGGAGAAAACGAGCGTGAAGCGCGGAGACCTGTACCGGGTTCACAAGCCGCACCGCGACCCGAAGTCTTATCGGGTCTTTGTCATCGTCAGTCGACAGGTGCTCATCGAATCCCGCTTTTCCACGGTGATCTGCGCTCCCATCTTCAGCACGGGCGGGGGGCTTTCCAGTCAGGTCAGCGTCGGGCCGGCAGAGGGACTCAAACATTCCAGTTGGGTCATGTGTGACAATCTGGTCAGTCTGCGAAAAGCCGACCTCACGCAATACATCGGTTCATTACCCAAGCCGAAGATAGCGGAGCTCGATGCTGCCCTGAAGATGGCCCTGGACTTGATCTAGAGAAGTAAAGGCCGAGCCAGAGGCCCGTCACCACTCAAGCACTTGCTAGTCGTAGTATTCCAGTCCCAAATGCGTAATCAGCTCTTCACCCTTCAGGTGGCGCAGAGTGTTCTTCAGCTTCATTAACTGGATGAAGAGATCGTGCTCCGGATACAGGCCGGCCGCGGTCATCGGCGACTTGAAGTAGAAACTCAGCCATTCCTGGATCCCCAGGCGGCGGAGTTCCGGAGCGCGCTGCGCAAGATCCAAGAAGAGCACGAGATCGAGCACGATGGGCGCCGCCAGAATCGAGTCGCGGCAGAGGAAGTCCACCTTGATCTGCATGGGATAGCCGAGCCATCCGAAAATATCGATGTTGTCCCAGCCTTCTTTATTGTCACCACGGGGCGGGTAATAGTTGATACGAACTTTGTGGAAGATATTGCCATAGAGCTCGGGATACAGCGCCGGCTGCAGAATGTGTTCCAGCGCTCCGAGCTTCGATTCTTCCTTGGTCTTGAAGGAGCCGGGATCGTCGAGCACTTCGCCGTCGCGGTTGCCGAGGATGTTGGTCGAATACCATCCGCTCAGTCCGAGCAGCCGCGCCTTGAAGGCTGGAGCCAGCACGGTCTTCAGCAAAGTCTGGCCAGTCTTGAAATCCTTGCCGCAGATGGGCAATTCACGCTCGCGCGCGAGTTCGTGCATCGCCGGTATGTCCACGGTGAGGTTCGGAGCGCCGTTGGCGAAGGGCACGCCCTCCATGAGCGAGGCGTAGGCATACACCATGGAGGGCGCGATGGTTTCGTCGTTCTCTTTCATTGCCTTCTCGAGCGCCTTTACGCTCTGGTGAGCGGCGCTCTGCTCGATGAAGGTTTCGGTCGATGCGCACCAGATGGTGATGAGCCGGCTGGCGCCGCTCGACTTCCTGAAGTCGCGGATGTCCTGGCGAAGCTGCTCGGCTAGGTCCAGCTTGTTTTTCCCTTTCTTCACGTTTGGCCCGTCGATCTTCTTGACGTAGTTGTGATCGAACACGGCCTTCATGGGCTGGATGGCGCTGAGGCGGCCTTTCACTTTGTCGAGCAGATCGCGCTCCAGAACGCCGGCGTTGCGGGCGGCCGCGTACATGTTGTCTTCGAAAATGTCCCAACCGGTGAAGACCAGATCATTGAGACCGGCGAGAGGAACGAATTCCTTGACCTTCGGCGAGCGGCCATCGGTGCGCTTTCCCAGACGGATGGTTCCCATTTGCGTGAGCGAGCCGATGGGATGCGCGATTCCCTTGCGCACCGCCTCCACACCCGCCACAAAAGTCGTCGCTACCGCGCCCATGCCGGGGATCATCACGCCCAGCTTGCCCTGGGCAGGGTCGATCGTTTTCACTTCGTGGGATTTATCCTCGACACTCGACACCTTCTTTACTGCCTTCACCTTCGCCATATTTTGGCTGCTTCCTTGTAGGAACCGTGGGATGTGTGCAAACCGACTATGTTCTCGTATCTGGAGAGCTTTTTGCAAACGCGCGCGCCTGAATCCGCAGGAAAGGCAACTGAATGGCATGTGCGGGGCATTGGGTGGGGTGCGAGCTGGTCTACTTCGCGTCCAGCACCATGCCCTTGATTGGGAGATCCCAATGCGCGTCGAGGATTTCAAAACGGCGCTGCTCTTCCTTCGCATACGTGGCCTGGTCGGGCCAAAGCTGCTTTTTCAGCGCGTCTTCGTCGAAGGGCTCATTCGCGGCCGCCGAGTTCTTGAACACGATAGTCACGCGATAGTCCCAGCGGCCGTCTTCGGTCGTGTGATAGCGCGGCTGGTCCATCCAGACCTTGAGCATGCGGCCCATCTCCACCTGCTTCTGCAGCAAGGGATAGTGGTTCTTCTTGAACAACTGCAGAAACTCGTCGGCGTGTCCCCACTTGGCCTTGTAATAGTATTCGACCACGAAGGGCTTACCGGTTTCGGGCGCTGGCTGGGCGGGGAGAGAGATTGGGAAGAGCGTCAAAAACAACAGCAGGAATCTTAATTTCATGGATGGTCTCCGTGGGAAATGATTGTCGCACAGTGAAGCGACGGCGTCTCGTCCGTCCCGGCCGGGCGGGGAGCCCGGCGCGCCACCGCGCCTGCAATGCTAAAATTGTTTGTGCCCGCCGATTCCATTCGCCTCATCGCCATTGATATTGACGGCACCCTGCTCAACCCGCAATTTCAGATTTCCGAAACCGATCTGGCAACGCTCCGGGGCGTGCACGCCGAGGGCATCGAGGTCATCCTGGTCACCGGACGCCGCCACACTTTTGCCCTGCCCATCGCTCAACAACTAGGATTCGATCTCTGGTTGATCAGTTCGAATGGCGCCGTCACTCGCTCGCATGCCGGAGAAACTTTTCACCGCGACCTGCTGCCTGAGGGAACGTGCCGCGAACTGCTCCACGTCATGCAAGAATTTCGAGGACAGACCGTTCTCACTTTTGACAGCGAGGGCGCGGGCACCATCGTGCTCGAGCGTCTGGACGAACTGGAAGCCAGCATCCAACGCTGGCTGGAGAAAAACAGGCAGTATATGCAGTTCGTGGTTCCGATCGAGAACGCGCTTACCACCGATCCCGTACAGGCTATGTTTTGCGGTCCGGTCGCGCACATGCAGCGGGTATTACAAGTCCTGGAGAGCTGCGGCCTGCCCATCACAGTTTTGCGCACCGAGTATCCGGGGCGCGATCTTTCGATTGTCGATGTGCTCAACGCCGGCTGTTCCAAGGGGCACGCGCTGGAGCGTTGGGCCAATTACCGGAGCGTTGCCCGCGACGAGGTCATGGCCATTGGAGATAACTATAATGACATCGAAATGCTTGCGTTTGCCGGCCACCCTTTTATCATGGGGAATGCATCCGAAGAGTTGCGGAGCCGGGGCTGGAAGCTGACCCAGTCGAACGCTGCCAGCGGGGTGACCGCGGCCATTGACCATATGCTCTACGGAAAAGCGCTCGAACCGGTGGCCGTTAACCGAAACGGCGGACCAGCGGTTGCCGGATCCACGATCGTGAGCAGCTTGTGATGAATCGAAGAGGACGATCCACGACGGGGTGGGCGGCAGGAATTGCGGCGGAAGCCGCTGCGCTGTGTTGCGTCGCTGCCGTTGCTCTATGCGCTCGTCCCGCAAGCGCGACGGAGTTGGCGATCCTCCGCAACGGCTTCAGCATTCGCCACGAGCATCGCCAGGTCATGGGAGCAACGACACGCCTCTTTCTCGGCGCCGGCGACTCCAGCTTCACCGACGTGCCCACGGCCGAGATCGTAGCCTACGAACCAGATACTTCTTCGTCGTTGCCGCCGCCCGCGCCCGCTACGCCGCCGGGGGCGGCTCTCGCTACGTCCGCTCCGTCCCACCCTGAACCGGCCAAGCCGGCGCTTCCTCTGAATCAAGTTGTGAACTCGGCCAGCGCCAGCTATCATCTCGATCCCGACCTGGTGAACAGTGTGATTCACGCGGAAAGCGGATTCAACGCGCGCGCCGTTTCGCCCAAAGGCGCCCGCGGACTGATGCAGTTGATGCCTGACACCGCCAGCCGACTAGGCGTGAACGACGCCTTCGATGCGCAATCCAATGTCGCCGGCGGAAGCCGCTATCTCCGCGAACTTCTGGAGCGCTACAATTTCGATCTGGTCAAGGCGCTGGCCGCCTACAACGCGGGTCCAGAGCGCGTCGAGCAGTATCAGGGAGTGCCGCCATTCCGCGAAACCCGCGCCTACGTCGCCCGCATCGTGCACGACTACAACCGCAAGAAGATCGCCCAGGAGAAAGAAGCGAAACAGAAACAGAAAGGGGCCTCGACCCGGGGAGCGGGCAAAGCGCCGAGCCCTGTCCACCGGGCTTCGAAAACCCCAGCTACCGCAGTCACCGCCGAATCTGCACGTTGACCCTTCTCTGTTCGTCATTTACCTTCAAGTGGGGCTGTGCTCACCAGAGCTGCGCCTATCGTAGGTATTGATCTCGCAGCGCATGAATAACAAAAAATACGCAGCGTACACGGTTGCGTTCGTCGTGCTGGCGGTGCTCGTCTACCTCCAGTTCCGCACCTGGCAGCATTTCGACTGGGCCCGGCTCTTTCAATTCGGACTGAATTGGCGACATATCCTGCATGGAGTGGTGTACATCTACATCGCCTATTTCTTGCGGGCGGTTCGATGGAAAATCTTCCTTCGACCGGTGCGTAAGGAAGCCTCCATTCTCGAACTCATCCCACCTACTATGATCGGATTCACGGGACTGGCTCTGCTCGGGCGTGCGGGCGAACTGATTCGTCCCTACCTGATCGCGCGCCGTCAGAATCTGCCTTTCGCCTCGCAGGTGGCGGTCTGGGCGGTGGAGCGAATTTTCGACATTGGCGGATTTACGATTCTAATGGTGGCTGGTATTTTTCTGCCCACAAAGCTGCGCGCGTTCACGCTGGCAGCACCACCCGAAGTCAGGCACTGGATTCATCTCACGGGATACGCTCTGATTGCGCTCGTGCTCGGACTGCTCTCGGGAGCCGTGCTGTTTTCCTACCGGGGAGGGCTAATTGCCCAGTGGGTGGAAGATCGTTTTTCCCATCTTGCCGAGAATCTGGGGCATCGTATCGCGCAAAAAATTCGCGAGTTTACCGTTGGACTCAATACTATTCACGGCCCCTTCGCATTCCTCCAATTGTCGGCCGTGTCGGTCCTGATGTGGTGGGTGATCGCGCTGGCCTATAAAGAAGTGACGCATGCTTATGGCTTGCCCATGGCTGGCCTGAGCACCACAAATTGTCTCCTTCTTATGGGATCCAGCATGATCGGGTCGATGGTGCAATTGCCGGGTGTGGGAGGCGGCTCCCAACTGGCGACGATCAGCGCGCTCGACCACGTGTTTGATATTGTGCCCAAGGAACTCGCGGTCAGTTGCGGCATCATGCTGTGGCTGGTAACGTTTGTCGCCGTCGTTCCGGTCGGGTTGCTGCTTTCCCATCACGAACGGCTGTCGCTGCGTAAGCTTTCGGCGGAGAGCGCGCAGGCGGAGGAAGCCGCAACGGTCGAAAGAGTGTTGTAAATCGCGAATGGCCGGCAATTTTCAAGTAGCCGGCCAGCCGCCACTAGATCTGGAGCTTGATCCCGTTCGAGGAACCGAGTCGGGGTGCAAAAAGCGCGGAAAGCATCGGCCTCGGGAAGTCATCCAAAGCGTCGGGAATGGCTCCAGTAATCAGGCCAAGGCACGCGCAAGTTCCTGCAAAGCAGAATGTCGGGATGGTCGCGCGACTCTTCGTTCTCGACACCGAATGAATTCGTATTCCTCTCAGCCACAACACAGGTTTCAAAGAGTCTTCTGCCCTCCTCCAGGTCGAAGCCCGCGAGGATCACAGTTTGTGGCAGCCGTGAGTCGTATCCGCGATACCAGAAGGAATTGGTCAGGCTCATCGCATGAGGCAGGCCCAGCGCGGGACCGTAGAGATTCAGGGCGCCTGCTTCTCCATAATTTCCGGTGAGAATTCCGGTGTGCTCTCGCTCATCGGCGGACAATGAGCGATAAACGTTGGCGACGGAACGCGCCAGGTCAGGCCAGCCAATCTCCTCGCGGAATTGATCATGTATTTTGCTTGTCATCCTCCAGAGGCCGGATCCGATGGGCGCGACCGGCATCACCAGCATCATAAAGGCGACTCCTCCCATGAGAATTGCCGTCCATTGCACACCGTATGCGAGGTGCGACCGTGAGGGGCGCAGGCTACCGAGCCAATCTCCAAACAAAACGCTGCCCCCGGCAAGCAACACCGGATACAGCGGCGCAGTGTAGTAGGAACGCGAGCCAGCCAGTGCGAATAGGACAAAGGTGATTGCAAACGTCCAGCCAATAAAGCGGTAGCGCCGACCTTGCCGGCTAACGAAATAGAACCACAGGCCCAGGAGGGTCAGAGGTGCGGTGACCAGGTTCACGCAGATCCAAAGTTGCCTTCGGTAGAATCCAATGTACCGGCCTTGCCGCAGGTCGCGGGCGTGTAAATGGGACAAAAACTCCAGAGATATGAATTGATGTCGCATCTGCCAGATAAGATTTGGCAGAAAGACGACAATGGAAACAGCAACGCCCACCCAAAGCCAGCCACTGCGGAGGAAACGGCGAGCGGGCGTGAAAAGCACCGCACCAGCGACACCGAGAGCTAGAAAGCCCATCGTGTAGCGCGTCTCCATGCCCACGCCCAAAACCGCGCCAATCGGCACCCACCAGCGCGAATCTTCCGACTTCAGCAGCCGAACAAGAAGGTAGGTAACGGAGACCCCCCAGAGATAGTCGAACGAGACGTATTGGAATACTGCGCCTTCTATAAGAGAAACGGGAGAGATCCCCGCCGCCACCGCAGCGAGTAGTTGGACACGGCGGTTGCCGCCGAGTTCCTTCGCAATCAATCCTGCCAGCACCATGACCGTGCTCACAGCAATTGCGGAGAAGACCCGAAAACCGACCAGCGAAGCCCCGAAGAGAATTAACTCCAAGCGGCCGATCAGCGGGGTAATTGGCGGATAGGCCACAAAACCCCAATCGAGGTGGCGTGCGTCGTCGAGGGTCTGCAATTCATCGCGATGAAATCCGTACCGGCCGTTCGTAGCGATGTGTAGCACCAGGCAGGCCGTGGCAAGGAGAATCAGTGCACCTAAGTCGGAGCGAAAACAATCCGCGATTCGTTTCCCCATAGACTCGAAATTCTTCGCCGATGCGGAGCGCCGGACGGTGATCAACTGACAAGCCAGAGCGTTGCGGGAATTGCTTCGGCCTTTCTCTCGGCAGAATAACGAATACAGGCGGACGCAGACATTGTCAATGGATGTGCGCGGACCGCCCTGGGCCGCTCCCGCGCCGCCCGCAATCGCCTGCTACAATCATTTTGAATTCTAAGAGCCAAGCGCATGAAATGCCCCTTTTGCGGGTTTGAAAATGACAAAGTCGTGGATTCGCGCGAGAGCAAGGAAGCAGATTCCATCCGCCGCCGCCGCGAATGCCTGAAGTGCGAGAAGCGCTTCACCACCTATGAGCGCATCGACGAAATCCCTTACATGGTGGTAAAGAAAGACGGGCGCCGCGAGCGTTTTGACCGCCAGAAAGTTCTCAACGGGCTGATGCGGGCTTGCGAGAAGCGCCCCGTGCCGATCAGCAAGCTCGAGCAAATCGTCAATGAAGCCGAAAGCTTCGTCATCGAGTCGGCCGAGCGCGAGCGCAAGACCAGCGAAATCGGCGAGCTGATCATGAACCGCCTGCGGCGCTATGACAAAGTTGCCTACGTAAGATTCGCCTCCGTGTATCTCGACTTCAAAGACGTGCAGGAATTCATGACGGAACTGAAGGATCTGCTGAAGGCCAAGGACGCGCTCGAGCCCAAGGCCAAGACGGCAAAGACATGAAGCGCTCCGAGCTTCGCTCGCTGGACAGCCGGGGGCGGCTGTCCCTACGTTGATCCTTATTTATGGCACACAAAATAACCCTCATCCCCGGCGACGGCATTGGTCCCGAAGTCATCCAGGCCACGGTTCGCATGCTCGAAGCCACCGGCGTCAAATTCGAATGGGAAAGCTTCGCCGCCGGCGCCGAAGCTTTTGAGAAGTACAAGGAATACATTCCCAAAGAACTCGGCGAATCGATCGAGCGCACCCGCGTCGGGCTGAAGGGGCCGGTGACTACTCCTATCGGCGGCGGTTTCTCCAGTATCAACGTCGAACTCCGCAGACGCTTCGAGCTCTTCGCCAACTTCCGGCCCATTCGCAACCTGCCGCATATTCCCACTCGCTACCCGGGGGTGGATCTGATCGTGGTGCGCGAAAACACCGAAGGACTTTACTCCGGCATCGAACACGAAGTGATTCCCGGGGTAGTGGAGAGCCTGAAGATCATCACAGAGAAGGCTTCGACCCGCATCTCGCGTTTCGCTTTCGAATATGCCCGCAAGAACAAGCGCAAGAAAATTCATTGCATTCACAAAGCCAACATCATGAAGATGTCCGATGGATTATTTCTGCGCTGTTCGCGCAGCGTTTCGAAGGAGTATCCCGAGATCTTTTACGGCGAGCACATCGTCGACAACACCTGCATGCAGCTGGTGATGAATCCTTACCAGTACGACATGCTGCTGCTGGAGAATCTGTACGGCGACATCATTTCTGATCTTTGCGCGGGGCTGGTTGGGGGACTGGGGCTGGTTCCCGGCGCGAATTTCGGCCACGAGTGCGCCATCTTTGAAGCAGTCCACGGTTCCGCACCCGACATTGCCGGGAGGAATATTGCCAATCCGACTGCCGTTTTGCGATCAGCCCTGTTGATGCTGCGTCATCTCGGCGAACACGACGCCGCGTTGAAGATCCGCAACGCCATTGACGAGGTCTATCGCGACCACACCAAGCTGACCCGCGACGTGGGCGGCACCGCCGGCACATCGGAATTTGCCGACGCGATTATTGAGGCGATGGAGACGCAGAGATCCGCTGCCGCAGCTAAACAACCGCAAGGATAGAGATCGGTGTTGCCGCGGTGGTAGACTGATGCGTTTCGGGAAACGTACGGGCGCCGCTGCATCGCTGGTTTCCCGCTTTGGGGGCTATCCTGAAAGGCATCGAAATTCCGTACCATAGCGGACTGCACCGCTTTGCCGTTTTCACCGCCTGCGCCACGCTCGTCCTCATCGTCGCCGGAGCGCTCGTGACTAGCAACGACGCTGGGTTGTCGGTCCCGGACTGGCCGACCACATTCGGTTCCTTCTATAAGATGCCGCAGATGGTTGGTGGCGTTAAGTACGAACATGGCCATCGCATGGTGGCCGAATTCGTCGGCCTGCTCACCATCATTCTGGCCGTCTGGACATGGCGGGTTGAAAAGCGCCGCTGGCTGCGTTTTATGGGCCTGGCCGCGCTCGGAACCGTGATCATCCAAGGCATCCTCGGTGGACTGACGGTCAAACTCTTTTTGCCTCCCCTCGTCTCCAGTGCACACGCCGCCGTGGCCCAGACTTTCTTCTGCATCGCCGTCGCGATCGCGGTCTTCACCGGCCGCCGCTGGGTGGAAGAGCACCCGCGCACCGAACTTGACCAGCGCCGTCCCGCCCTTTTCACTCTGACTTTGCTGTCAATTTTCGTGCTGTATGTGCAGTTGATCCTCGGCGCCATGTTCCGCCACCACGGCTTGAGTTGGTGGCCGCACGTCATCAACGCAGGCGTTGTGGCCCTCGTGCTCTCCTGGACTGCGATTCGCGCCATCTCGGTCTACCCGCAAGTGGAAGCCGTCCGGCGTCCGGCCATCGCCATGCTCGGCCTGATGGTCGCGCAACTCTGCCTCGGCTTTCTCGCCTTCATCACCCGCGTGATGTGGGGACGAAACGCGGCGCAGCCCGAACTGCCCATGGTGATCGCGACCGTAGTCCACGTCGCCGTCGGGGCGCTGCTGCTCGCCACCACCGTTATTCTAGCCATTCAGGTGTGGCGCCACGTGCCCGTCGCTTTCGAAGAGCGTGTCCCCGGCCAGAACCCAGTCGCGGCATGAGGATGATAATTCGCTGGCTCTCGTCGTAGAATGGTCCGTGACTCCGAACCCGTCCGCCGTCGACTTCCCTGCTCCTCCGCAGCCTGTCGAAAGCACTGCCCAGTCCATCATCGCGGTTCGCGACCTGGTGCATCGCTACCAGGACCGGACCGCGCTCAGCGGCATCTCGTTCGACGTCCGCCCCGCTGAGCTCTTCGGCCTGCTCGGCCCGAACGGCAGCGGCAAGACCACTTTATTCCGCATTCTTTCCACCCTGATGGTCCCGACCTCCGGCAGCGCCACCATCGCCGGCTTCGACGCCGTTCGCCAGCCCGGAGCTCTGCGCCGCCATATCGGCGTCGTCTTCCAGGCCCAGAGCGTCGATCTCAAACTTACCGCCTACGAAAACCTTTGGCATCAGGGACACCTCTACGGGCTGCGCGGCCCCGAACTCAAGACTCGGATCAACGAGATTCTCACCCGCGTCGGATTGCTCGAGCGCTCCGCGGATCGCGTGGAAACTTTTTCCGGAGGCATGCAACGCCGCATCGAACTCGCCAAAGGCCTGCTTCATCATCCTGAGGTCCTGTTGCTCGACGAGCCTACGACCGGCCTCGATCCCGGCGCTCGGCGCGACCTCTGGCAATACCTCCAGATCCTGCGCGATCAGGAGCACGTCTCCGTCATCGTCACGACTCACCTGATGGAAGAAGCCGAGCGCTGCGACCGCCTCGCTATCCTGAACGAAGGCAACCTGGTGGCGCTAGGCACACCCGAGGCCCTGACCCGCGAGATCGGAGGCGACGTCATTCTGCTCGAAGCTCGTGACCCGCAGACGTTAGCGGAGCGCATTCGCAACAAGTTTCAAATCGACGCCACGGTTATGGACAACCAGGTCCGCCTTGAAATTGAAAATGGACATCGCTTCGTCCCCGACGTGGTCGAAGCGTTTCCGGGCGCAATCCAGTCGCTCAGCGTGAGCAAGCCGACCCTGGAGGATGTCTTCATCCATCGCACCGGCCACCGTTTCTGGAGTGAAGAGGCAGAGCCGAAGCCAGAAAAAGGCAAGAAGAAACCCAAGAAGAACTGAACCACTGACGCTGCTAGACTAAGAATTATGGCGACCCAAACCGCAACCTTCCCGGCGACCGCTCCCGCATCCGGCGGGGTTTTGTTGCCTGCGTTCACGCTCTGGTGGCGCGAAGTGGTGCGCTTCTATCGTCAGCGCGCGCGCGTGGTGGGCGTTATTGCTTCTCCACTTTTGTTCTGGATCGTCATCGGGTCCGGCTTCGGAACGTCGTTTCGTTCCGGACAGGCCGCTGGCCAGCAGCACTATCTGAATTATTTCTATCCCGGAACCCTGGTGATGATCGTGCTCTTCACTGCGATTTTCACCATGATGTCGGTAATCGAAGACCGCAACGAAGGTTTCCTGCTTTCGGTGCTGGTGGCGCCGGTGCCCCGCGCGGCCATTGTTCTCGGAAAAGTCCTGGGCGGAACGACGCTCGCCGCTGCCCAGGGGATGATTTTCCTGGTCTTCGCGCCGCTGGTCGGTGTGCACATGACGGCCGCTTCTTTCGGGCTGATCGTCCTCACTGTGTTCCTGGTGTCGTTTGCTCTGACCGCGCTCGGCTTCGCCATCGCCTGGCCGATGGATTCGACGCAAGCCTTTCACGCCATCATCAATTTGTTTCTGATTCCACTGTGGCTGCTCTCGGGAGCGCTCTTCCCTCTTTCCGGAGCTTCAGGATGGATTCGCGGAGTTATGTACGCCAATCCTCTGACCTACGGCGTCGAGGCGCTGCGCACGCTGATGTATCCGGAAGCGCCCAGCGCATTCTTGCTGACCGCATCGATTTTGACGTTAGTGCTGTTCGCGCTGTTCATGTTCGGACTGGCCTTCGTGCTGGCGAATCGGCGCACGACGAAACCGGCAGCGTAGAAACGGTCGCTGGTCAATGGTCGTTAGTCGTTGGCGTTCTAGGATTCGCAGGAGCCGCGTGAACGTCACCACTAACAACACCGCGCGACCGACCGTTGACCAACGACCAACGACGCCTTTATGCCCTTAGACATTCTCGCCCTGGCCGCGCACCGCGACGACGTGGAACAAACCTGTGGCGGCACTCTGCTCAAGATGGCCGAACGAGGATACCGCACCGGCATCCTCGATCTCACGCAGGGAGAAATGGGGACCCGCGGCACGACCGAAGATCGGGCCCGCGAAGCGGCCGAGGCGGCGCGCATTCTGAAAGTCAGCTGGCGGCACGCGCTCGATATTCCGGACGGGCGCGTCGAAAATACCTGGGAGAACCGGCTGAAGGTCGTTCGCGTGCTTCGCGAGCAGCGTCCTCGAGTGCTGATTCTTCCCTACTGGGAAGGTCGGCATCCGGATCACTACACGGCTTCGGTACTCGGATATGAAGCGGCGTTTCTCTCGGGACTCGCCAAACTAGCTGTCAGCTCTCAGCTCTCAGCTGTCCGCGAACCCAACACCGATTCGGCTGCGCCTCATCGTCCCTTTAAGATTATTTACGCCAGCCTTTACCGCGATGTGCGGCCCTCGTTTGTCGTGGACATTACTGCCCAGTTCGAAATGCGGCTTGCGTCGGTCATGGCCTACAAATCCCAATTCAGCGACCAACAGGCGGGCAGCGGAATCTTTCCTGCACAAAAAGAGATTCGAGCGCGGATTGAATCCATGGCCCGCTTTTACGGGATGATGGGCGGCGTCACTTATGCCGAGCCGTTCGTGCAGAAGGAGATCGGGCTGGTGGACGATGTGATGGCGATTCCGGTGAAGTCGATTTGACCTCAGGGTCAAATTCTAAGTTACGGGAACTCGCAAATTCTTCCTGCGCCCATTCATCGGGCTCGCGACATCGCCTTCTGGAAGTCGTCTGCGGTGGTACGGTAACACGGCAGGACTGCGTTCAGGTCGGAACCACGCAACGCGGGTGGGAGCTGTGGGTACTGTGTGGTGGCATGAGTTGGAACGGTATAAGGCTGCATAATCCTCCCCAATGTCTCGTTACAGCTCGGATCTGGGGTTACGCGCAACTTGATTACTCCTCGCGGTACCCTGCTGAGATCATATTCAGACAGCCGTCGTTGATAGGGAAGAAATTCATAAACCAGCTTTATGAGTAGTACTTGATCCTTGGCGACCCGCCTCTTGGCGACGAAGACTTCGAAATTGGAAAAATAAGAGGTACCCGGCGCGGCAAACACCAGCCCAAGCGAACCGAGGGACAACTCTTCGGCGGGAGATTTGCTTTCGTTGTTGCCGGCTGCTGCGGGCGAGGCGTCGCCAAACGGCAGGGGATCCATTGGTTCCAAGAGCTTTCCCGGTCCACTCGCGCCAGGGTTGCCCCCTCCTCCGCCTGATCGAGAAGGAGGCGCAATCTGTGAGCCATTTCCGGACAACGAGCCTAAGCGTCCACCCGCACGGGAGTTGCCCCCAACCTCAACTGATGGAGGAGGTGGAACGATCTGTGAGCCATTTCCGGACAACGAGCCTAAGCGTCCACCCGCGCCAGAGCTGCCCCCACCCTCAATGGCTGGAGGAGGTGGAACGATCTGCGAACCATTTCCGGATAGCGAGCCCAAGCGTCCACCCGCGCCGGAGTTCCCCGCACCCTCAACTACTGGAGGAGGCGGAATGATTTGTGGGCCATCTCCGGAAAGAGAATGCAGCCTCGTACCGCCGCCAGAGCCGGGCGCACCCTGAACCGAGGGCGGCGGCGGTACCACTTGCGAACCCTTACCTTCCATCGAACTCAACCGTGTATCTCCAACCGCGTTGCCGGCACGTTGAGCGGACGGGGGAGGCGGTACAACAGCTGGTGCCTCGCCTGACAATGAACTCAACCCTGAACTCAAGCGTCCAGCTCCAGACGAGTTGCCTGCGTTCTGAACCGATGGAGGAGGCGGAATAACTGGCAAACCACCCGCATTGGGCGCCTTCACCGCGCGGGTTGCGGAAGACCCTCCCAGTTCGGGCGCGGGAGCAACCGCGGAAGCTTGAGGCAGGGCCATCGAGCGGGTAGCAGCTTGGTCAAGCTGAGGCGGCGGACCCACTACTCCAGACGGTCCCGTCAACTTGTTCCGCCGCAGACCCGCAGTGGCTGAGAACGGCACGATTGGTGTAACCGCATGGGAACCCACGAGATTCGGCAGCTTGGCCGTGGCTTGCTTGAGGTCAGGCGGTGTAACGAGGCGTGGTTTTTGCCCCGGCGCCACTGGCATTGCCGGTTGATGTGCCCTCGCCGCATGTGCTGAGGCTTGCTTCATTCGCGATCGCGGCCGAACGCTCGGCACTCTGCTCTCAGCTGCCGGGAATGTAATCGACCTGTGGGCCGCAGCTTGCTGCGAGAATAGTTTTACCGGCGCCCATACTTTGGATTGGCCCCACACGAACAAAATAATCAGCAGCAAATGACACAGCATTGACGCCAGGAACGAGGACCAGGGAGAACGAGAGGGGACGAAGACGTCGCTCCAGAAACGAGCGGGAAATGAGGTAAGAGGGATCCGCGGCGGGACTTGCCGCATCAGGATCAGGTCCGTCAGGTTGCGGAAGAACACCCGATGGCGCGGTTCCAGTTCGACCAGCAACCGGAGACTGGGCGCGGGCCCTGAGCGCGGAACCCTCTGGTTTGCGATCAAAACCCCAGGGCCTTTGTCCATGAAGATACGCCGGAGAAAGCTGAGAAACTGGCCCGATTATAGCGCCATTTCACAACCCCCCGGCGTGGGGTGGGAAACCTCCGTAACTCTGGCGCCGGAGCTTACCAGACAAACGGTAGCAGCCGGTAGCGAACCCGGGCGGCGTACTCCGGGTAGCCGGCGAGACCGCGTTGGAGTTCGCGGTCTTCCATCGCTGTCCGGAAAACGAGGGCTCCTAAGAAGACCACCGAAGCCGTCAGGCCGGCCCAGGAGCCAAGCACTAACGCAGTCGCCGGCAGGTAGATGATCATCGAGGCATATAGCGGATGGCGGACAATGGCGTAGGGTCCGGTGGAAACCACTCTCTGTCCGCGGTCGGTTTGGATGCGCACGACTGCGGTGAGAAATGGGTTCTCGCGAAAAACGCGCCCAATCATCCAGAAGGACAAGACGATCAGAGCCGCGCCCACGCATTGCAGCCAGAGCGGCATGACGGACCAACGGTAACGGACAGCATCCAGGCCCATCAGGACGAGCCAGGCGCACCAGGCAACCATCAGGGGCAGGATAAAGATTTTGTCCCAGAATGGCTGGCCTTTTTGCCAGGGCGATTTGAGGCGCTCGGCCAGCAGCGCGGGATCGCGCCGCGCCAGCCACAGCGTGATCCACAAAGCTCCGGCGATAAACAGAATGAGATAGGCCCACGCAGCGGGCCAGCGGACGGTTCCCGCGGCGCCGAAGAGCAGAGCTGAGAAAAAGAGGAGCTCCGTTCCAAGAATGACGCAGACCTTCGTGACCATGGACGCCTCTGCCATACTATCGAAAATATTTTTTTCCTTCCGCGTATGAAATATGCAAGAAAGAGGCTTCGAGAGGACGGATGTTTACTACCTGGTACTCCCATCCCCCTCCCCCTCGGTCTTCTGGAATCATGAGGTTAGCGGGAATTCTTCAATCTGGTCTTTGAATCTAAAGGCCTTATATCAAAAGTATTCTGGAATAAGGACTTACGGGATTTCTGGCTGCGACTCGGTGTCTGAAGTGGGGTGAAGCGTGTCAAGCCCCCATTTTCGGGTCAAATATCCACTTTTCAAAGACCGCTGAGATGGTTTTGAGACGGCGGGCGGACCCGTCGTCGGAGACGGGCACAGTCCTCGCTGCCCCAATCAGAAAACCATTCTTCCAGCTGGCGGATGGAAAAGTCTGTGATTTGCGTACGGGATTTTTTGTGATGAAAGAGTCAAGGGTCCCGCCCTTCGCTTCGCGATAGGACGGGCCACTCAACTGCCTTTTGAAACTTGGAAAGCAGTTGTGATACAAGTCACAGCTTTTCGGTAAACAAAGATCATACTGGCCTCTCTGTAAGGAGGATGCAGATCATGATTCAAAAATTCGTGTGGCTGGCTCTGTTCGTGGGCCTTAGTTCAGGTTTGTTGTATGGCGCAGCGCAAATGGGGGACGAAAAGGCATCGGCGACGCAGACCGTAACCGGTTGCCTTCAGAAAGGCGCTGAACCGGGAGGTTTCTTTCTCATTAGCACGGACAATAAGCATTGGGAGCTTTACGCCAGCGCTGGAGTCTCCCTTGCCGATCATGTGGGCCACACCATTGCTGTAACCGGCGCTTTGGCGCACAGATCGAAAGCACAAGAAGAAAAAAGCCAACCTTATGAACAAAAAGAAATCGGAGAAAGGCAACACGACGATTTGCAGGTATCCAGCGTGAAGATGGTCAGTGCGAGTTGCAGCAAATAGAGGTTGACGTTCCGCTGGCCCCACCCATTCGCACGAAGCCCACTCATCGCAAAGTGCGCGATGAGTGGGGCACCCGGC
>Ga0187817_10000288_pt1 | contig 20419 bp, 20 predicted proteins | sample NC_wetland_sal_i_17_FD_132431 | JGI IMG/M metagenome (GOLD analysis project Ga0187817, IMG submission 132431) | Wetland sediment microbial communities from Neuse River Estuary, North Carolina, USA - SO4_2 | ecosystem: Environmental > Aquatic > Freshwater > Wetlands > Sediment | place: USA... | reverse complement strand
CGAGCAGGCGGAGAAGCTCCGCGTCACGGGCCTCGACCGACTGGTCGACCACCTCGTGTGCTCCGAACAGGTTGGAGTGACCAAGCCCGACGCCAGGATCTTTCGCATTGCGCTTCGCCGGGCCGGCGCGCCGCCCCAGAGGACCGTCATGGTGGGGGACAGTTGGGAGTACGATATCGTCGGAGCGGTCCGAGCCGGGATCCGGGCCGTCTGGTTCCACCGCGATTCGCGCCCGCTGCCGCCGACGCCCTCCGCCGACGAGCTCCGCAGCTTCCGGCCCCTCGCGCGCGCTATCGGTGTGATTCTCGGCCGCCCGGGCCGTCCGCCCAGAAGTACGAGACGCGCAACTAGGATTCGACGGGCGCGCGGACCGACTCCGAGGTAGGAACCTCCGAGGACGCCCGGCGTCGGGCCCGTTCCCGGCGCAACTCCGAGAGGTCTCTATCGATGTCACGGAGTTCCCGGGCCACCCGCCGCACTCGCACTCGGGCGATGCCCTCCAGCGTTTCGATCTCCCGGTCGAGGCACTCGTCCGAGCCGCGGAAGGGAGCCATCGAACCGCCGCTATTCGGCGTTGTCGATTTGAGCTTTCTGGAGATGGTTCGAGAAGTCGACGAAGACCGTCTTGATCTCGGTGAACTCCTCCACGGCCACGCTGCCGGCTTCGCGGCCACCGGTGCCGGTATGCTTGGTGCCCCCGAAAGGAAGCTGGACCTCGGCGCCGATCGTGGGGGCGTTGATGTAAGTGATGCCGCACTCGAGGTCGTCGATGGCCCGGAAGGCCCGATTGATATCCGTCGTATAGATCGAGGACGAAAGTCCGTACTCGACGTCGTTCGCCACGCGCACGGCCTCCTCGTAGTTGGGGACCTTGATCACCGACAGCACCGGACCGAAGATCTCCTCCTTGGAGATCCGCGTACCGTGGGCCGTTTCAAAGACCGTGGGCGCGATGAAGAACCCCTTGTCGAAGCTCCCGCCCGTCAGTTTGGTGCCTCCGGTGCGCAGCTTGGCCTCTTTACGGCCGATGGCGATGTACTCGAGAATCTTCTTCTCCTGGTCGGCCGACGCCACCGGGCCCACATCGGTCGCCGGGTCGAGCGGGTCCCCGAGACGCAGGCGTTGGACCCGCTGGTCGAGCATGGCGAGGAACTCGTCATAGACCTTCTCGTGGAGGATTAATCGGCTCGTCGCGGTGCACCGCTGGCCCGCGGTCCCGAAGGCGCCGAACAGCAACCCTTCGAGCGCCAGCGGAAGATTGGCATCGTCCATCACGATCATCGGGTTCTTGCCCCCAAGCTCCAGATGGACGGCCTTGAGGTCCTGAGCCCCCCGGACGTTGACGCTCCGGCCCGTCTCGACGCCGCCCGTGAAGGAAACGGCGCGAACCCGGGGGTCGTCGATGAGCGCGTTGCCAACGGTTCCCCCCGGACCGGTGATCAAATTGAGCACGCCCGGGGGCACACCCCCTGCCTCGTACGCCTTGACGACCTCCGTGGCGCACATCGCTGTGTTCGAGGCCGGTTTGAAGACGACGGTGTTGCCGCAGATCAGGGCGGCCGCGATCTTCCAGTTCGGGATCGCGGTGGGGAAGTTCCACGGCGTGATGCAGGCCACGACCCCCTTGGGCTGACGAACGGTCAAGCAGAACTTGCTGCGAAGCTCCGAGGGAACGGTTTCACCGAAGAGTCGGCGCCCCTCCCCCGCCATGTACTCGACGAAATCGATCGCCTCCTGCACGTCGCCGCGACCTTCGGCGAGAACCTTGCCCATCTCCTGGGTGACAATGCGACCGATCTGCTCCTTGCGTTCCCTCAGGATCTGGGATACCCTCAGCAGGATCTCCCCTCTGGCGGGCGGCGGGGTTGCCTTCCACTTTGGAAAGGCCGCGTAGGCGGCCGTGACGGCCGCATCGACGTCTCGGGGAGTGCCGGAGACGAAGGAGCCCACCACTTCACCGTTCGTTGGGTTGTGGGTTGTGAAACGCGCCGCCCCCGGGGGCGACGCCCACTTTCCGCCGATGAAGAGCCCGACCTCCGGGTACGATGACATGTCGATGCCTCGGAACTGGCGTGAACAGTTTACCCGGAGGTAAAAGGGTTGGCCCGCGCAGGACTGAAGCCCGGGGTGTGCGCTCAATGCTCGGCGTCGAAACGGCTCGCCTCCCTCAGGTTTATTACGCGCTCACCGCGTCCGCTGCCCCGATGCGCGGGGAGCTGGAGGCAGAACTCGTTCTGAGCCAGCCGCTACCGGGCGGACGCGCGGCGCTCGAGGTCCTGCTCCCAGCCGTGGCGGAGGAGGCCCTGGCCCGGAGTCTCGGTAAAGGCGTAGGGGGCCGGATCGGCTCCTGGAACCTCGAAGGGGATCGCCTCACGCTGTCGCTTACGACGGAGAGCAGCCGGGCCCATCAAGCGTTGCTCGCTCTCACCCGCCGACTGAAGGAGGAGTTGGGCCGCAAGGAGAAGATCGGGATTCGGACCGTCCGCGCGACGCGATACCGGCTGACGTTCGATGTTCCCGAAGCCCCCACTGCCCCCGTGACGCTTCCGATCCCTCACGAGCTCCGGTTCGACGGCAACGTGGCCGTCCTAGAGCTCACCGACCTCGACGAGGAGGCGCTGCGGGACAACTGGTCCGACCGGACCGTCACCCTCGTGGAAGAAAAGGTCCGGCGGCAACACTATCAGGGGAAGGGGGAGTACTGGAAACTTCTGACTCAGAGCCCCCCACGCGAGCTGACCTTCCATGAAGACCCGACCGAAGCGATGCTCCGTCGGAACTGGCTGAAGAACGGCCCGACCAAAGGAAAGTGGTACCTCGGCCCGCTCCCCGCCCACTTGCTCCGGACGATGGAGCGTATCGCCGTCGAGGAAGTACTCCGGCCGCTCCAGTTCGAGGAGGTAGTGCAGCCGCACCACGATTCCTTCGACATCCTGCTCAAGACCGGTCACATGGAGGGCCTCCCCGGCGAGTTCTACTACGTCACCGAGCCCAAGAGCCGGGATCCGGCCGACTGGGAACGATTCACCGACCTCGTGAAGATCACCCGCAAGGTCCCCGAGAGCGAGCTCGCGAAGCTCGTCACCGGCCCGGTGGCAGTGAGCTGCTACGCACAGTGCCCGACCACCTACTGGTGGCTATCCGGCCGCACGATCGCCCAGGAGATGCTCCCGGTCAAGGTCTTCGACCGCGCGGCCATCTCGAACCGTTACGAGAGTGGAGGACGACATGGCCTGGAGCGCGTCGACGAGTTCCACCGGATCGAGCCCGTCTACCTCGGGACTCCGGAGCAGCTCCTGGAGCTCCGGAAGCAACTACTCGCCCGGTACGCGCGCGTGTTCGACGACATCCTAGAGCTGGAATGGAGAACCGCGTGGGTGACCCCCTTCTACATGCAACAGAGTGGAGAGCTGGGCGTCGAGGACGAGGTCCAACGCGTCAAGGGAACGGTCGATTTCGAGGCGTACCTGCCATATCGGGGACCGCGGGACGCCTCGGAGTGGCTCGAGTTCCAGAATCTCTCGATTGTCGGAGAGAAGTACACCAAGGCCTTCAACATCAAGACGCAGAAGGGCGAGCTCTGGTCTGGGTGCACCGGCATCGGGCTCGAGCGGTGGCTCACCGCCTTCCTGGCGCAGAGAGGCCTCGACCCCGAGGGCTGGCCGGCGGGATTCCGAAAGTACGCCGGGGAACTGCCGCGGGAGATCCGCTTCCTGTGAGTGTCCGGCCCCGAACAACCAATTAGCGGCCGGCGGCGTGCGGAACTTGTGACCTCTCGGGCCGCCCGCTCCGGTTCCTCGCCACCTTCTCCCGGGCGTCAACGGCCGCTCGAGGACTTTGGTCTCGTGACCGAGGCCCCTCCGCTGCCGACTCTCGAGGAGCGGCCGCCGGCTCTCCCGGGGATCTGGGAGGTCCGGGACGGAATGATCGTACATCCGTACCTGAACGAGGGCGAGATACGGGCCCTCCCATTCCAACTCGAGCTTAGCCGCATCGCACTCGACCACGACACCCTCATCGTGCTCCCCACTGGGCTCGGCAAAACGGTGATCGCCGGCCTCGTGGCGGCCGAGGTACTGCGGCGCGGACCGGGCAAGGTGCTCTTCCTCGCACCGACCCGGCCCCTCGTCCAGCAGCATGCCGACACGTTCGGACGTTGGTTCCGCCGGTTGACACGGGCCCGGTTCACCGGAACGGTGCACCACCCCGTACGGGAGGGGGCCTGGGACGCGGCCGAGGCCGTCTTCGCCACTCCGGAAATCGTCGTGAACGACCTCGCGGCCGGCCGATACGACCTGAAGTCCGTGCGTCTTCTCGTCTTCGACGAGGGCCACCGGGCGGTGGGAAAGTACGCCTACGTTGCGATCGCGGAAAGGTACTGGACCGAACGGCCCCGCGAGGGCCATGTCCTTGCACTGACCGCCTCGCCGGGCGGGAAGGACGAGCGCGTCGAGGAGGTGGTCCGCCACCTGCGCATCGACCGCGTGGAGGCGCGGACTCGAGACGACCCAGGGGTCAAGGAGTACGTTCAGCCCATCGACATTTCATTCCGTTCCGTGCGCCTGCCGCGCCCGGTCCAGGCGATCCAGACCCTCCTCCTGCGCGCAGGGTGGGAAGAGGCCCGGAAGCTTCAGCGGATGGGATACCTCCGGAAGAAGCCGATCGGTTATCTCTCGGTCAAGGACTTGATCGCACTCCGGGCCGAGATCTTCGCCCGACCCGGCCCCATGACCCGAAAATTCGGCCCGCTCTACCATCAGCTCATCCTCCTCCACATCCACCACTCTCAGGACCGCCTCGAGACCCAGGGGGTCGAGCCGTTCCTGCAGTACCTCGACCGGGTCGCCGCCAAACCGAAGGTCTCCCGTGGAGACGCCGCCTTCCTGAAGCTCGAGCCCGTGGCGGCAGCCCGGGCGGCCGGTCGCAGGTTCCTTGAAAAGACCCGAGAGGCGTCACACCCGAAGCTGGACCTGCTGGCGACGATCGTACGGGAGACCGTCGAGGGGGCGGGGGGCCGTCCGGTCCGGATACTGGTCTTCGCCCAGTACCGGGACACCGTCCAGGGAATCCACGACCGCCTGGAGCGAGAGGGGTGGACGGTCGGACGGTTCGTCGGGCAGGCCACCCGCGATGCCGACGACCTGGGGATGAACCAGAAAGAGCAGGCCAGGGTGCTCGAAGGTTTCCGGGCGGGACTGTTCCCCGTTCTCGTGGCCACGAGCGTGGCTGAGGAGGGGCTGGATATCCCCGACGTGGACCTCGTCGTGTTCTTCGAGGCAATCCCCAGCGAGATTCGGACCATCCAGCGTCGGGGCCGGACCGGACGGAACGCCATCGGTCGGGTCATCGTCTTGCTGACCCAGGGGACTCGCGACGTCGGCTATCAGAAGGCGGAGGCCCGGCGGGAACGTGCGATGAAACAGATCGTCGGCCAAATGTCCCGACGGTCGCGCAGCCGGACGAAGGCCGAGGCCGCTCCCTCCGACTGAGGTTCCGAAGCTCCGTTTTCGGGTGTAGCCGGGGCCGCTACCTGTCGGCGAGGGCGGAATCTGCCTCCTTGCAACGCCATCGCATGCGGGTTTCACCTCTAAATACTCCTGATTTCGGTCCGCTCCAGACCGTGGTGCTCCTGAATCTCGGCCCGCTTCTGAAGCTCGCCCCGCACCTGGGGTTGATCGTCTTCACGGTACTCACGGCCGCCATCGCGCTGTATCTGATCTACACGATGCTGCGGCCGGACGCATTCTGAGTCGGAGGCACCGACGTGTCGTATTCGCTCGCCTTCCTAGGGTCCTACCTAGACGTTGCGATCGTCTTCGGCTTTGTCCTCGCAATCGCCCCGGGCATCGGGAACTTCATGGGCCGCGTGTTCATGAATCGCCCCACCTTCGGCGAAGGGGTCTTCGGCCCGGTCGAACGCGGAATCTACCGCCTCCTCGGCGTGAACCCCCGCCACTCGATGCGGGTCCGGGAGTACGTCACTGCCTTCCTGCTGTCGAACGCCGTTCTAATCGTCTGGATCTTCCTGCTTCTGCAGTTCCAGAACAAATTCCCCTGGGGAACCACCCTGGGCATTCCGGGGATGAGCTGGGACCTGGCGCTCCATTCGGCGTCAAGTTTCTCCACCAACACAGACTTCGTGCATTTCGTAACGGAAAGTCAGGTCACCCTGGGCGGCCTCTTGCTCGGCCTCGAAGTGGCCATGTTCCTATCGGCCGGCGCTGGCCTTGCCATTCTGGCCGCCTTTATCCGGGGATTCGTCCGGAAGGATGGAACGATTGGGAACTACTTCGTGGACATCACGCGCGTCGTCGTCCGCATACTCGCCCCCCTGTCGGTCGCGGGGGCGTTGGTCCTTGTCCTCCTGGGTCTCCCCGAAACGTTCGCCACCAGTACCTCGGTGCACACCGTGCTCGGCGCCATCCAGCCGATTCCGCTAGGTCCGGTCGCCTCGTGGCAATCGATCATGCTGCTGGGCTCGAACGGGGGGGGAATTTTCGGGGCCAACTCCGCGCATCCGTTCGAGAACCCGAGCGCCCTCTCCAACTTGTTCGAGATCGGCCTCATGATGGTCATCCCCTTCTCGAGCCCGTTCGCCTTCGCGAGCGCGGTGCGTCGGAAGGGCGAGGCCTTCCCCTACCTCGGGACGATTCTGATCGTCTTCTTCGTCGCCGTGGCGCTCGTCATCATCGGCCAGATCGCGGTGAACCCGGCGCTCAGCCCGATCGCGGCCCTCTCGCAGAACTCGTTCTATTCGGTCGGCCAGGAGACTCGCTTCACGCTGCCGGAGGGGGCGCTCTTCCAGACGGTGAGCGTCTACGCGAACGTCGGGGCGAACAACATGGCGATCGGCGCGCTCTCCCCGATCGGACAGATGTCCATGCTCTTCGGGATGTTTACCCAGTCGACCCCCGGCGGCGTCGGAACCGGGATGGGGTACCTCCTGACCAACGCGCTGATCGCGATCTTCGTCGGCGGACTGATGGTCGGACGAACCCCCGAGTACCTTGGGAAAAAGATCGGCCGACAGCAGATTGGGTGGGCCGCGTCGCTGCTCCTCGTCCACCCGGTGCTGATCTTCGTGCCGCTCGTGGCGACCTTGATGGGGGGGTTCGCCACGCTGCCCACCACCGGGGTCGGCGCGAGCGCACATACGTTCACGTCGATACTCTACGAGTTCACGAGCGAAGCGGCCAACAACGGCAGCGGGATGGGCTCCGTGTACGTCAACGACGCGACGCTCTGGTTCAACGTGGTCGGCTCCGCCGTGATGCTCATCGGCCGGTTCTTCCCGATGGTTGCCATGCTGATGATCTCGCATCACTTCTCGGTACAATCCCCGCTGCCTCCGGGTCCGGGCACGCTCAAGACCCAGAGTTTCACGTTCATGATCTACCTGACTCTGTTCCTCATCATACTCACCGCGCTGCTCTTCCTTCCGGCGCTTGCCCTCGGGCCGCTAACCCAGATCGGGGCGGGGGGCTAGTCCATGTCCATTTCCAGGCCCGGTCCCAGCGCCGATGTCCGTGCCGAGTCTCGGATCTCGGTGGGCTACGTGCTCGCCGAGTCGATGCGGGGCTTCGACCCGCGCCGGCAGGTCCGCCACCCGGTGATGTTCACGGTCTACGTGCTCTTCCTGTTCATCGTCGTGGTGATGATCGACCCCAAGGTCTTCCCGGACCTTACCGTCGGCTACGACAAGATCTACTACCTGGGTACCGCCGTCCTGCTCTTCGCGACCCTATGGTTCGCGAATCTCAGCGAGGGGATTGCGGAAGCACAGGGACGCGCCCAGGCGGAGTCCCTCCGCCAGATCCGAGGAGGGCTCTCAGCCCATCGCATCGACGCCGCCGGCCAGGAGACCACGGTTCCGGTCGAGACGGTGCGTGTCGGCGAAGTCTTCGTCGTCCGGCAGGGCGAGACGATCCCGACGGATGGAGACGTGGTCAAGGGCGCGGCGCAAATCGACGAATCAATGCTCACTGGCGAGTCCCAGACGGTGCTCCGGGAGAGCGGCGGGGACCGGACCAGCGTCCTGGGCGGGTCGAAGGTTTCCGAGGGGGAGGTCCAGGTGCGGGTCTCCGCAGTCCAGGGTCAGTCGTTCCTTGACCGGCTCATCCGGCTGGTCGAGTCGACGACCCGGGAGAAGACCCCGAACGAGATCGCGCTCAACGTCCTCCTCTCCGCCCTCTCGCTCGCCCTGTTCATCGTGGTGCTCGGACTGATCTACCTTTGCCAGATCACCGGCTACGCCGCGATCGACGTGGCGACCGCGGCGTCCTTACTGGTCTCCTTGCTCCCCACCACGATCGGCGGCCTTCTCCCCGCAATCGGCATCTCAGGGATTAACCGGGTCGCCAACGCGAACGTCATCGCGAAATCCGGGAAGGCCGTAGAGGCGGCCGGTGACCTGGACGTCCTGATCCTCGACAAGACCGGGACAATCACAGTGGGCAATCGGCTCGCGGTGCAACTGGTCCCCGCGCCGGACGTCGACATGGCGGACCTCCTCCGGGTTGCGATGATCGGGTCGAGCCTTGACGACACACCCGAGGGCCGGTCAATCGTTCGGCTCGCGGCCCGGCGGGGCGCCCAGCCGGGTCGCCTCGAACCTGGCAGCTTTCGGGTCCTTCCCTTTAGCGCCGAGCGCCGGACGAGCGGGATCGTGCTCGGGGATGGAACGGAGATCATGAAAGGGTCGGTGACCGCGATGCAGGATTACGCCGGGGAGATGTCGCCGAGTCTCGGGCTGACCGCTACCGAAGCGGCGCGCCAGGGCATGACGGTCCTGGCGATCGCCCGCAACAAGCAGACGATGGGGCTCGTGTTCCTCAAGGATGTCGTCAAGCCCGGTATCAAGGAGCGACTGGCCGAGCTTCGCCGTATGGGAATTCGCACCGTGATGTGCACCGGCGACAACCGGCTCACCGCGGCCACGATCGCGAAGGAGGCAGGGGTCGACGATTTCATCGCCGAGGCGCGTCCGGAGGCCAAACTACTTTTGATCAACCGGGAGAAGGCGCAAGGTCGGCTGGTCGCGATGACCGGCGACGGCACGAACGACGCGCCGGCGTTGGCCCGCGCGGATGTCGGCCTCGCCATGAACAGCGGCACGAGCGCCGCGAAGGAGGCGGGCAACATGGTCGACCTCGATAGCGACCCCACCAAGCTGATCCAGGTCGTTTCAATCGGCAAGCAGCTCCTGATCACCCGCGGCGCGCTCACTACGTTCTCGATCACCAACGACGTCGCGAAGTACTTCGCCATCATCCCGGTCCTCTTCGCCGCCGCGGGCGCGGGGTTCGCGGGGGTCCGGGACCTCAACGTGCTCGGCCTCTCCAGCCCCCACCTCGCGGTACTCTCCACCGTCCTGTTCAATGCGCTGATGATCCCGGCCCTGATCCCGCTGGCGCTGCGCGGAGTGCCGTTCCGCCCGCGAAGCGCCATTGATTTGCTGCGCCAGAATCTGCTCCTCTACGGTATCGGCGGACTCGTGAGCGCATTCGTCGGAATCAAGGCGGTCTACATTCTGCTGGGCTGGCTCGGAGGAATCCCCGGGTGGCAGTCGTTGCTCGCCGCGATCGCCCACTTCCTCCCGGGAGGCTTCTTGTGACGGCCCGTCCGCCGCGCCCCGCCGGCCCGCTCGACACCATACCGGATGAAACGGCCACGGAACGTCCCATGGTACCTCCGTCGCACCATCCAGTCCTGGGACACGTCCGGGCGTCCATCGTGCTGCTCGTCCTCACGATATTCCTGCTCGGCCTGGCGTACCCGGGCGTCATCACGGCCTTCGCGCAAGAAGTCGAGCCTTTCTCGGCCAACGGAAGTATTCTCCACGACAACGGCACCGCCGTCGGGTCGAGCCTAATCGCGCAGAACCTGTCGGCGCCGTGGCTGTTCTGGGAACGGCCGTCCCCGGAGGACTACAATTCGTTCAACGGCTCGCCGACGTTACTGGGATACTCCGATCCCGCGCTGGTCAACGAGACCAGGTCCTACATGGCACAGTACGGACCCTACGCGGTGAACGCGAGCGTGCCGGAGATCCTCGTCACGGTCTCGGGCTCCGGGCTCGATCCGGACCTGACCCCCGAGGCCGCCCTCGTTCAGATCCCCCGCATCGCGGCGGCGACGAACCTGTCGATGGCGTTCCTGCAGGGGTTCGTTAACGCGCATACCACCCTCCCGCTCCTCAATTTCATCGGGCCGAAGTACGTCGATGTGCTCAAGCTCGACCTCGCGCTCCTCCCCTACGAGCATCGGAGCGTCTGAACATGTACCACCGTCTCCTCATTCCGGTCAATCAGGCCGCCGAGGTGGAGCCGCTGATCCGCTTTGCGGCACAGCTCCTCGACGCGGACGGCGAGATCCGCCTCCTCCACGTGATCCCCCACGTCAGCCTGCCGGAGATTACCAAGGCCTGGCGTGAGTCGGTCCACATCGTCGTCCCGGCGCACGAGACCGCCGCGGCCCTCGACGTACTCGTCGACCCCGAGGTCCGGGTGGCCCCGGACGTCGCCGGCGAGATCGTCGAGAGCGCCACCAGCCACGCGGTCGACGGGATCTTGATGACGCTCCGGGGCAGTCCTCGAAGCCCGAACCCGTTCGTCGGCCACACGGCGAGCACCATCCTGCAGCACGCCACCCCCGACGTCCTGCTCGTGAACCGGCTCGCGCTCGCGACCCAGTCGTTCACCCAGATCCTCGTGCCCTCGTTCATGGGCGGGGGCCCGTCGCCGAAGGCCATGCAGCTCGCCGAGGCGCTGTCGCTCAAGCATGACAGCGTCCCGATCGTCTCGCTCACGATATCGAGCGAACCGCTTACCCACGAGGAGACGCCGCAGACGAGCCGTACGCCCCGGGGGCTCGAACTCCGGCACCGGCACACGCTCCTGCCGGAGTCCCTGCTGGGCCGGCGGCACCGGATCCCGGACCTGATACTCGCCGCGGCGGCTCGGGAACGGTACGGTTTCCTGATGGTCGTCGAGGACCGGCAGAACGTCCGGGGTCCGCTCATCACCCGACGCTTCGTGGAGGACCTGTTCCGCAGCGCCCCCTGCCCCGTTATGGCGGTCCGCGGATAGGCCTCCCGCCGAGGGCGGGGGGCGCGGGACCATGGGAGAGCTCGCCTTCATCGGGCTGGGCCTCGGCGATGACCGCGACCTGTCGCCGCGGGGTCGCGAACGGCTCCGCCGCTGCGGTGCGATCTTCTCTGAAACCTACACTTCGGTCCTGGCCCCGGGTAGCCTCGAGCGTCTGGGGCAGGAGTTGGGCCTTCCGATCGTGACCCTTCCCCGGAACCAGGTCGAGGCGGAAGGCCCGGTCCTCGAGGCGCTCGAGCATCACGCTCACGTGGGCTTTCTCGTGGCGGGAGACCCGTTCGCCGCCACGACCCATGTGGCCCTACGGCTGGCCGCCGAGAAGGCCGGACATTCGTGGACCTACCTTCCGAACGCCAGTGTGCTGACCGCCGCGCCGAGCTTCCTCGGCCTGCAGCACTACCGGTTCGGCCGGACCGTCTCTATCCCCTTCCCGGCGCCCGGCTTCGCTCCCCGATCTCCCCTCGACGGGATAGCGCAGAATCGCGCGCAAGACCTCCATACCCTCGTGCTCCTCGACCTGCGACCAGAGGAGGGCCGGTTCATGACCGCGAACGAGGCGCTCCGGATCCTGGCGGAACGCGACGCGGACTCGCCGGACCCGGTCCTCCCTCCTGAGTTGATGGTCGCGGTCGTGGCGCGCGTCGGGAGCGAGTCGGCACGCGGCTGGTATGGCCCCCGGAGCCGCCTGGAGGACGTCCACTTTGGCCCGCCGCTTCATGCCCTGGTCGTGCCCGCCCGCACGCTCCACTTCGAGGAACAGGCCGCGCTGGAACGCGTCCGGCTAGTGCGGCCGGGCGGTCCCCTCTAGCTCGTACGGTGGGGCGCCTTGCCCTGAAGGGCTCCGAGGAAATCGGCCAGGCGGAACGGCCGGGTGACGGTCGCGTCCGGCCCATCCGCCCCCTTGGGGGTTCCATCGCCGGGGCGCACCGGCGTCGGCGTGACGAGAACGACCCGCATCTCCGGCCGGAGGAGTCGCGCCTCCCGGATCAGAACGGGGAAGCTCCCTTCGGCCAGAGCGGCGTCCACGACCATGACGCTGGGAGGGTGAGTGCGCAGCAGTTCGGTTCCCTCCGTCGAGCCCTCCGCCTCGCCGATGACGCGATAGTGGTGGAGACGCAGCAGCCCGCGAAGCAGCACCCGGGTTTCCTCGTCCCCGGCGACGACGATGGCGGAGGCTCCCTCCGTCCGCGCCGGCGTGCTGAACGTGCTCATGGAGTGGGTTTCCGTGGCCATTCCCCCGCAGGCCCTCGTTCCCCCTTTACGGGTTCATCTAAATCCGTTTTTCCTTCACTCCCATCAACCTCGAAACCCAGAGGGACAGGGGGAGGCGATGTGCGAACTTTCACCTTCGGCACTGCGCCAGGAAGTTCTCGAAGAGCTCCCGGCCCCTCTCGGTGTGCTCGACCTCGGGGTGAAATTGGACGCCCCAGATCGGTCGGCTCGGATGCGCCATCGCCTCGACCTGGCAGGTAGGGTAGTGGCCCAGCTTCCGCCAGGCGGGCGGAGGGCGAACCACCTCGTCGTTGTGGCTCTCCCAGACCTGCAGCGAGCCCGGGAATGCGCCCAGCAGCCGATCGCCCTCCGCTTCGAGCGTCACCGTGACCCGGCCGAATTCCGGCGTTCGGGCCAAGGAGACGACCCCTCCGAAATGTCGTGCCAGATACTGGTGGCCCACGCAGATTCCCAGCACGGGAACTTCGACACGGTCGATCCACTCTCCGACCTTGCCCAGGGGGGCGTCGCTGCCTTCGAGACTCAAGGCCCCGCCCGATAGGACGATCCCGTCCGCGTTCAGCTCGGAGAACGGTGTCGTGTTGGGGACGATCCGGGCTTCGGCACCCAGGTCGCGCAGAACCCGGTACTCCCGGTGGGTCCACTGGCCCCCGTTGTCGATCACCGGGACCTTCATGGCCAGCGCTCCAAGGGCGCCGGTTCGCCCGGTGGGGGAGCCGGAGTGGGTCCCTTCGAGCCGCCCGTGCGCGCGAGGAGGTCCTGCATCTCGCGTTGTATCTCTGTGACCTCGGCTCGCATCTTCAGCATCTCTTCCTGGAAAGGCGAAAAGCCCCGGGGGGAGAGCAGACTTTGCGAGACGTAGATCCCGATGAAGATGGCCCCGACTAGGGCGACGATCGTGACGAAGATGAGGGATAGGGCGAAGGTGACCGGGTCCGAGACCGCGGCGAGAAACGGGATCGTGAAGAAACGGGTCAGCTCCGCGACCTCGACGAACAACAAGGCCGCGATGACCACCGCCCAGAACACGGGGAAGCGCGGGAGCCTCATTGGGTCGGCCCCGAGGCCGTCTGGATCGCGAGTAGCAGGAAGATGGGCAGGTCCGCGAGCGGCGTGGACGGGGGCGGGGCGCTGGCGCCGGGAAGGAGGTTCACGGACTGCAACGTGAGGGTCGTTTCATTGAGGTCAAAACCGTACACCCCGACGTACTCCGTAGGGACCCCTGACGGGTTGGCGTACTTCACGGTGACGTTAATGGCCACGGGATTCCTCGCGCTCGTTGCGATCAGCACAAGGGCCTCGGAGGCATTGGTCCACGTCCATCCGCGGAGCTCGCTGGAGGTTCCGGTGTACGGCCAGGTGGGCAACGGCGCAAGCCCCACCGTGATCGACTGGTACAGGGTCGACGTTCCGATACTCTCTACGTAGAAAGTCGTGTTTCCGTCGGGCGCGGCCCGTTCCACGATGAGCTGGGCCCTCGTTTGAAGCCCCGCGCCCCCGGAGGAGAACAGGTTCGGGGTCAAGATGATCAGGACCACGAGCAGCACGACCACGCCGATGAACGGCCATTGGAGCTGACGAGAGGAGGCGCCCCCCGCGTTCGGACTCGAAGTGCCACTCAGGCTCATGTTCCCTCCTCTCGCCACCCGTGATACAGTTGGTGGGGGATCCCCAGGTGGTCCAGCGTCTTGCCGGCCAGGTAGTCGACCAGGTCCCCGACACCCTTCGGATGCAGGTAGTAGGGCGGCGAGGCCGGGAGGATCACCACGCCGAGTTCGGCGAGCCGGGTCATGTGCCCGAGCTCAATCGCGCTGAGGGGCGTTTCCCGCGGCACGAGGACCAGCCGCCGATGCTCCTTGAGGTGCACGTGGGCCGCCCGCGTGATGAGGGTATCGGCGAGGCCGAGGGCGATCTTCGCGAGCGTGTTGGTGGAGCAGGGCACCACGGCCATTCCCCGCGTACGACGGGAGCCGCTCGCGATCGGAGCGCCGAGGTCGGTGTCGGCATAGACCGTCGGGGTACCCTTCAGGAGCGCTTCCGGCTCCATCCCGAGCTCTTCGCGTATCACGGCAGCCGCTCCCGGTGACAGGATGACGACGTGCTCCACACCGGACGTCCGGAGCGTCTGCAGGACCCGGGCCGCGATCGGCGCTCCGCTCGCGCCGGTGACGCCGATGACGTAGGGGCCTTCCTCTGTCAGCTCCGATTCCCCCGGCTTTATAGCGCGCAAGAGTTCGCGTGATAAGAGGATTGGTTTACGACGCCGACGCACGGTCGCGCCTCTCGGGCCGCCATCGTGGGCGCCGGCCACACCCGCTTCGGAGCGCTCGCGGAGGGCCCGCGGCGGCTCGTCCGGGACGCCGTCGACAAGGCCGTCGCGAGCGTGGACCGGGGGCTGGAGCGCGACGCGATAGAGGAGCTCTACCTCTCGACGCTGGGTTTTTCCGGCTGGCAGCTCGGCAATGCTTCCGCGATCGCCGCCGAGGAAGCGGGACGGCCCGGTCTTCCCGCCGTTCGCGTGGAGAATGCATGCGCCTCCGGCGGCTTCGCGCTCCGTCTGGCCGTCGATGCGGTCGCATCCGGCCGGCGGGACCTCGTCCTGGTCGTCGGGCTCGAAAAGATGACCGATGTGACGAACGCCCGACGTCGGTACTGGCTCGGGGTCTCGGGAGACACCGAGTGGGAACGTCTCGCCGGGCTCACCTTCGCGGGGGTCTACGGCCTCATGGCCTCTCGCTACGAGGCCGAACACGGTCCGGTGAGAGACGCCCTGTCAGCGGTGGCGGTCAAGAACCATGCTAACGGAGCGCTCAACCCGAACGCGCACTTTCAGAAACCGGTGACCCGGGAGCAGGCAAGTTCCAGCCCCCCGGTGGCTGCACCGTTACGGCTGTATGACTGCTGTCCCGTCTCCGATGGGGCGGCGGCGCTGCTGGTCGCCCGGCCCGAGGTGGCCCGACGATTCACGGATACGCCGGTCTACGTGGTCGGGAGCGGAGCGGGATCCGACCATCTCGCCGTCCAACAACGAAGATTCATCACGCGACTCGATGCATCCCGGACCGCCGCCGAGGAGGCGTTTCGGAACGCTCCCGTGGACCGGAAGAGTCTCGACCTTCTCGAACTGCACGACTGCTTCACGATCGCGGAACTGCTCGCCTTGGAGGATCTAGGATTTTCTCCGAGGGGCGGGGCCGGGAAGATGACCCTCTCGGGCGCGACTCGCCTCGGCGGCCGGCTCCCGGTCAATCCGGACGGAGGCCTCAAAGCGAAAGGACACCCAATCGGCGCGACCGGAGTCAGCCAGGCCTACGAGGTGTTCCTTCAGCTGCGAGGGCAGGCCGGAGCCCGGCAGGTCGGAGGCGCGGAACATGCCCTGACCCACAACGTCGGTGGCTCCGGCGCCACGGCCGCGGTGCACCTCTTCTCCGTAGGGTGAACATGGCACGCTCGATCCTTTCCGCGAGCCTGGTTCGCCCGGTGTGGCAGCACGGGGCGTTCCGGGTCGAGGGGCCCGACGAAGATGCTTTCACGCTCGGGCTGATGGCGCTTAGCCGGCTCGGCCGTCAGCTCCAACCGGAGGGATCCCGGGCTCTGCAGCGCCTCCACCTCGTCGGGACCTTCTCGCCGGAAGTCGACTGGGCCTATGGAGAAGCCCTCGGCGCTCCGAAACTCGAGGTTCGTCGTCATCCTCCGAACGCGCCGGGGCTTTGGGGCGCTCTGGCTGCGGCGGCTCACGACGAGGGGTCCACCGGCCGGGAAGCGGTAGTGGCCGCCGACGCGGCCTCGATTGCGCACGATGCTACCGGCAGTCTCAAACTTCGACACGGGGCGGGCGCGGCCGCATTTCTGCTCGGAAAGGAACCCGGGCTGGCCGTGCTCCGTCACGGATTCCGCGGCCATGCCCCCGGCCGAGCGCCGTCCATGGCTGCGTCGGTCACGAGCTGGCTCGATGCGCTGGGCCTGCCTCCGGGCGGAGGGACGGGCGAGGTGGTCCTCGCGGTCGAGGACGAGTTGGCCCGATGGCAGGCGGCCTGGGAAGAGACGGCGCCTGGGATCACGGTCACGTTGGTCGAAGCATCCCCGGACCAGGTCGGCGCCGCCCCTACCCTCCGGCCGTCCATTCAGCTGTGGGAACTCGGACGGCGACTCCGGACCGGGGACACGGGAATAGTCGGTGAATCGGCGCGCGGGCGGAGCGGGTTCGCCGGCTTCCGGCTCGATGGCCCGGTCCGCTGGCTCGGAAGCTGGGGGAGCGCAGAATCGGGTCTCGACCCTCCCAGCGAAAAATTCCTCGAACGGGAGATCGGACTGAGCTTCGTTTCGCAGGGGGCGTACGTGCCGCATCCACGCTACCTGGAGAACCTCGCCAGCCGCTGGAGACTGATAGGGGATCGGTGCCCTCACTGCGGGACCCTTACCTTTCCGGTCGCCGGACGATGCCGGTCGTGCAGCCGATCCGATGGGCTGCGTCCGGAGGCGCTCCCCCGGAGCGGCCTCGAGGTCGAAGCCATCACAACAATCAGCCCGGGCGCTCAGCCGACCGAGTTCGACCCGGTCGTCGAGGCTGCGGGCGAATACGACGTAGCCATCGTGGCCCTCGGCTCCGACACGCGGGCGACGGTTCAGGTCACGGACACGCCGCCGGGCCGCCTTCACGTCGGCGACCGGGTGGGGCTGGTGCTTCGACGCCTGTACCCGATGGAGGGGGAATGGCGGTACGGACTCAAAGCGGCTCCCGAAGGGGCCGAGATCCGGGGCCATGGCCCCGCAGGGAAGGTCAGCCCGTCGGCGCCGGGCTCGGCACAGAGGGTTTCTTCCGCGCCTCCCACGGCACGCCGAGCCATCCCTCGTGTACGCGGCGGGCGAGCGGCGTCGCGTCCTCGACGGGGACGATGAGAAGCTTCTCGGGCGGCACCTTGCCGGTCTCGAGCGATATGCTGGTGAGGAATCCCCGGCGGAAGACCGTGACCTCGACCGAGCTGCCGGGCGGGAACCGCTGGAGCGCCTTCGGCAGGTCGGCGAACGCCACCCGCTGACCGTCGAGTGCCACGACCTCGTCGTCGGGCGACAACCCGGCCCGACGGCCGGGCCCGTCGTCGAGGACCGAGGTGATCCGAGCCCGCCCTGCGTCGTCTTTCAGCGTCACGCCGAGCCAGCCGGCCGGAGGCTCGTCCTCCTTGCCCGGCGGGTGTTCCTGGGGTTCCATCTTGAGTCCGGCGTGGCCGAGGAAAACGTCGAAGTCGATCTCGAAGGTCCCTCCGATGTACCGCTGGAAGAAGTCCGAGAGATCGAGGCCCGTCGCCCGGTTCGCGACGGTCAGGATCTCGTTCTCCTCGAGGCCCCGGTTCCGCTGGCCATACTCCTCCCAGAGCGTCCGGAAAACTGCCTCAACGGAGGAGCGCCCCTCGGTGCGGTGCCGGATCTCGAGGTCGAGGCACATCGTGGCCAGGTCGCCTTTGAGATAGTACGAGACCGACTGGTTCGGCGTCTCCTCGTACGGTTTGTAGAGGTCGATCCAGGAGTTGAACGAGAGCTCCTCGAGGCTCGCCACCTTCCGGCCGGGCGTGTTCACGTACTTCTGGATCTTCTTGCCCTGCGCGTCGAGATACTTTGGCGGCGGGAGCAGGCCGGCGCGCAGCAGGATCAGGTCTTCGAAGTAGTCCGTCGAGCCTTCCATGGCCCAGAGCAGGTGCGTGTAGTTCTCCTTCGTGTAGTCGAAGGGCCCCAGGACTTGGGGCCGGATCCGCTTCACGTTGTAGAGGTGGAAGTACTCGTGGGAGGTGACGCCGAGAACGCGGCGGTAGTCCTCCTCGGGCCGGAACGCGGTCCGTCCGACCACGATCGAGGTCGAGTTCTTGTGCTCGAGGCCGCCCTGGACCGGCCACCGTCCGTCGGCGAGATGGTAGAAGAACGTGTAATGGGCGAGCGGCGACCCGCCCATCAGGCGGACCGCGGCTTCGACAATCTTCGCCACGTCGGTCTCGACCTGATGGGCCTCGAAATTTCCGCCCCGGCCACACAGCAGGATCCGGTGGGGGATTCCGGCCGGGCGTACCGTGAGCTCGACGGGCGTCCCGCAATCGATCGGCTCGTCCACGAGCTCGTCGTAGTCGCGTGCCCGGAACCGGGCCGGGCTCCGGCCGATCTCCGGGAGCTCGGTGTAGACTCGCCACGTGGACGGGACATGCACCGCGATCTCGAGCGATTCGCGCTCTCGGCCGTCGACGTACGCGAGAACCTTTCCGCCGTTCAGGTAGAGGTGCTCGGTCGTCACGTCGACGCCGTCGTCGCGGAGGTCGTGGCCATAGACCTCGTACCGGACCTCGATGTGCGACGCGCCCTCCGTCGTGATGCGCCAACGGGCTTTGTCCTGCTTGGATACGGGGAGTGACGCCCCCGTGCCGGCCTGACTGGCTCGGACGCCTCGGACGTTCCGGGCCTGGTCCTGGATGATGTACGACCCCGGGACCCACGACGGCAGGACGAGGTCGAGGGAGGTGCCCGTGACGTCGGGAATATCGACGACGACCTGGAGCCGGTGGGACTTCGGGTCTTCTACACTGACGTCGTACCGGACCGGCATGGCTCTGCGCTGCCCCTAGGATGGGGGTCGCGCGAGGAGGGTACGGGGCTTAACGTTTGGCGCGCCGGATCGAGGAAAGCCGGACGCTCCGTTGCGCCGAAGGGTCGCCGAGAACCTACGCGAAGCCCGGAATGTCGGAGCCCTTCGCGCGGTCGCCTGACGAGTCGCCCTTCCGGTACGGCTCGGCCGCGATTCCGAGGTGCATGGCCAATGAACGGAACGTCCTCACGAGCTCCTCGATGGCCCGCTTCATCTCTTGTTGCTCGGCACGAAGTTCCGTGAGTTGCTGGCGAATCGACGCGAGCTCGAGTTCGATCGGGTCGGCCGCAGAATTTCCGGGCATGGTTCCGCCTTCTATTCGTGAGCTCCCCGGCTTGATATCGCATTCGGAAGAGGCGGGCGCCCGACGCCGTCCTTGGGAGGCCCGGGGGGGCGGGCGGGTCTAGCGAGTGCCGGTCGGACCGAACGGACTGTCGGCCCGGCCCCGGTCCTGGAACGGCGTCCAGTCGTGCGCCGAGGTAGAAAAGTCGACGCGCTGGAGCTCGACGACGAAGGTCTTGAGGAGTTCTTCCGGGCCCGGTTGGACCCGGATCGCGTATACATAGATGCCGAAGCCCATGAAGTCGCAGACGCGGCGCAGCACTTCGACCAGACTGTCCCGGGGGACCGTCACTTGGATCTGCGTTTGACCGAGGAGTTGCGCGAACTCGTCGACGTCGAAGGGCTTCTCCAGGCTGATCAGGAGCTTCGGCGGACCGACCGGGGCTCCCGAGGCTGGGGAGGACGCCGCTGGCGTAGGCCCGGGGGCACTCGCAGGAGTCGGGGACGGTCGGGCCGTGGCGGGAGCGAGCCGGGGAGGTGGCGGCAAGGAGGCGACGATCTCGCCGACCGCCGCGTCCATGGACTTAGGAGTGTATCTCTCGAGCACCGGGGAGCCGGCCCGGCCCACGAAATGCGGCGGCGAGGCTCGCTTAGACGGCCTCGACCTGCGGGTGCGGGTCCGCGGCGGCGTCGACTTCTTCCGTGCCGTTTTCCCGAGCGTCTTCCGGCGCGCCATACGTGAACCCCTCCAATCGGGGGGACGTTATTAGGGCACCCGCGGTGAGGACTTGTCCCGAGCCCGGACTGTAGCGATTCGGACCGTGCGAGTCTCCGTCACGGAGGCGGAGAATTGTAGCGGACTACACGACAGATTGATTATGTAGCCCGCGAGGGGTTGCCCCGCTAAGCCAGGTGCCCAGCGGCGCTAGGCGAAGCAAGGGAATCCAATGCCAGCGAGAGTAATGCGTGAGTTCCAGGCACCCCGCGGACTGCCCCGGAAGACCGCGTCGGTCTGCCCGGAGTGCATCAAGGTGATCCCGGCCGTCGTTCGTGAGAAGGACAACCGTGTGATCAGGGAGAAGACCTGCCGTACCCACGGGTACTTCTGGGACATCATCTCCAACGATGTCGATTTCTACCTCCGGATGGAGGTCTACGCCCACGACGGGGTCGG
>Ga0187817_10000287_pt1 | contig 20480 bp, 13 predicted proteins | sample NC_wetland_sal_i_17_FD_132431 | JGI IMG/M metagenome (GOLD analysis project Ga0187817, IMG submission 132431) | Wetland sediment microbial communities from Neuse River Estuary, North Carolina, USA - SO4_2 | ecosystem: Environmental > Aquatic > Freshwater > Wetlands > Sediment | place: USA... | reverse complement strand
GTGAGCGCCAACGTCCTGGTGGAAGGGCTGCCCGCGGCGACGGTCGGCTCGACCGCCGTGAACACGCCGCCGCACGTGCCGCCGGTGGGCGGAATGTTCGTCAATCCACCCACCAACCAGGGCCAGGTGATCTCCGGCAGCGCCACCGTCCTGATCAACGGCCGGGGCGCGGCCAGGGCCGGAGACCAGGCGCAGACCTGCAACGACCCGGTGCCGATGCCGGTCGGCACCGTCGTGGCCACGAGCACCGTGCTGATCGGGGGCTGACCGTGTCTGGTGTGCTCGGATCCGGCTGGGCGTTCCCGGTCATTCCCACCGCGGACGGCAAGCTCGTGCTGATCAGCGACGAGGAGCGGATCCGGCAGAGCATATGGCTGATCCTCGCCACCGCGCCCGGAGAGCGCGTGATGCTGCCCACCTTCGGCTGCGGGATCCACGACCTGGTGTTCCAGCCGAACACGGTGGCGGTCAGGGGCTCGGTCCAGGCCGAGGTTACCGACGCGCTGACCCGGTGGGAACCGCGGATCGACGTCATCGACGTCACGGTCACCGCTCCCGCCGACCAGCCGGAGGTGATGCTGATCGAGATCGAGTACCGGATCCTGGCCAACAACTCCTTCTACAACCTGGTCTATCCGCTGTTCATCTCCGAAGGGGTCGCGGCCGGACGCGGCAGCGGAGGAGCACTCAATGCCACCTGATCCGCCGAACCTCGTCCTGCAGACGTACCAGGACATCCTCACCGCGTTGCAGCTGAGGATCCCCGGCTACACCCCGGAGTGGACCGACTGGAACGAGAGCGATCCGGGCACCACCTTGCTCGAACTGTTCGCCTGGGTGGGCGAATCCATGGGCTACCGGCTCAACCAGGTGCCCCCGGCCTGCTACCAGAAGTTCGTCGAGCTGATCGGGCTCCAGCCCGAGCCCGCCCTGCCGTCGGTGGCGTACCTGAGCTTCACCCCCACCTCGGCCAGCCCGGCCGTCCCCATCTTCGTCCCGCTGGCCACCACGGTGTCCGCGACCGGGACCGACGGCAATCCGGTTTATTTCGAGACCGACACCGACCTGGCCCTGACCCGCTACCCGCTCACCCAGATACAGGTCTTCGACGGCACGACCCATGGCACCGGCGGCGCGGCGTTCCAGCCGTTCGGCGCCTCGCCGAGTCCAGGTAATGCTGTCTATCTGGGCTTCGGTCCCGCCGACCCATCTATCGCGCTGCCCGCCTTTCCCAGCCAGATCCGGCTGCACGTCGTGGTACCGGCCCTCACCAGCGGGGCGGTCCGCTCCGATCAGGTCGCCGGCCAGCCAGCCCCGGTGCCGCCGGTGACGGTGCAATGGGAATACCTGGACAGCACCCAGCCCGCCGAGCACTGGACCCGGCTCAACCTCTACGGGGACACCTCGGTGGCCTTCACCAGGGAAGGCGACGTCGTCATCGACGGGCCTCCGGCGCAGACCCAGCCCCAGCCGAACATCGGGGCGGTCACCGATCCGTACTTCTGGATCCGCTGCCGCCTGACGGGCGGCGTGTACCCCGGAGCCGCCCCGGTCGTGGAGCAGATCCAGGTAAACACCGTGTCGGCGACGAGCCTGCGGACCGTCCCGGGCGAACCGGTCGGCCAGAGCTCGGGCCTGCCCGATCAGCAGATGACCCTGGCGAACTCGCCGGTCGACGCGACCAGCATCCAGCTGACCGTGACCACCGGCGAGGAGCCGCCGGTGGCCTGGACCGCGCAGGAGGACCTGTTCGCCTCGTCGGCGACCGCCACCGACTACGCCCTGGACGCCAACACGGGCACCATCACGTTCGGCGACGGCAGCCACGGGCTCATCCCCCCGGCGGGCAGCGACATCATCGTCACCTACCGGTACGGCGGCGGCGCCCGGGACAATGTCGCGGCCGGCGCGGCCTCGGCGCTGCTCGCCCCCATCCTCGGCGTCTCCGCCGTGACGAACGCCCGCGCGGCCGCCGGGGGCCAGGACGTCCAGTCAGTGGACGACCTCCAGGCCGCGGCGCCCGCCATGCTGCGCTCCCAGCAGCGCACGGTCACCGCAGCGGACTTCCTGGCGGAAGCGATGCGCGTGGGCGGCGTGGCCCGGGCGGCCGTCGTGCCACTGGCCAATCCCGAGTTCCCCGGGGTCAGCGTGCCCGGCGCGGTCACCGTGGTCATCGTGCCCGTGGCCGCGGACCCCGGGCAGGCGCTGCCGGTGCCGGCGCCGGAACTGAAAGAGGCGGTGGCCCGCGATCTGGACGGGATGCGGCCCGTCACCGCGGAGGTATACGTCGACGGCCCGGCCTACCGCCAGGTACGCGTGACCGCACGCGTCGAGATCGTGCCCTCCGCCAGTCCTGACTCGGTAGGCCTCGCGGTCATGGCCGCCCTGACCGAGTTCCTGTCCCCCCTGCCCGTGGTGCGAGCCGACGGGACGTCGAGCACCCCGCGCGACTTCGGGGAGGACTTCTATCCCGCCAGCCTGTACCGCACGATCCTGGACGTGGCCGACGTGGTCGCGGTCCCCATCTTGAGCGTGTGGGTCGACGGCGTTCAGGTCGACCTGTCCGGCGCGGTCACGCTGGCTCCCAACGAGCTGCTGGCCCCCGCCACCGATGCGGGTAGCGAGCTGACCGTGGTACCGAGCTCGGGCGGCGGGCCATGAGCCCCCCGCGGCAGGCGATCCTGCTCGACTCGAGCAACGGATGGCGGACCGCAGCCGCTGACAACATCGGCACGCTCGGCCCGGCCGGGCTGCACCTGATCGGCAGCGGCGGCACGGCTGGCGCATTCGCGGCCGTGCCCGAATGGCTGGCCGCACCCGCCTGGGCGGTCACCGCCGGGAATGATCCAGCGGTCCCCGCGGACCTGCTCGTCTATCTGCTCGGCCGGGATGGACGGGTGCGGCGTTACGAACCGGTCACCGGCGGCTTCACCGAGATCTTCAGCGCGGCCGACTACGGCATCGAGGCCACCGCCGTGGCCGCCTCCCGCGAGGACGTCTACGTTATGGACGCTCGGCGGGGCACGATCGTGGTGATGTCGGGGCTCGGCTACCCGCGGCAGGTCCTGCGGCCGCCCTGGGTGCCCTCGTCGGTCTGCGGCCTGCCCGATGGCGCCGCGGTGCTCGGCACCCAGGACGGCGTCGCGACGGTTCACTGGCACCGCACCGGGTCGCTCACCTGGCAGCCGGAGGCCGTCGGCCTGGGCCTGGGGATGTGGACGCGGATCGCCGCGGGCAGTGACGGCCTGGTGTACGTGCTCGATGCCCTCAACTCGGTGGCCGCGGTCATCGCCCCGGCCGGACAGGCGATCACGACCACCACGGACGGGCCGAGCGTGCTGGCGGCCATCCGGCCGCCGGGCCTGGACGTCGACGCGGCGGGGGGCCTGCGGCTGCCGGGCCTGGCCAGCCGGGTGAACCGGTCCGGGCAGCCGGCCTGCGAGGCGCCGGTGACCACCCTGGCCCGGCCGGTGCTGTACCGCTCGGGCACGTGGATCAGCAGCCGGCTGGACAGCGGGATCTACCGCTGTCCGTGGCACCGGATCCGCCTGCAGGCCCAGTTGCCGCAGGCGACCTCGGTGCGGGCGAGCACCTACAGCCAAGACGAGGTGGCCGGGGACGCCCCGGTCCCCGCGATCGCGGACGCGGACTGGCGCCCGATGGGCCCGGTACGGGCGGGTGACAACGACCTGCTGATCCTCAGCAGCCCGGGCCGGCACTTGTGGGTACGGGTCGACCTGGCCGGCGACGGTTACAGCACGCCATCGGTCACGAGCCTGCGACTGGAGTACCCGCGGAACTCCTACCTGCGCTTCCTTCCCGCGGTGTACTCCGCAGATCCGGGCAGCGCTGACTTCCTGGCCCGCTTCCTGGCCATCGCCCAGACCTCCGTCGAGGACATCGAGGCCGGGCTGGCGGGCATGCCGGCGCTCTTCGACCCGCTGGCGGTTCCCGATCCCTTCGTGGCCTACCTGGCGGGCTGGCTGAACGTGCCCGTCGAGGGCACGTGGACCAGCCAGCAGATGCGGCTGCTCATCGACGCCGCCCGCGGCTACTTCCGCATGCGGGGAACCCCGGCGGCGATCAGGGCCCACGTCGCCGCCTACCTGCGCAGCATGACCGGCGTCACGCTGCCCGCCGACGGGCTACCGCAGCTCGTCGAGGGCTTCCGCCAGCGGCGGTACCTGACGCTGCCGGCCGGCCAGCGCAGCGAGCGCCCGCTGTGGAGCCTGGCGATCACGGCGCGGCTGCAGGCCGACCGGTTCGACCGGCTCGGACAGGTGCGGCTGGTATCCGTGGGTGATCCCGAGCTGGACATGTTCACCGAGCACGCCTACCGCTTCTCGGTCTTCGTCCCGGCCGCGCTGGCCCGCACGCCGCAGGACCGTCAGGTGCTGCGGCGCGCCATCAGCGCCGAGAGCCCGGCGTACACCCAGGGCGAGCTGGTCCTGGTCCGGCCGGCCATGTGCCTCGGGACGCAATCTCATCTGGGGCTGGACTCGATGCTCGCCGCCGCCACGCCCCTGCGCCTGACGTGCGCGGCCAGCATCCAGTCCGCCCAGGACTGGGGTGAACAAGTGGCGGGCAGCCGCATCGACGGGCTGGCGGTACTCGGCACATCCAGGACGTACCGCAACTGGCGGCTCGGACAGCAGAACCCGGCCGGTTCGCTGCTGCCGGTGTCGTGACGTGGACTGAAGGAGGATCGGTCATGATCTGCGAGCACACCGGACGACAGCACCAGCACGCTCCGTGCGAATGCATCCCCGTGGAACGGATGCGCTGGTTTACCGGGCGTTTCGTGACCGCCCGCGACCTCACCGATGAGCAGCGGTACATGATGCAGCGCAGGCAGCTGCTCAACCGGACGCTGCACGGCGAGGGCGTGCTGTGCGGGCTGGGCGTGGTCCCGCACGAACGCGACGATTGCGCGCCGACCACGGTCTGGATCGAGCCCGGGATCGCGCTCGACTGCTGCGGCCGGGAACTGATCAGCCTGTGCCGGCTGTGCGTGACCTGGCCCAGCGCTCACGACCCGGGCTGCGAGCCGCCCGAGCTCGAGGAGAAACTGCTGGTCATCCGCTATCACGAGGAACTGGTCGACCCCCAGTACGCGCTCCTGGACACGTGCACGACCAAGGTCGGGAAGGAGGCCACGCGCATCCGCGAGGGGGTCGAGTGGAAGCTGGCCGACCGGGACGAACTGCCGCACTGCTGGCCCGGTGACCACGCCCGCGTGCATGACGACTGTGACGATGACGCGGAAGGCCGCGGCGGATGCATCGAGCCGTCCTGCCCATGCGGCGGATGGGTGCCGCTCGTGATGCTCAGCCGGCGCGAAGGCGGGCCGATCCGGATCTCCCACCCGCTGTCGGCTCGCCTGCCTGCGGCTGGCTACCTGACCAAGATCTCGCACATCAGCTGGCCGCACGGGGGCGAACTGGAACTGGGCGAACTGGCGGAGCGGCACGGCCGCCTCGAGGTCGACTTCGACCGGCCGCTGCGCGAGGCGGAGGGCGACGCCAGCGGGATCAACCAGTTCACCTACCAGGTCCAGTTCGGCGGCGCCGAACGAAACCTGGAGTTCGTGCCGTCCGAAGACGGTCCGGTCCTGATCGACGGGACCAAGGCCGTCTTCACGATCGACCCCGACCTCTGGGACCGGGACCGCCGGCCGGCCTCCCGGCGCGGTACCTGGCGTCCCGCCCTGCGGGGACAGTTCGTGATCGTGACCCTGCTGTGCGACTTCATCCTCGACTGCCACGGTAACCCGGTCGACGGTGATCACTTGCGCGGTCGCCTGCCCAGTGGGAACGGGACACCCGGCGGCGTGTTCCGTAGCTGGTTCACGGTGTCTTGACCTGGTGAAGGGAAGCGTCATGACGACCCGGTACCTAACGACCTCCGGTTCCGCCGCGACCTCGGGCGGATCGGGCCCATGCGGATGCTGTCAGCCGCCTGATGGCTGCGAGTGCGACGTCGACTGCCTCAGCCGCCCGCACTTTTACTGCGGCATGGTCCTCACCGACGATCAGCTCAACGACCTGGCTCAGTGGGTACGGCGCCGTTCCGCCCTGCACCGCTACGTCGAGGGCTGGGGCGTGGTGCGCGGGCTCGGTGTCCGGTGTGATCCGGCCGGCCCGGGCTGCGTGGTGGTCGGCCCCGGCTACGCCCGGTCCTGTTGCGGGGACGACATCGTCATCTGCCAGGACATGTGCCTGAACGTGTGTGCCTGCCAGCCCGCGAACCCGTGCTGCGACGACAGCCCCAGCCCGGTGCCGGGGAAGGACACCGGCCGAGATGGCAGGCGGGCGGTGGACGTCTACCTGCAGTACACCGAGACGCCGCAGGACCCGGCCAAGGTCATGGCCAGCTGCGGGTGCGGCGGCCACGACAGCGTTCAGTACGAGCGGGTGGCGGAGGAAGGCACGCTGACCTGCGTGCCGGTAGCCGATACGAGCACCGACCCGGCGACGCTCGCGGCCAGGAGCTGGGACCACGGGTACGCCTTGTGCTCCGAGGTGGTCCGCGACTACCTGCGGGAAGTCTCGGACAGGGCCAGCGCCGAGGAACGCCTGAAGTGGATCCTCGGCTGGATCGACCGGTCCGGCGACGATGCGCTGTGCTGCATCCGCCGCCGTCTGTGCCGCCGTGATTGCGACGAAGCCGAGGTCACCGGCACGCTCCTGGACATCGTCTGGGCGCTGAGAAACCGGTACCTGGAGGCCACGTTCGGCCAGTGCCAGGGGGCGAAGGGCGTGCTGCTGGCGAGGGTCTGGGTCTGCACCGACGAGCAGGGCCGCTGCGAGGTGGACTGCATCGATGCGTTCCCGCCGTACCGGCAGGTCATCGCGGACCCGGGATGGCCGCATATGCCGGGGCACATCAACGTGGCCGGGCTCATGTGGCAGCGGCGGTCCATCGCCTGCGAGCGGGTCCGGCGGCTCGGCCTCGACGTCATCTGGCGCCAGTATGTCCGCCCGGAGCGCGTCGAAGAGCTCGCTGAGCTCTTCGAAGGCGATTCCGCCTTCGTGCGCTGCGACGCCGACTACGAGGCGTGGCTCTACCGCGACCCGTGCGGCCACTGGGAAGGTGACGAGCCGGACGGGCGGGTGGTGCGGCTGCGGCCCGCGGCGCCTCGGATCGGGGCGGGCTCGCCGACCGGATCCAGCTCGCAGACGGGATCCAGTACGCCGACCCGATCCAGCTTGCGCCCGGCCCCGGCCCGGCGTTCCTCTCCGCAGAGGAACTGACCGGTGACTCAGGCCGCGGCCGGATCGCAGATCCGGCGGCCCACCTACCAGGAGGGTCGGCTGCTGGAAGCCGCGGAGCTGCAGGCCGAGCAGCGGTCGCGCACTGATGCGCTGACCCGCCACGAGCAGAACATTCATACCCCGGGGGTTATCACCGGCCTGCAGGTGACGGCGGCCGCGGGGAACGTACAGATCCAGCCGGGCCTCGCGGTGGACGGGTCGGGACGCTACCTCGGCCTCGACCGACTGCTGACCACCAGCCTCTCGGACGGGGAGGACGTCACGGTCAGCATCGTCTGGCGGCAGGGAGCCGCCCAGATCGAGCTGTCTGACCGTCCGCCGCCGGCTCCGGCTGATCGCACCCCGGACGCGTGGCCGGTGGTCCTCGGCCAGGCCGCACGATCGGCGGGAAAGGCCACCGTGCGGGCCGACGCCCGCGAGGAGCTCCAGCTGCGGGCCACGACGCTGAGCACCCCAGCCGGCGGCAGCCGGGTCCTGCTCGGCGGGCACGGCGGACGCAGCACCCAGGTCCTCGGTGTCCAGCTGGCCAGCGACGCGGGTTTTGCCGACGCCACCACGGTGGATGCGGACGGGACAGCGCGTGTCTGCGTGGACTCCAGCGTGGCCGACGCGGTCTATGCTGCGCAGCCGGTGGTCCTGGACACGCCTGTCTCCCCTCCTCCGGCCGCCGTGCCCTGGTCGCTCTACCGGGCTACGGTCACCCGCCCGGATCAGACGGTCGTCGAGCAGCTGCGGCTGGAGGTCGGGGAGGTCAAGAGCGGGGTCGATCCGCACAGCCTCGAATTGCTGGTCATGCAGGGCGGGACGGGTGCCGAACAAGACCTGCTGCACGTCGACGCGGGCACGACCGTGACCATCCCGAACAATCTCACCGTCGAGGGGTTCACCACGGTCACCGGGACCACCAGTCCGCTGCCCGGCGGGGCCACGCTGAGCAGCCTCGCCGCGCAAGAGGCGGACCTACTGGCCATGGCTCAGGTGATCCTCAACCGGCTGACGAACACGGACCTGCAGGCAACGCAGGTGGGCACGCCGACGATTGCCGGCAGCCAGGTGACCTACACGCTGCGCCTGACCACCTCGGCCACGACCGCCGTGAGCGGGGTGGCCGTCTACCAAACCGTCATCGGGCCCGCCCAGCTGATCAGCCATCAGTTCATTGCCCAGGGCCTCAACCTGCCCGCCGCGAGCACGCACGACATCACCCAGACGACCGATGCCGGCGCCACGGGCCTGACGGTCACCATCGCCGTCCTGGCCATCGGCGTCGGCCAGGACGGGCAGCCGAGGACCGCGACACTCCAGCTGCAGGCGAGCACATGACCGCGCGGTTCAGGAGGAGGACAACGTGAACGGCACCCCCACCGAGGTGCAGTACTACCAGGGCCAGCGGCTCACCGCGACCCTCTTCCGCACCGAGCAGGCGTACCACGTCACCATGCGGGAGCGACACAACCTGGCCGGGCACGATTGGGGGATCGCGCTGGGACTCGAGCTGTCCGCGGGCTACGTCGAGGCGGGCTACGCGATCGACGGTTACGGCAGGGAGCTGATCCTGCCGGCTCGCACCTCGTTCCCGCTGGACATCGCCTTCGACTCCCTCGGCGTGGACTCCCTGGACATCTCGCTGGTCTACAACCGCAGCGTCGAACCGTCCGGCGACTACGCGGTGGAAATGCCGGTCATCCAGGTCGACCGCGCCCAAGGCCCGGGTACGGACCGGCGGCAGCCGAAGGTCGCGTCGGGGGACGAGAACTTCGACGCCACCCGCGCCGCGCCGCAGGACAACCTTCACCAGTGGCCGGTGTATCTGGGCACGATTACCCGGGATCCGATGGCTCCCGCCAACCCACCCGTCACCAGCGGCGCTGCCGACCGGCCCTACGTGGGGGCCAGGGCCGCCCGGGTGTTCACCCCGGCCGGAGACGCTCACCTCGACCTGGGCACGGAGGTCGCGGTCTACGCCGGGACCTCGGCCTCTCCCGCCTTGCGCTGGACGCCCGATGGTGCCGGACCGGCACGACTAGAGGTCGGCGGCGCGCTGACGGTCGGCGGCGACCTCGGCATCGACGGCGGCCGGCTGGTCATGACCCAGGTTTCCGCGTCGGGGGCGGGCACGCATCCGGGCTGGCAGCTCGACCGCGTGACGACCACCGGAGCGTTGGGAACGCCGGTCGAGCAGTTGCGCCTCGTCCTCGGAGATCCGGTCGATTCGGGTTCGGCGACCGAATTCGTGATCGGCTGCTTCACGAACGGGCAGTTCAAGCCCTGCCTCACGGTGGCCGCCGACGGCACCGTGACCGTCCATGGCAATCTCGTCGTCCAGGGCACTCTCGACCCGCAGGGCGGCACGTCGGGGGGCGGCTGATCGTGACGGACGGGCGCATCACGCGCCTGGTGTGCACGGCCACCGTGATCGCGAGTGAGGAGCAGTCGGTCGCGCTCGCCGAAGGCATGCTGAGGACGGAACTGCCAGCGGCGCTGCCGGCCGCGCTGGACCGCGTCCTGGCCGATGACCCGGCCGTTTACGTGGCGCGTTCGCTGCACTGCGAGGTCCATTCCGGCGCTGCCGCCACCGGGGAGGCCCTGGCCCGGTCCATTGCGGCCCAGGTCGCGAGCGCCGTCCGCGATCCGGACCGGGACAGCGCGGGCCTCGTCCGGTTCGCTTGCACCGCCGACTACCTCGCGGCGTTCCTGGCCGCCCTGGTCACCGGTGATGCGTGGCGTCACTGGTACTTCGGGCCGCTGCGCCGGTTCGCCCGCCTGGACACCCCCGCGGTCTTCCTCGCCCTGGACGCCGAGGGCCACGACATGGCCCCGGTCCTGCTGGCGCTCAACCGCTCCGGCGACCTCGGCCGGGTGCTGTCGGCCGTCGGCGAGGAGGCCCTCGCGCAGATGTGGCCCTCACCCAGGCGCGCGCGGCCCCGGCAGGCCGAATGGCTCAGCCTGGTCCGGCTGGCCCTGGACCTGGCGCGCGCGCTCGGCTGGGACATCACCGAACCTCAGGACCTGGAGGCCCGGGCGGCCGAGCTGGCCGGCGGCAGCGACGCCGACCTCGACTGGACCGATCCGGTGGGGCTGGCGCACGCGCTGGCCAGGGCCGTGCGGCTGGTGTCCGGTCCCGCCGCCGAGGCCCGTGACGTGTCCGCGGTCCAGCTGCCTGCCTGGCTGGACTGGGCCGACGCTGACACGCTCACGCGGAGCTTGTCCGCTCCCCCGCCGCCAGCGATCACGCCGGGGGCGCAGGCCGAAGCACCGGTTACGGTCGTCCGCCCGCCGCGGACGCGGGCGATCGAGGCGGCCCTGTCCAGGCTCGTCTCCGGCGGAGCCGTGGTCCTTGACCGGAGGTCAGCCGGCGCGGTTTCCGTCATGCTGTGGGCGGCGCTGACGGAGCTGATGCCCGAACTCACCGAGGCGGCCTGGGCCCGCGACACGGTCCGGCGGTTCGTGGATCAGCGGCTGGCGGGCGAGGGCCGCGCCGCGCCGCGCGGCCAGACCGCGAGCCGGGCCGGGCCAAACCCGAGCCCGATGGCCGCCGAGGTTCCCTGCGCCGGGATCTACCTGCTACTGCGCACGCTCGACGCGATGAAGATGCCCGCGCTCTGCCGCCGCGCTGGCGTGCCCGCCCTTGCCCTCCTGGAGACCCTAGCCCGGCGATGGGCGGGACCCGTAGATGTTGCCGACGCGCTTCGTCCGATCGTGGGCGACACCGGGCCAGGGCCCGGCTCGCTGAGCGCGGACGCGCTGCAGACGCTCCAGGCGGAGGTGATACGGATCGCGGTGACACAGCGGCAAGCGGCACTGGAGGTCGTGCGGCTGCGCGCCGTGCCGTTCGGTGCCACCGCGATGGCCGTGATCCTCGGCGACGCCGACGACCTGACGTGGCTCGGTGGCCAGCGGCAAGACCCGGCCAGCCCGACCAGACCGATGCTGCCGTGGTGGCAGGAGGTAACCGGCGGACCATCGCCACAGGTAGAGCACCTGGCAGGAGACGCAGACGACCCGGGCCGCGCGCTGCTGCTGGCCGACCTGGCGGCCATGACGCACGCGCACGGCGGCGATCCCGATATCGACCTGCCGCTCGACCTGATCGCGCTGACCGTGCTTCGTCACTGGGCCGGGTGGCTGCGCGGCTTCGGCACCGCATCTGTCCCGTTCCTGCTCGCCACCTTCGTCCGGCGCCCGGGGCGCCTCATCGCCGCCGACGACGGCACAGCGCGGGTCAGCCTGACCCGCCAGCCACATGACGTCGTCCTGGACGTGTCCGGGTGCCTGGACCCCTTCGACCTCTGGTGGCCGTGGGGGCCGGAGCGGGCCGGGCGGGTGCGGCGAGTCGAGTTCACCGTGGGGGCGTAATGCCAGCTGGTTATGCTTCGAGCCTCGAGCACCTCGCCGACGAACTGGCCCGGGCCGATCAGCTGGTCCGGGCTCAGGTCGAGCGGTGGCGCCAGTCGATCGCCCAGACCAAGCCCGACCAGGCCTGGGGGATGGCGTACGTCGACGACGCGGAGGTGGGCAGATACCTGAGGACTCCGTTTCGCCTCGCGGGCCAGGACCCGTCGGCTGAGGCCCTGGCCGCGCCCTACCACAAGGCAGCCCGGGACCGCGCATGCGACATCGACGCCCGCAGGCAGGCCACCGCGGACGACGTGCCGCTGCGCCTTGACCTGCTGGTCCGCCGGTTCGGGCTGGATGACGCCGAACGCGATCTGCTGCTGCTGTGCCTGCTGCCCGAACTCGACGGCAGGTTCCGGCGGCTGTTCGGCTATCTCCACGACGACGTCAGCCGCGGGTTCGCCACCGTCGGCCTGCTGGACGAGATGCTCGCGCCGCCCGCGTTCGCGGCCCGCCGCCTGCTCGGCCCGGACGCCCGGCTGGTCCAGAACCAGCTGGTCATCCTCGGTGCCTGGACCGCGGCCGAAGGCCCGGCCTGGCGCACGGTGCGGATCGAGGACCGGGTGGTGGACTTCCTGACCGGCGCTAACCGCGTCGATGCCCGCCTGGCCGACGCGGTGCGCGACCTCGTCCTGGCCCCGGCCGGGCCGCTGGCCAAGGATAGGACCCGGCTGCTGGAGGCCCTCGCGACCACGCCCGGGGCCAGGATCGTGTTCACCGGAGGGGATCCGCGGTCCCGGCGCCTCGAGGCAGCGGCGATCGGCGCGGAGCTGCAGATGCCGGTCCTGCTCGCCTCCGCCCCGGCCGCCGCCGAAGCACACGGAGCGCACCTCGTGGCCCTGGCCTTCCGGGAGGCGACCCTGCGATCGGCGCTGCTGCTGTGGGAGGACTGCGAGGCGTTGTTCGACCGGGGACGGCCCCTTCCGGTCTGGGGCACGCTGCTGCAAGCCGCGGCCCGGAATCGATGGCCAACCATGCTCGACCATGCGGCGCTATGGGATCCCGAGGAACGCGCCGAGTCCACCCCGCTCATCCGCTGGACGCTGCCCCGCCTCGATGTGGCCGGGCGCCAGTCCCGGTGGGCGGCCGCGCTGGACGGCGCCCCCGACTGGGACACCGTCGCGCAGCGGCTCGCCCAGACCTTCGACCTGACCGCCGCCCAGATCGAGGACGCCGCAGCGATGGCACAGGATCTCGCGATGCGCGAAGACGGCGCCGCCGTGACCATGGATCACCTGCTCGAGGCCTGCCGCCGGCAGAGCGGACGGCGGCTGCTGACCTTCACCCAGCGGGTCGCGGTCCCGGCCGGCCTCGACCTGGACGCTGAGATCGTGCTGCCCGCCGAGCAGAAACAGCAGCTGCACGACCTGGTCGACCGGATCAGGCTGCGGAACGTGCTCACCGAGCGTCATCCGGAGGACGCCTGGCGCCGCCCCAACGGGGTGGTGTGCCTGTTCACCGGGTCGTCCGGGACCGGCAAGACGCTGGCCGCCGCCTGCGTGGCCAGCGCGCTCGGCAAGGACCTGCTGCGGGTGGACCTGCCGGCCGTGGTGAGCAAGTGGGTGGGCGAGACGGAAAAGAACCTGCAGCAGGTATTCGCCGAGGCCGAGGACGCCAACGCGGTCATGTTCTTCGAAGAGGCTGAGGCGTTCTTCGCCAAGCGCGGCGAGGTCAAGGGCGCCCAGGACCGCTGGGCCATGATGGAGACCGACTACCTGCTGCAGCGCATCGAGGGCTACACCGGCGCGGTCATCCTCGCCACCAACCTCCGCCAGCACATCGACGAGGCCTTCCTGCGCCGCATCCACGTGATCATCGAGTTCCCCTTCCCCGACAAGGACCAGCGCGCCGAGCTTTGGATGCGCGCCCTGCTCAGGCGACTGCCCGGCCAGACCCGCGAGCAGGTGGCAGACGAGTTCTGTGTGCAGCTGCTCGCTGAAAGATACAGCCTGTCCGGCGCGGCGGTGGAAAGCGTGGTCGAAGATGCTGAATTGATGACGTTGCGCATATTTCCGAGTGCAGGCCGACTCGATTACCCTGGCATACTTATAGCCCTCTCAAGAGAGATGCGCAAGATGGGAAAACCCCCACCACCCGGCTTATAGAGACCATAAGAAAGGTGACTTTACTCATCAAGCCCTAGAACAGCCTCCGTTGAGAGATCCCCTATCTTTACATCGTCTGTGAAGATAGACCAATAGCGATCCGGCAGCGCAGCTTCAGCATCTATTCTTCTAATTGTCTCCAGCAGCTCCGTCCCGACCGCCTCAGCCTTCTTGTCACTTTCCAATCTGCTGTAATACGGAAAACGATTAAGCATTTCCTTTACTGTCTCCGTAAATTGTTCAACAGATGCATTGACAAAGATCAACGGGAAGCTCCGCGCATTCATTATCTTGACGACATGACCAGTCGCAATCTCTATGCCAACCGGATTCGAAAGGCCGCTGGTGCCGAATTGCAAGATGAGTTCGCTCCTTTGCTTGAAAAGGGTCACACTGGAGTCCACCACATATCTCCGCCCGATAAATCCCTGTGGCACGCCGTCGACGAAGAGAGCGCGCCGAACAGTGGGAGCGTACTGGAGCAGCACGCTCATTGACGTTGGTTCGGCGAACACGTGTAGCTTGAAGCTGGGGCTCCGTGGACTCATCAGAACAAGCCTCTAACCGCGGCGGCAAGCGCCTTGTTTGACGCAGGCCTGACCTCAGAAGGATTCCAGGCCCATGAGTACGTTACGTTCATATCTCCTGTGATGCCTGCGCATGCCGCACATGGTTCACGTTCTGTGTATAGGTCCACAATCTTCCTTCCTCCGGCCTGCCTGATCACATCTTCTTCTGCATGCAAATCGGCACTTGACTTGCCTACAATTATTGTTCCATCCTCGAGGCGGCCGGCAGCATAATTATGGCCCTTGTCATTAGCCTCAATCCGGGCATTTTGGACAGCTTGACTCAAGTCCGTACTTCCATACTTTACTTTCCTCTTGTTCGGTCCTTTTTTCTTCTTTGGGGCGCTGCTGGTCCATATGTAGTCGAAACGCTGCGCGGTTTCGACGACAGTGATGCTGGTAAGAACGGGATGATTCGCCTGGGTAGTGGCGGCGATGGCCTCGGCCTGCTCGCGGTCGACACCCTCGCCAGTGTCCGCCTCGGCGTCACGTGCGTCGAGTTCTGCCAGTGCGGCAGTGATCTTAGCGTCCTTCTCCGGATCGTCGCTGTGAGGGCTCTTGTCTTCCTCCTTACCGAAGCCGAGGAGCTTGCCGACGGCCTTGACCAGATCCACGGCCTTGGTGATGAGCCATTTCACGGCGGCGTGGACGGGCTCCTGGATCTTGTCGATGACGTCCTTGATGGTCTCGCCGAGGTCGCCGAGGCCGAGCAGGCCGGCCAGGAAGCCGATCGTGACCGGGATGGCCCGGGCCAGCGCGTCCTCCACCTTCTGGGCCGCCTTGCCCAGGGAGCCCGCGGCGATCTCGGCGATGCTGTCGACGACGGCGTTGACGAATTCCAGGATCTGCTTTCCGCGGGTCCAGATGAATTCCAGGATGTCGTAGATCGCCTTGCAGGCCTTGATGAACGCCGATGCGGGGCTGAGCAGGCCGATCAGCCAGGTGATGCCGGCCTTGATGACGTTGGTGATGAGCCAGCTCTGGAGCTGGTCCACGACCATCGTCTTGAGGTTGCCCAGCTGTTCCTTGATCCAGTTCCACAGGCCGGCCGGCCCCTCGCGGATGAGCACGACGATCGGCTCGGCCGCGGTCTCCAGGACGCGCACGATCGGCTCGCCGACTACCTCGACCGCGATCTTGCGGATGCTGGGCCAGGTGAGCCCGAGGATCTGCATGACCAGGCCGAAGATGCCCTTGAGGTCCCAGGTCTTGGGCAGCGTGATCCCGGCCGCGGCCACCTCGCCGAACAGCCACTCGAAGAAGCCCTGCTTGAGATGGGTGAGGATGTTGCCGACGAAGTTCTTGATGCCCAGGCCCACCGCGTCGACGAGGTGGCCGAGGAAACCGATCGGATCGGCGATGATGACGTTGATCGTGGCAACGGCCTTGGCGAGCACCTTCAGCAGGAGGTTCTTCATCTCGAGAATGGTCGAGATAACCCCGGTGACCGAGCTGAGCGCCTTGGAGACCAGGCTCGCGTGTTCGGCCTCGAGCTGCGTGATGCGGTCGTCCAGTTGCTTGAGGCCGTCCTGGTACTTCGCGGCCAGCATGTCGGCGAGCTGATCCTGTTTCGCGGTGATGCTCTGGTCGAGCTGGTCGAACTTGGCCCCGATGCTCTGCGCGGCCTCGCGCGCGACGTCACGAAGAGCCGCCGGCTGCCGGTTTACCGCTTCATCAACCTTCTTGCGGCCCTCCGCCGACTTCTGCTTGGCGTCGTTGAGCCCGTCCGCCACCAGGCCGGCCACGCGGTCGATCGCGCCGTCCATGGACTCGATGAACTTGGCCCGGCCGGCGTCGAAGATCGCCTGGACCTCGGGAGGCAGGCCCCAGGTGAGGAGCTTGTCCTTGATCCAGACCGTGATGTCGGAGTAGCGCTTGTCGAGCTCATCCTGGACATAGCTCTCGAACACCTGCCGGGCCTCGGTGAGGGCCGCGTCAAACGCGGCACCGGCGTCCTTGTCGAGTTGGTCGAGCCGGGCCTTGACCGCGTTCTGCGTGTCTGCGTAGATCGCCTCCAGCTCCGCGGTGATCTTGGCCCGCGCGGCCTGGTCGGCGGCCATCGTGCCGTGCTGCTGGCCGGTCACCTGGCCGAGCAGGGTCGCGCTGCCGCCGCGCATGACCGCGGTCTGCTGCCCGGTGACCGCGACCGCCTGGGCCTGGGCACCCGCGATCGTGGCCGATTCGGCGGCCCGGTACTGCGCCGGCATGGCGGCCGCCGCCTGGCCGGCCACCTGCTTGTCGGCGAGCGCCTTGGAGAAGGTTGGCTCGTTGGCCGCGGCGAGCTGCTGGTCGGTGACGCCGGCTTGGGTCAGCGTGCCATCAAGCTGCTGCTGCTGGGCTTGTACCCCGGCGGATACGTCGGCCGCGGGCAGCGGCTTCGGGGCCGCCTGCGCGGCGCCCAGGTCACCAGGCGCCGGCGGGGGCGCGCTCTCCGGCAGCGGGGTGACGGGCTTCGGGGTGATTCCGCTCTGATCCGGGGCGGCCTGGGCCTGGTCGCGGACGTCGGCGCCGGCGTCGGCGGCCGATGTCCGGGCCGCGTCGGTCATCTCGGTCTTCAGCTCGCCGAGCTTGCCCGAGGACGGGAAGTTCCTGGCCTCCACCGGATTTTTGGGGGCCTTGGCGTCCACCCGGCTGCGCAGCAGGGCCGCGAAGCTCGCCTTGTCGAACTCCTTGGGTTTCTGGTCGTCGATCTTGGCGACCTGCTGCGCCTTGGCACCGGCCTGGACCTCATTGGCCGGACCCGGTGTGGCCGCCTGCGCGGCCGCCGCCGCGCCGTGCGCCGAGCCATGCCGGCGGAAGCCAGCGGCAGCCTTCTTCACCCTCCCGATCACGGCCCGGAAGCCCGGATCGTCGTGCGCCCGGCGGGCATGGCGGCGGCCGGCCGCCGCACCTGCCGCCGCACCTGCCGCCGGACCCGCTGCCGAGGCCTCGGCGGCGGCCGGGGCCCGGGTATCGGCGGGCATGGGCCTGGCCGCGGCCGGCGTGCCAGCAGCCCGTGCGGCCGGAGTCCTGGGGGCAGCAGCCGGAGCCCCGGGAGCAGCAGCCGGGGCGACGGGAGCCAGGGCGGCGGCGGAAGCCGGGGCAACGGGAGTCGGCACGGCAGCGGCCGGGGCGGGAGCGGCCAGGGCTCCGCGACCAGCAGCCGGGGCGGGAGCGGCCGGGGCTCCGGGAGCAGCCGGGGTGGGAGCAGACGGGGCTCCGGGAGCAGCGGCCGATGCCGGAGAGCCCGCGGGGGCGGGGGTGAGCGCTCGCTCGGCGGTCGGGGCGGTGCTCGGTGCCGGCTGCGGCGCCGCGGTACCGGTAGCGCGGGCGCTGAGATCTGCGGTCGGCGCCGGAGAGCCGAGGAGGGCGGGGGTGAGCGGTCGCTCAGCGGCCGGGGCGGCGGCAGCAGCCTGGCCTGGCTGGCTGAGTCCATGATCAGCAGTGGGACCTTGGTCACCGGTACGAATCCGGCGAGCGAGCCTGGCGTTGCCCTGAGCGGGCGCTTGCGCCAGGGCGGTGGCGGCGGGGCGCAGATCGCGGCGGGCGGGCGGTGGCGCGGAGGCTTCGGAGAGCCCCGGCATGAGTGGCGCAGCCGCCGGCGGGACGATGCCCTTCTCCTGCTCGGCCAGCGGGGCAGCCGACACCGCACCCGGCGCGCGCAGGGGTCCCGCGGGAACGGCCGGCTGGCGCTCCGGCGCGAGCACCCGGGTCGGCCTGGGGGCTGGCCTGGGACTCTCGACGGCCCGGGCTCGCTCCTTCACGGCCAAGGTGCCCTCCCACCGGGTGATGGGATCGTCTGCGGTGTGCCTGCTCCTCGATCGTGGCCGGAGACCGTCACCTGGCCGTCACACGCGCGGCCCGGGGGCCGGCCAGGTGACGTTGACGCAACGCCCTGGTGATTGCGGCCGGCCAGCATGGCGGCACAGACATCGTCGATCGCGGTGCAGAACAACCCAGGGAGGACCCGTGTCCAACCAGACCAGTGCGCCCGCCGACCCGTGCGCGGCCGCCCTCAGCCAGGTCGACAGGGACAAGGCGGCGTTCGCCGAGCAGGAACGGGAAGCAGACCGCGTGGCGCAGGAGCAAGCGGCGAGAAAGGCTCATGCGGCAGAGCTGCTGGCCATGCTTGACCTGATTGGCCCGGCCAACACGGCGTGGGACGCCGCCAAGGACGGCCTGAAGGCGGCCGTGTCGACGTCGTGGGCCGAGCTGGCTCCCTGCGTGCCCACGTTGGACGCGGCTCTGGGCGCCGACAAGGACTGCATGAGGAGGGCCTACGACGGCTACGGCGAACGGCTTTCTGAGCTGCGCGCCGACCTGGAAGAGAAACAGGATGCCGTGGCCGCGGCGGCCGCCGTGGCGGACGCGGCGGCCGCCGTACTCGCCGAGGCGCAGAACCTGTTGTCGCAGCGGTATGCGCAGTTCGCCGACTACATGGGTAAACGGCGCGACGACCTGCAGACCGCCGGGCAGGCCTTCAAGGCCGCCATGGGCAGCCATCCCTGCGACGCCAAGACCGCATACATCCTGCTGCGCGAGGCCCAGGACATCTTCGAGGACTTCAAGGACCAGGCCGCTCGATGCCTGCCCGAGGAGATGCGGGAGCTGATCATCAGGATCAACGACCTGCAGTTCAGGGCGCGTGAAGCGCAGACCGCCAAGCTGCACGCCGATGACGAGGCACAGCGGGCATCGGCCGCCGTCGATGCGGCGGTCAGTGACAAGGCCACCGTGGTCTTCGCGCTGTTCCACGACTGCAAGTCAGCCCGGTCGGACTCACGCCGGGCTGAGTCATCCACCGAGCTTGAGGAGAGTTAGATATCTCCGCCAACAGGGCGAGAGGGCGTTCCACCGTGGTTCACTCCAGACCGCCAAGGACAGCAGTATGTGTCCTTCGGGTGGAGAATCGCGGCCCGGGCGGGATCCTGATCACCGTGACCACGACCCTCGACATTGCCGCTTCGCCCCGGGCTCAGGCACAGCCGGTGGCGACTATTGAGGAGGCGCTCTCCGTGGTGGCCGGTTTCCTGCGGGAGTACGCCGCTCGCGAGGATCTGGGGCCCAATGTATCTTGACAGTTCTCTGCACTCCGTAGATGGTGACGGTTGAGTGACGAAGCCGCCATACGGTTGGTGCGTTGATCTCCGGGTCTGGGGGGTGCTGATGTCCTCTAATCTCATCAGTTCACTCCTCTCCCACCCTGACCTGCTCGAGGGGACCGCAGTTCTGCTATTCGGCGGCCCTTACGTCATGCACAACGGTGGCCGCTTGGAGGTGCCGGACGGAAGCAAGCGGCTGCTCGTCTTCGTCGCCCTCAGCGCCGGAAGAGTCGATCGCCGGTACGCAGCAGGCTCGCTGTGGCCTGAAGGCAGTGACGAACGCGCGGCCGGCAACCTGCGTTCGGCTTTGTGGCGGCTGAAATGCGCGGGCATCGACGTCGTCGAAAGCGACAAATGCACGCTGGGAATACGGCGGGGAACGGTCGTGGACGTCGGCGTGGTGGACGAGTGGGCGGCACGCCTGGTCGACGGATCTGCCACTGCGACTGATTTCTGCTTGCTGAATTGGCGCTGGGACGCGATGGATTTGCTGCCCGGCTGGTACGACGACTGGGTCATCTTCGAGCGCGAGCGGATCCGTCAGCGATTGCTGCATGCGCTCGAGGCCTTGTCACGCCGTCTGGTCGAGGTGAATCGGTGTGCGGAAGCGGTAGATGCCGCCATCTCGGCAGTGAGCGCGGACCCGCTGCGGGAGAGCGCCAACCGGGTACTGATCGAGGCTCATCTGGCCGAGGGCAACGTCATCGAGGCATGCCGCACCTACGAGCGTTACCGCGACAACGTCCGCCGTGAGCTCGGCGTCGAACCGGGCGAGCAGCTGGCCAGCTTGGTGCGAGTGGGTTTGCGGCCGAAAGGCAGGCCTTACCGAGATGGCGTGGTCGCCTCGATGGAGCGGCTGGCGGTGAGCCCGGCCCAGGCTTGAGTCCGGGCCGAGGCGGGCGACGGTCTTCCCGGTTGACCGAGGCGGACGGGCTCAGTCGAAGCGGCGGGCGCTCGGGTAGCGCTGGCCGCCGTCCACGACGATGTTCGCGCCGGTGATCCACGAGGCCCGGTCCGAGAGCAGGAAGGCGACCACGTCGGCAACCTCTTCCGGGC
>Ga0187817_10000286_pt1 | contig 20584 bp, 18 predicted proteins | sample NC_wetland_sal_i_17_FD_132431 | JGI IMG/M metagenome (GOLD analysis project Ga0187817, IMG submission 132431) | Wetland sediment microbial communities from Neuse River Estuary, North Carolina, USA - SO4_2 | ecosystem: Environmental > Aquatic > Freshwater > Wetlands > Sediment | place: USA... | reverse complement strand
TTCGAGCTCAATCCGGGCTGGTCCAGGATGTTCGCGCCGCAGCAGGAGATATGGGAGTACATGCGGCACTGCGCGCGCACCTACGGGATCACCGCGCACATCCGGTTCGGCTGCCCGGTGGAGAGCATGGAATGGGATGCGGCGATCGGCCGCTGGCGGGTCGCGACGGCGGCAGGCGAGACGTACACCGCCCGCGCGGTCGTGTCCGGCATGGGGGCGCTGCACGTGCCCTGGTTCCCGGAGATTCCCGGGGCCGGCCAGTTCGGCGGCGCGGCCTTCCACTCGGCGCAATGGGACCAGTCCTGCGTCCTGGCCGGCCAGCGGGTCGCGGTCATCGGGACGGGGGCCTCCGCGATTCAGTTCATCCCCGAGATCGCCCGGCAGGCCGCCCAGGTTTACGTCTTCCAGCGAACGCCCCCGTGGATCCATCCCAGGCCCGACTTTGAGATCCCGCCCGCGGTCCGCGCGGCTTTCGCCGCCGCCCCGCCGGTGATGCGGACGTTCCGTTGCGGGATCTACTGGCTGCTGGAGATCCGCGCGGCCGGATTCGCCGTGCACCCCGGGCTGATGGCGCCGTTGCAGCGGATAGCCGAACGCCACATCACCCGTCAGATCGGCGACCCGGCGCTGCGCGCGAAGGTGACACCGGACTACACCATCGGCTGCAAGCGGATCCTGCAGTCATCCGATTACTATCCCGCCCTCACCAGGCCCAACGTCGAGCTTGTCACCGGCCCGATCGACCGGATCACCAGGTCAGGGCTGGTCTGCACGGACGCCAGCGAGTACGACGTGGGCGTGATCGTCTACGGCACCGGGTTCAAGACCGTCGAGGCGCTGGGAGAACTCAACGTGGCCGGACGCGACGGCGTCAAGCTCCAAGATGCCTGGCGGGACGGCATCGAGGCCTACCACGGCGTCACCGTCCCCGGGTTCCCGAACTTCTTCTTGCTGCTAGGGCCGAACACCGGCCTGGCGCACAACTCGGTCATCTTCATGATGGAAAGCCAGGTCCAGCACGTGATGAGCTGCCTGCGGCTGCTGGCCAGGCACAACGGGCAGACGATCGAGGTCAGCCCATCCGCGCAGCGCCGCTTCAACGACCAGATCCAGCGGCGCCTGGGCCGGGCCGTATGGAGCCAGGGCGGCTGTACCAGCTGGTACCTGGACGCCGACGGCGTCAACCGGGCCCTGTGGCCCGGGTTCAGCTTCGAGTACTGGGCCCGCACCAGGCGCGCCCGCCGTGCCGATTACCTGATCCGCTGACCAACCGGGTCATCACCCAGAGCCGGGGTCCGCCACGCATCCATCTGGCCTCACGAGGCTTCGAGGCGGACCCGCGGTTCGCTGCCTGCCCAGACGCGGTCCAGGAACTGGCTGATCTCGCCGGTCAGCCGGGCAGGCCGCACCCACAGCTCGGCGAAGGTGCGAGTCCGGATCAGCCTAGCATCGGGAAGCTGCCGGGTGAGCCTTCTCGCGTCGGCGAACGAGTGGATCAGGTCGATCCCATGCCCCAGCACCAGCGCCGGCGCGGTAATCGCCCGGCGCTGGTCGATGGTCGGGGCGATGGGCCCCAGCAGGACGCCGTGCAGCACGGCGGCGATTTCGCCCGGGTCCGACGCGGCGGCACTGATGAAGGAGTCGAGCGGGCCGAGCCCGGTCGGGGGGAGACGGGAGGCGAGCCGGGAGACCAGTCGCAGCACGGCCCGGGCGTAGTGCACCTCGACCAGCAGCGGCGCGAACACCAGCGCCGCCGCCGGGGCCGCCGACTCCAGCACCGGCATTTCCAGGACCAGGCCGCGGACTTTCTCGGGTGCCTGCACCGTGGCGAGCAGGCTCACGTTGGTGCCCAGCGAGACCCCTCCCAGCACTACCTGCTCCGCGCCGAGCTCGTCCAGGAGACACAGCACCTGCTCGGCGTAAAGATCCATCCGGTGGGGCCCAGCGTGCCGGGGCTTGTCGCTGCGGCCATGACCCAGCAGGTCGAGCAGCACGACGCGGTTGCCCCGGGCGGCCAGCCTGCGGGCCAGGCCGCGGCTGAGGTTGGCGTCGAGCAGCAGGCCGTGCAGCCACACCAGCACCCGGTCGCCCGAGCCGTAGATCTCATAGGACAGCCGGTACCGGCCGTAGGCCAGCGTGTGCCGGGTGCCTTCGATGCCTGGTCCGGGGCGGTCCTCCGCTGTCACCTCGACACGGGCGCTGCGCCAGGCTGGTGCGCGCTCGCCGGGGAGGATCAGGCTTGTCATGATCTCATGGTCGCACGCAGGGGTAGATTATGCCAGTAATTGCTGGCATACTCGGAGATCCAGTTGCCGGGGAGGGCGCCATGGTGGGGCAAGCCAGGGATCTGGCGGTCAGGCCGCAGTGCCCGCCGGGGATGGCGCGGGCACTAGGGCGTTCGCCGCGATGCGCCTGGCCGCCCGTCACGCGCGGCGGGCGGCATGCCGCTCGTTGTCCCGCCCGCTGCAGGATTGTTCCGGGAGATTCGGGTGAGTGACCTGGACGGTTTTGATTACGTTGTCGTCGGCGGCGGGAGCGCCGGGTGCGTGCTTGCCGCCCGGCTGACCGAGGACCCGGCGGTGTCGGTGCTGCTGCTGGAGGCGGGCCCGCCGGCCGACGCCGACGAGGTGGCCATCCCGGCCGCGTTTCCCGGCTTGTTCAAGACCCGCTGGGACTGGAATTACACCACGGTCGGGCAGAAGCATCTGGCCGGCCGGCGCCTGTACTGGCCCCGGATGAAGGCCCTCGGCGGCTGCTCGGCGATGAACGCGATGATCTACATCCGGGGCAGCCGGGCCGATTACGATGGCTGGCGCGACCGGTACGGCGCGGCCGGCTGGGGGTATGCGGACGTGCTGCCGTATTTCATCCGCGCCGAGGGCAACACCCGGCTCGGCGCGCCCTACCACGGGCGGACCGGGCCGGTGCACGTCGAGGAACGCCGGTACACCCACGAGCTGAGCCGGGCGTGGGTGGAGGCGGCGGTGGCGTGGGGGCTCAAGCCCACCGGCGACTTCAACGGTGCTTCGCAGGAGGGCGCCGGGCTGTACCAGGTCTCGTGCAAGCGGGGGCGCCGCTGGTCGGCCGCGGATGCCTACCTGAAGCCGGCCATGGCCCGGCCCGGCCTGGTCGTGCGCACCGGCGCGCAGGCCACCCGGGTCGTGCTGGAGGGCGCCCGCGCGGTCGGCGTCGAGTACCGCTGGCAGGGGGCGCAGCAGACCGCGCGTGCCCGCGCCGAGGTGCTGCTGGCTGGGGGTGCGGTCGGCTCGCCGCAGCTGCTGATGCTGTCGGGTGTCGGCCCGGCGGCGCACCTGCGCAGCCTGGGCATCGATGTGGTGGCCGACCTGCCGGTCGGCGAGAACCTGCACGATCACCCCGTGGTGCCGCTGCTGTGGCACACCCGCGGCACCACCGACCTGCAAGACTTCGCCACGCCAGGCCGCCTGGCCCAGTGGCGGCTGCTCGGCCGCGGCCCGCTGTCCTCCAACATCGCCGAGGCCGGCGCGTTTTTCGCCAGCCGGGACGGCCTGCCTGCCCCTGACATCCAGGTGCACATGGGCCCGACCGGGTTTTACGATAATGGCCTGCGGGAACCCGCCAGCCGGATGGTCACCGCCGGCCCCACGCTGGTCAGCGTGGCCAGCCGCGGGCGGCTGCGGCTGGCCTCGGCCGACCCGTTCTGGCGCCCGGAGATAGACGCGGGCTACTTCGACGAGCCCGCCGATCTGGACGCCATGCTGGCCGGCTGCCGGGCCGTGCTGGAGATCGCCGAGCAGGCCCCGCTGCGCCGGCTGCGCGGCCGCCCGTTCCTGCCCGCCGACGGGGCCGGCAGCACCAGCGACCAGCTGCTCGGCCATATCCGCCAGTGGGCCCAGACGCTGTACCACCCGGTCGGCACCTGCGCGATGGGCACCGCAGAGACCGCCGTGGTGGACCCGCAGCTGCGCGTCCACGGGATCGGCAACCTGCGGGTCGTCGACGCCTCGGTGATGCCGGCCATCCCCCGCGGCAACACCAACGCGCCCGTCATCATGATCGCCGAGAAGGCGGCCGACCTCATCCGCGGCCTGCCCGCACCCGCCATCCACCTGCCCGCGCCCGCCATCAAGGAGCCGGTGCCGTGACCAGCACACCCCCCAGCCCGGTGAGCACCGGGCGCCCAGGCCCGGGTACCTTCGACTCGCTCGACCCCGCGACCGGCGAAGTCACCGGCACCTACCCCGTGCACGACGCGGACGCCGTGGACGCGGCGGTGGCCCGGGCCCGCGCCGCGGTCGGCTTCTGGTCACCGCTGCCCTTCGCTGACCGCGGCCGGCGGCTGGTCACGTGGGCGGCCGTGCTCACCCGCCGGATGGGCCAGCTGGCCGAGCTGGTGCACGCGGAGACCGGCAAGCCGCATTCGGATGCGCAGCTGGAGATCGTGATGGCGGTCGAGCACATCACGTGGGCGGCCAGGCACGCCGCCAAGGTGCTCGGCCCGCGGCGGGCCCCGGCCGGCCTGCTGATGGCCAGCTACACCGCCAGCGTGGAGTATCAGCCCCTCGGGGTCGTCGGCGTGATCGGCCCGTGGAACTACCCGGTGTTCACCCCGGTCGGCTCCATCGCCTACGCCCTGGCGGCAGGCAACGCGGTGGTCTTCAAACCCAGCGAGTACACCCCCGGCACCGGCGCCTGGCTGGTGGGCACGTTCGCGCAAGTCGTGCCCGAACAGCCGGTGCTGCAGCTGGTCACCGGGTTCGGCGCGACCGGTGAGGCACTGTGCCGGGCCGGCGTGGACAAGATCGCCTTCACCGGCTCGGCGGCCACCGGCAAGCAGGTGATGCGCGCCTGCGCCGACGGGCTGGTCCCGGTCATCATCGAGGGCGGCGGCAAGGACGCGCTGCTCGTCGACGCAGACGCCGACATCCCCGCCGCGGCCGACGCGGCGGTCTGGGGCGGCATGTCCAACGCCGGGCAGTCCTGCATCGGGGTCGAGCGGGTCTACGTCCACGCCCAGGTGTACGACGCGTTCCTCGGCGACGTCACCACCCGGGCCAGCGACCTGCGGGCCGGCCCCGGGCAGAAGATCGGCCCGATGACCACCCCGGGCCAGCCCGGCGTGGTCCGCGCGCACATCGCCGCCGCGCTGGCCCGCGGCGCCACGGCCCTGGCCGGCGGCCCGGATGCGGCCGGCGAGCGTTACGTGCAGCCGACGGTGCTGCTCGACGTGCCCGAGGACTGCCCGGCGGTAACCGAGGAAACCTTCGGCCCGACGCTGACCATCGCCAAGGTGCCCGACATGGACGAGGCCGTACGCCGCGCCAACGCCTCCTCCTACGGCCTGGGCGCCGCGGTGTTCTCCCGCGCCCACGGCACCCGGCTGGCCCGCCGGATCCGCGCCGGGCTGGTCGCGGTCAACTCGGTCACCCTCGCCCTGGCCGGCATGCCATCGCTGCCCTGGGGCGGTGTCGGCCAATCCGGATTCGGCCGGATCCACGGGCCCGACGGCCTCCGCGAATTCACCACCGCCAAGGCCATCGCCCGGCAGCGCTTCACCATCCCGCCCCGCCTGACCACCTTCGCCCGGACCGCCCGCGCCGATAAGGCGGTCGCCACCCTGACCACCCTGCGGCACGGCCGCGCCAGCACCCTGCCCCGGCGCAGCCACCGGCGATGAGGACCGGCCAGCCCGGCGCGGCACGACATCGGCACCTCAAGACCCGTCACCTAGGAGACCAGCGGGCCAAGGCAGATCACCGTGATCAGCGCGGCGATACGGCGGCTGGTCTTGAGGAACAGGGGTGACCGCCAGGGGGCCCTTGAACTCGCAATAGCGGCGTTCCACCACGTACTGGCCCTTGTAGCGGAAGAAGACCTCAGCCGGGCTGGCCTGGGCGGGCGGCAAGTTGGCCGGCAGGGCATACCAGCCATCGGTGGCGGCCTCGCGAGATCGGCGTCAGGTCCCAGTGCAGCCGCGACACATCCACACCGAACTCGGTGACCGCCGCCGCCCCTACCCGGATGACGTCGCCAAGGTGATCGGGCGGTTCATTCGCCGCTCGTACCTGCAGTGCCTCTGCCAGGCTTAGAACGCTCCTCGACCTGGATCCCGAGGCCACCGACCGCGGACGCGAGGCCCTGGTAGTGACCGACCAGCAAGCACAGCTCGATCGCCTGGCGGTCGTTGAGGGTCGCCTGCACGGCGCTCCAGGTGGCGTCCGACAGCGCGCGCCCGGCGAGCAGCTCGTCGCTGGCCGCCAGCAGCGACCGCTGTCGCGCCGTGAACACGCTCGCCGAAGGGCCCTCGGCCGCGCCCGCCACCTCGGCCTGCGTCAGCCCTACCCGCAGCGCGAGGGCCACGTGCTGGTTCCATTCGTAGGCCGAGCGGCACTGCCAGGCGACGCGCAGGATCACCAGCTCGGTGTCGCGCCGCGGGAGCGACCCGAACGGCATCAGCTGCGCGGAGTAGCGCAGCCAGGCGCGAAACAGGCGCGGGTGCTGGCCGAGCGTGGTGAAGATGTTGGGCGGCCCGGTCCCGGTGATCCGGCCCGTGATCGCGGCCACGACCCGGGCCAGCGGCCGCAGGTCACCGGGGCGGGCAGGCGGGATGCGGAGCTCGCCCGTTCCGGCTTGGGGGAGCAGCGACTGGAGCCGGCCAACGGTGGCGTCTGGCGCGGCTGGCCTGGTCACCGGTGGCTCATATCCGGTAGAGTGCGGCGACCACGGTGATCCCTGCGCCTGCGGAGACGAACACGGTGGTGCCCGCGGCGGCCAGGTCCGCAGGCTCCAGCGCCACAGCGGGGGCGGCCGTGTGTGCGCCGGCCAGGCTGGCGGGCAGCGAGGCGACTCTCTCGGCGGAGATGCCGAGCCGCTTGGCCAGCGCGCCGGCGAAGCCGGGGACCGACGCCGCCGCGACGAGCAGCCCGACGTCGCCGAGGTCGAGCGCGCTGGCCGCGGCTAGCTCACGGGTGACCGATTCGGCGCACTGTGCCGCCCGGGTGGCGTAGGTGTCGGCGACCTTGACGGTCAGGATGTTGCGCCCGGGACGTCCGGCCCCGTCCGGGGCGCCCTGGTGCCAGTTCACCTCGCTTTGGAACAGGCCGGCGAACTCGGGGAACGTCGCGAACCGGAACGCTGTGAAGCCCGCGCGCTGGTTGTCCGCGTTCAGCAGGACCGCGCCGCCGACCGCGGGAAAGCCGAATCCCTCCGAGAAGCCCGGATCAGGGTCGGCGTCGGCAGCGACCACCATCCCGAGCTTGATCGTTTCCGACGCCAGCATGCCATCGGCCAGGTAGATCCCGGTCAGCAGGCCGCAGGCCCCGTTGCGCACGTCGAACGAGAACGTCCCCTGAGCCCCGCCGGGATGCCGCCCGAGGTTCGCGCCGATGTCCTCCTGGATCAAGGCCGCGATCGCGGGCTCGCTGATGTTGTTATCGAGGTAGACCCCGGCATTGATCAGCAGGTCCAGCTCGCCGGGGGTCCGGCTCGCCCGCTTCAGGCAGAAGCGGGCGGCGGCGCCGGCCAGCTGCACCGCCCCGAGCGCCGATTCGGTTGCCGTCGCGGCTGCCTCAATGATCGTGCCCATAGCATTCCACCAGCTCACCGGGCCTGAAGATCACGACGCCGACCTCGATGCCGGACGCGAGCGCCACCAGCATCACCCGGTCACCGGGCGCAAGGCGGCTCTCGTTCAGGTACTTCCACAGCGCCACGAAAAGTGTCGTCGACGACGTGTTCCCCAGCTCGTCCACGGTCACGACCACATGCTTCGGCGTGGCGCCCAGATCCTGCGACCACTGCTCGATCCCTTTCCTGATCGCCCGGACCGACGTCTGGTGCGGCACCACGTAGTCGATCTCGCCGAACTCGAGCCCGGCCTGATCGAGGATCTCCCGCAGCAGCGGGACGGCCTCGTCGGTCGAGGCCTGATGGATCTCGCGGGCCTTGGTGTGCATCGTCGAGCCGGGGCCGATCGTCGCCGGGAACGCGACGCATAGCCGGCTGTGCAGGGCCAGCGTGGTGAAGCCCGCCACCTCGATTCCCGGAGCACCCTCCGGCGCCCGCTCGAGGATCGCCGCGGCGCCGGCGTCGCCGAGCGTCAGCGACGGCAGCTGGTCGCTCAGCACGTCGCGGACCTCCTGCGCCGCGTTGCGGCCCAGCTCGGAGATGTACTCGCCGCTGACCACCATCCCGCGCCGGATCCGGCCCTGCCGCACCAGGTCGTTGAGGATGAACACGCCGGTCAGCATCCCTGCGCACGCGTTGGAGATGTCGGTGCTGATGGCGCGCCGGGCCCCGAGCGCTTCCTTCAATGACACGCTCATCGGCGGCTCGATCTGTATTCGCATGCCACCCACGTGGCGGCTGATGCTCGACACCAGCAGCATGTCCAGGTCGTCCGCGCCGATACCCGCGTGCGCGAGCGCGTCCCGCGCCGCGCCGAGCGCAAGCGTGTACGAGTCCTCGCCCGGGCCGACAACGGGACGCTCCCGGACACCCGTCAGCCGCTCGAGCTCGATGTCGGTCTTGTACTTCGTGCTCGCCATCAGCTCATCGGTGGTCAGCCGCCCGGCCGGGATGCACGCGCCGATGCCGGCGAACCGGCTCGCGTACGCCGCGCCTCGCGGCGAGCCGCTGATGCCTCCTTCCAGCGCCATCCAGTGAGCGCCATCACCCGCCGGCTGGTCCTGGTTCTCCATTGGACCATTCTCACCCATCCCGGCAAGCTCCTCAAACCGTGGTAAGTACCTGCTGAACTGTCCGTACGTATCGCCCGTCCCCCTGCGCCACAGACGAACGCGCAGCCCCAGGCTGCAGTGACGGCGCCCCGGTGGCAGGTCCGGGCGAACCAGGCACGCGGCGCCGCGCCGGGCGAAGGTGCCCTCTGTGACCTCCAGCGGGCACGGCCGCCACCGGCTGGGCGGGAACCGCGGCCCGCGGTGACGTGGCCGTTGTCCGCTGCCGCGACTGGCTGCGGTTGAGGTATTTCCGGTGTTCGGGCTAGCAGGTAGATGGAGTTGGGTATGTCTGCGGCAAGGACATTAGCCGCCATAGAGGAGATCGTCGATAGAAGCTGACAAGGAGGCCAAGACGATGGCTAGCACCTCCGGCCAGGAAGAGTTCCTGGCCGTCATCCGTAAGAGCCAGGAGGCCGTGATCGCCGTGGTCAAGAACCTGGCCGAAACCGTCAGGACCGCCAGTCCCAAGCTGCCGTCCGTCAGCGTGCCCTTCGCGGACAAGCTGCCCGGGCCAGAGGACGCCGTGGCCCGCGCCTACGACTTCGGCGAGCAGCTGCTGGCCAGCCAGCGGAAGTTCGCCGAGGACCTGCTGAAGGCACAGCCAGAGGGCGCCGTGGCCAGCACCTATGACTTCGCCGAGCAGCTGCTGGCCAGCCAGCGGAAGTTCGCCGAGGACCTGCTGAAGGCGGCGGCGCCGCTGATGCCTGGCCGCGCCGAGAGCGCGGCGGCGGCCGAGACCTACAAGCCGGGCCAGGTCGTTCCTCGCGACGGGACGGTCGAATGCGCGCGGCACCACGATGTCCAAGACCATGTGAAAGCCGGTACCCGATTCGCGCCGTGCGCTCATCACCATGAGCATAGCGAGGGCTGTACCTGGCAATACGTCTAACAGTAGTTCGTTAATTACGGATGTAGAGGTGCAGGCCCCGGCCCGCTCTGAGGGATGTCATCAGGGCTTGCCGCTGCCTGGGCGGGGGTGCCTTGGACCATCTGGTTCACCAGCGCTGCCACGCGATCCAGGCGGAAAGCCAGGCGCGCACCCGCGCGCAGCGCGTGCGGCCAGGGCGGCGGCGGCGCCCAGCGGGGGTGCGGCCCCCTCTCTCCGCCGCCGGGCTCGGGCCGCGGTACCGCAGTGCGGGGCGGTGCGGGGCTGGTCACGGAACCAGGCGTCCCAGCAGAAGCTAAACGCGCAGCCGGACGAGCCGTCGCTACCTCGAAGACCTGGCGGATCCTCTTCACCGGCCACCGTCGCCCGCCGCGCCCGCGCCGGGGCAGGCGCACGCCAGCGAGCTGATCGGCGCGGAGCGGTCAGATCCAGGTGCCCGGCCTCGCCGTCAGGTGCCGCAGTGGACCAGGGAGAAACGGGACAGCCGGCCCTCGATATCGGCGGTGAGCGAATCAGGTGGCTGACCGGCGTTCACCGCCACCAGGATGCCCCCGGTGTTAGTAGTAGCGGATGAGCGGCCTGGTCGTCTCGGTGAACACCGCGAGCCGGTGCCTGGTGACGTCGGCCGTGTCGTGGGTGCGGCCGTCCTGGGCGCCGCGGGCCAGCAGGCCGCCGCCTCAGCACCGGCTCGGGCACGTCCAGGCAGACCACGGCGGCCGGCGTGAGGCCCGGCCGTTTCCCCAGGTCCGCCGCTGCGATGGCCTGGGGATCGTGCGCGGGAACCCATCTATGACATACCCGCCCGCGGCGACGTCGGCCGGGTCAGCACGTCGAAGACGATCTGGCCGGAACCAGGCCGCGCTGCTGGCAGGCCGCGATTTCCCTACCGGCGGCAGTGCCCGCCCGCGCCTCGGCTCGCAGCAGATCGCCGGCGGCGATGTGCCGCACGCCGGACCTGGCCGCCAGCGGCTCGCCCGGCGTGCCCTGGCCGCCGCCCGGGGGAGCGAGCAGCAGCCTCACCGCTCGAGCAGGTCTGCCGGGATGGCGATCTCCCGTTTGAGGATCTTGCCGCTCGGGCCCTTGGGCAGCTCCTCCACGATCCACACGTGGCGCGGGTACTTGTACGCCGCGACCAGCCCCTTGACGTACTCGCGCAGTGCCTCGGCGGCGATGGCGGCTCCGGGCTTCAGCGTCACCGCGGCGCCGACCTCCTGGCCCAGGGCCGGGTGCGGCACGCCGATCACCGCGACCTCGGCGACCGCGGGGTGCTGGTAGAGCAGTTCCTCGATCTCGCTCGGGTAGACGTTGTAGCCGCCGCGGATGATCAGGTCCTTCTTCCGGCCCGCGATGTAGAAGTAGCCGTCGGAGTCGACCCGGGCCAGGTCACCGGTGTGGAACCAGCCGTCACGGATGGCCTCGGCGGTCTCCTCGGGGCGATGCCAGTAGCCCTTCATCACGTTCGGCCCGCGGATCACGATCTCGCCCACCTCGCCCTGGGGGACCTCGTGGTCCTCCTTGTCCACCACGCGCATCTGCACCCCCCGGATCGGCGTGCCGATCGAGCCGGGCTTGCGCTCCCGGTCAGGGTGGTTGCACGAGGCGATCGGGGAGGTTTCCGACAGGCCGTAGCCCTCCAGCACCTGGCAGCCGAACGCCTCCTCGAACCCGCGCAGCACCTCGACCGGCAGCGCCGCGCCGCCGGAGAAGCACATCCGCAGCGCGGACACGTCGAAATCCGCGCGGTCCGGCCGGTGCAGCAGCGCCACGCACATGGTCGGCACCCCCTCGAAGACGGTCACCCGGTGGCCGGCGATGATCCGCAGGGCGCTCTCGGCGTCGAACCGCGGCAGCAGGGCCAGGCACGCTCCCGACGCCACCGCGAGGTTGAGCCCGCCGGTCTGCCCGAACGCGTGGAACAGCGGGAGCCCGCCGAAGATCACGTCGTCCGGCTGCGCCGCGACGATGTCGGCACACGCCACCTCGGCGTTGCTGGTGAGGTTGCCGTGGGTGAGCTCGGCGCCCTTCGGCTGGCCGGTCGTGCCGGAGGTGTAGAGGATCACCGCCGTGTCGTCGTTGTCCCGGTCCGCGACCTGGTAATCCGGGGCGGCCGAGGCCAGCAGGTCCGGGAAGCCGGCCAGGTCCACCACGATGGGCTCGGCATTCACCTGCCCGGCGCCGCCGCGTGCCTGATCCGCGAACGCATGCCAGGCGAAGATCCGCCCGGCCCCGGAGTCGCCGAGGTAATAGGCGACCTCCCGCGCCTTGAGCAGCGGGCTCATCGGGACGGCGACGCCGCCGGCCCGCAGCACGCCGTAATAGACGACGGGGAACTCCGCCACGTTGGGCAGCATGATCCCGGCCCGGTCGCCGGGCCCCAGGCCGCGCTCCCGCAGCAGCCCGGCCACCCGGGCGCTGGCCTCGTCCAGCTCCCGGTACGTCATCGCGGCATCGCCCACCCGTACCGCCACCCGCCCGGCGTGGGCACGCGTGGTGGCCGCCAGATTCGATGCGAGGTTCGTCACGATGCTCCTCCTTCGCCGGAGGGACCCCGCCCGCGGGCACAAGACCTTCATTCTGCGGCGACCGGGCCCGGGCGATCGATGGTCCGCCGTATCAACCATGGTCCCCCGCATTGATCCTCCGGCACAAGCGACACCAGCGGTTACCGCCATGCGCGTCTCCTGGCCTATGGTCAGCCTGACGGCGGCGTGCGACGGAGCGGCGCGGCCGGTCCCGGCGGCAGTATGGATGTGAGGAGAGGAACTGGCCATGACCGCAGCGAGTCAGCCGGAGGATGTCACGCTCCGCTCCGGGGACGCGGTGCTGGTGCGGCAGGTGCAGCCGGGCGACGCGCCGGCCCTGGTCCGGGCCTACGCGAACCTGGGCGAGCAATCCCGGTACCGGCGGTTCTTCACCGTCATGCCCGAGCTGCCCGAGGCCACCATCCAGGCGGCGGTCGAGGTCGATCACACCGACCACGAGGCGCTGGTCGCCCTGCCGCAGCTGTCGGCGGAGATCGTCGGGGAATGCCGGTTCGTCCGCCTCGCGGACCAGCCCGACACCGCCGATCTGGGGGTGACCGTGGTCGATGCCTGGCAAGGCCGCGGGCTCGGCTCCGCGCTGCTGGCCCGGCTGAGCGAGCGCGCCCTGGAGGCCGGCATCGAGTACTTCACCGCCGAGGTCCTGGCCGAGAACCGGACCGCGCTCGCGCTGCTGCCCGCCCTGGGCCGGGTCGAGACCGAATCGGCCGGCCCCGTGGTCACCGCCCGCGTCGAGATCGCCGAGCCGCCGCGGCAGACCGGGCAGGAATTCCCGGATCTGCTGACGGCGGCGGCCCGCGGCGACATCGTAGGCATCCCCGTCCTGATCCGCCGGCTGATCCGGGTGCCGGACGGGCTGGCTCACATCGTGCGGTTGCCGGTGAGCGCCGTGCTCAAGACGCTGCGGCCCGGGTCCTCAGCCGACTAACGGCCGGACCGCACCAACCCGGCGGCCAGTTGTCCGCGTTCTGCGCCTCGGCCTGGTCGAAGGCGCGGTTGGCGCGCTGCATGAACTCAAAGCGGGGCGTCCCGTCCTCATGCGCGAGCTCGGCCAGCGGCATGGTGACAACGCCGGCTGCCATCTTGGCGATGACCGGGTTGCCTTTGATTCGGTCGCGGGCGAGCTGGTAGTCCGGGGACTCAAGGGCAGTCATGGCTGGTCCAGCTCCTTCCGGAGCAATCGACTGGGGGTTTCGGGCACGGCCGGTGCGGGGCCGGGTGGGGGCAAGGGGCGGGTACCGTGTTCGCTGGCGCGGACCTCGTTCAGGCCGCCGCTGGGGTGGCCGTTGCAGATGGCGAACGCCTCTTCGGCGATCTGCTCCGGGTCGCGGCCGGCGGCTCGGCCTGGTAGGTGAAGACGCGGACCACCGGGTCGCCGGGCTGGTAGCCGTCCAGCATCCCGGTGGGCCGGCCTTCGCCGTCGCGGGCCACGTTGTGAGATGGTGAGAGTGATCATCGCCGGGTCTCCGTTCTGGCAGCCCACCGCCCGGGGCCGAGGATGATCTCGTGCCGGATGGACAGGGTCTCGGCGGCGGTGAGCACGAATGACGGCAGTTCCGCGCGGCCGGTCACGGCGGCCTTGTACAGGCGGTGGCATCCGTCGACCAGCAGCGGCCCGGCCGGCTGGCCGTCGGCGGTGGTGAGGGTGGCGATGATCAGCGGGTCGTCCAGGCTGGTGGTCATCGCGTACCCGGGGTCGAAGCCGGGGCCGGGGCCGATGAGGGAGATCGTGTGCGGGCCGGTGCCGGGGTCGCGGGTCAGCCCGTAGGCGCGTGCCCAGTCCATGACCGGCAGCGGCTGTGGGGGGCGCGGCGCGGCGCGCAGCAGCCCGGTCGCGGCATCTACGTCGTACAGCCAGGGGCCGAACCTGAAGCACTGCCCTGCCGGGTTGCCGGGGGTGGCCGACCGGAGCGGCGTGCTGCCGCCCCGGCCATCGGCGCGGGTGGTCATGCGGCACCCGCCAGATCCGTCTCCTCACCCGCGCCCGTGCTCTCGGCGGCAGGCTCGGCGGGAGCCTGGGGCTCGGCGGGCACGGCGGCGCCGCCGGCGAGGCGGAACCGGCGGGGCTTCTCGGTGGCCAGCTTGGCGTCGCCGTGCTTGACCAGGGTGTCCAGGGCGTTGGCGATCGCGCCGGAGGAGTGGCCGGTCACCACCTTGTGGATCTCGTGCGGGGTGAAGCTCTGGCCCGGGTGGTCGCGCAGGTGGGCCAGGACCTTCTCGCGCAGCCCGCCGGGCCGGGCGGCCGGGGCCTTCTTCCCTCCGGCGGCGGCCTTGACCGCCCGGCGGGCCTGGGCGGCCTGCTCGTAGATCTCGTCCAGGCTGGCCCGCGCGGCGCTCAGGTCCCCGCCGCCGTCGGCCAGCGCGGTGGCAGCGGCGCTGGCGGCGGCCTGGATCTGCGCGATATGCCCGGCGATCTGCGCGACCAGGGCCGGGTCGGGCGGGGTGGCGGGAGTGCTGCCGTCGGGGGTGCTGCCGTCGACGGGCAGGGCGGCCTGGTCCTGCTCGTGGGTGGCGGCTGCGTCCTCCTCGGCCGGGCTGCCGTCGGCGGGGCTGCCCTCGGCCGGGTCGCCGTCGGGCGCGCCTCACTAGGAAGGCGCCCTCACCCGCACAAGGGGGTCCACGACCCGGCAACGTTGCGCTCAATCCGCTGAACCCGCCGGCCCCGGCGCCTGGTCCGTGGCCGTGACGCTCCTGCGCGAGCAGGGCCTCTCGCTGGCCGTCCTCACACCGCTGGCCTACGCCAAACGCCGCCTCGGCGCCCAGATGGCCAGCCGCGGCCTGCAAGGTGATGGCACGCTCAGCGGCATCGGCCCAGCCACCAGCCTGTTCGAACTTACCGCCCTGGCGCTCTAGCGGACCCTGGGCTGGTGGTGGCCCGACCCGGCCGCCGCCGTTGACCGTCGTGGCTATCGCCGCCGCCGAAGCCTGGCGCACCGCGCCCCGGGGGCGACGCCCGCACCCCTGACGGCTATGTTCAGCCGCCCGGCGCCAGACCGTGCCGGCTTCTGCCCGGCGCACCGCGAGCCGGATGAGCCGCACGAGACACCGTGCGCCGCCCGCGAGCCAGCACCGCTACCCGGGACCAGTACCCCGCGGCCGGCCGCCTGCGTCGCCGGGTATCACCTGCTGTGAAAAGATCAGGCACGCCATGCTGCTGCCGTCCCGGGTCCGGCTGCTGCTCGTCGGCTACCCCGAGCTGATCGCCGTGCTCGCCGCCGCGGTCCTGGGCCTGTCCGTCCAGCCGACCCTGGCCTGGCTTGCCGAGCACCACGGCATCAGCATCCTGCTGGCCATCTTGGTCTTCGCCACCGCGGTCACCATCGACCCGGCCGCGCTGCGCCGCCTCACCGGAGCCTGGCCATCCCTGGTGGTGGTCCTAGCCGCGGGGATTACCGTGCTCCCGGCGCTGGCGTGGGCCGTCGCGCAGATCGTCGGCGGCCGGGCCGCTCCGCGACGGCATCATGACCCTCGGCCTCGCGCCGTGCGAGATCGCCTCGGTCGCCACCACCGCCCTGGCCGCCGACACGGCCGCCCTGGCCGCCGGGGCGCTCATCGGCTCCACCGTCATCATCCTCGCCGCCGGGCCGCTCCTGGCGCTCGAAGCCGGCCACGCCGCGGTCTATCCCGGCCACATCATCGCCAGCCTCGCCCTCATCGTCGCGCTGCCGCTGGCAGCCGGGATCGCGCTGCGAGCCCGCGCCGCCCTCCCGGCCCGCGCCGAGGGCGCCGCCACCACCACCACGGTGGCCGCGGTCAGGGCTTGTTCAGTGCCGCGGCGGCTGGGGCAGACCGGTGCGTGCGAGGGTGTCGGCGCGGCGCATGGCATCGGGCATCCGGTAGCGGCCGACCATGTGCTGGACGAGGACAGCGGCGTCGGTCCGGGGCATCCCGGTGGCTGTGACATACAACGGGCGGGCCGAGGTTCCGCGAAGCACCAGGATGGCGTGGGTGGCGGTGCGGAAGGCTGACTTGGCGACGCCGATCACCGGGACGGCGAACTCGGCGTGAGCGCGGGCGCCCAGGCCGGGCCGGCCGTCCGGGTCCAGGTCGGCGTAGCCGTCGACCACCAGCAGGGCCATCCCGGTCAGGCCGTCGAGCACGGCGCGCAGCGGCGGGAGCTCGCGCAGGTAGAACTGGCTCGGCTGGTAGGGCTCGACGTCAGGCACCAGCCGGACGCGGTCGGTGACGAGATGAGAGAAGGCGGCGTCGGCGGCTATGACGGCGGCCGCGCGGGCGGCCCCGGAGGCTAGGTAGTGCACGTCCGCCGCGACGAACACGCCTCCGCCCGAACGCAAGCCAGTTTCCACGCCTCCAGGATGCGCACAGCGGCGACTCCGTCGCCGCGAAGCCGCCTGACAGCAGCGAAGACGCCCGGGCCGTGACGAAGCGTCAATATCCCGCACTAACCAGGTGCGCGCACACTACCGCCGATCCGTGCGGCCTGCTGATCCACTTCGGCTCACCGATGAAGGCGCATAACGGGTGATCCGGGCATCTGGATCGCCGTGCTCAGCTACGGCACAACCTCCTGTGCCGGAACGCACGACCGGACGGTCCTGACCGTCGGTCCTGCGCGGCAGGCCTGCGACGGCGATCATCGGCAGCCCGACGGCGTACGTGGCGTCAGGGCGTGCTACCTGTGCGCGCGAGGACAAGCCGGTACCCCGGGCTGCCGTCCCCGCGCCGGCCTAGAGCCGTCAAGGGGACTGTCGTCACGGTGAATCCGGATGCGGTCAGGTCGTTGCGGACCGCGTGCGGCGGGCAGGTGCGGTAGTACATGACGAACGGCGGACGCCACACGGCATTGCGGACCCGCATGGCCAGGTCGAACCCGAGCAGTGCCCAGTACCAGCCTGAGGTGACGGGTGGCGGCGCACCGATCGGGACAGCGAAAACCCCGCCGGGCCGCAGCGCGCGGTACACGCCGGCGAACAGCGCGGGCCGCTCGGCAGGCAGGAAGTGCCCCAGCGCCCCGAAACTAACCGCCAGGTCGAAGGCCCCGGCGAAGGGCAAGGCCCGGACGTCGGCCCGTACCCACCCGGCGTCCGGGTGCGCACTGCGCGCCTGCGCAAGCATGCCAGTGCTGAAGTCGACGCCGGTGATCGGTCCCTGGCACACGGATGTGAGGACCCGCAAGCCCGCTCCGGTGCCGCAGCACACGTCCAATCCCCGGCCGAACGGGCCGAGCGGGCGCAACGCGCCGACGGTCGCGTCCAGCACGCCATCGGGGGTGCGGAAGGGCGTGTGGTCGAACTTCGGAGCCAGCAGGTCGTACCCGCCCTCGACCGAGGACAGCGCCTGCCTCGCCAGCTCACGCACAGACGGGCCTTGAGGCGAGAACATCGGCCAAGGGTACTTCCCCCATTGCCGGACAGGCCTCAGCCCCGGGATCATCCACCGCACCGAGGGCCAGGCGCAGACCAGCAACACAGCGCATCCAAAGACATGCCCGGGGCGGGCACGGATCGGGCCGACCGCTCACCGGCTGCGGATCCGCCAGGTCCATCGGAGGTACACGAACGGTGTACTGGAAGTACATACGAGGTACATGACTGCCGCCACGGTCCGCCTCGCCGCACGTCCCGACAGCCGGGCCGCGGGCAATCACGCTCGCATCGCCTGCCCGGCCCGGGACGTGGTCATCCGATGCGGTCCTGCTCCGGTGAGCGCACCGCTGGCACTAGCTCATATTCCGTTCGCGGCGCACCCACGGGCCCGGGCCCAAAAGCCGCCCAGCTTCCGCCTGCCGATCGGCGTCTTCGTCATGGCCAACGGCCATCAGATAGCACAGCGAGCGGTTATACGCACCGCTCCTTCCGGCCGTCCGCTGTACACCATATGTACACAACCACTGCGTCGCATCGACCCACGGTGACACACCCTGATACATGGCGTGACAAGAAGGAAACGGCCCGCCGGGCCGCGTTTCCGCAGCATGCGGGCCGTTTTCGCTGGTGGTGGCAGGTCCTGGGTTCGAACCAGGGTAGGCGAAGCCGACGGTTTTACAGACCGCTCCCTTTGGCCACTCGGGCAACCTGCCGTGTGCCGTCCGCGCCGGGCGGCATCGCAAGAATAGCCCAAGACGCGGCGGGACAGTAAACCGACGCCAAGTTCGCGCCGCGGCGGGTCTGATCAGCCGCCGGCGCGTTCAGCGTGACGGCCCGCGGCTGGCCCGTCTAGCCTGGGAGCCGTGGCATCCCAAGAGTCTTCCTTTGACATCGTCTCCAAGCTCGACCGCCAGGAAGTTGACAACGCGCTCAACCAGGCGGCCAAGGAGATCGGCACGCGGTTCGACTTCCGCGGTGTCGGCGCGTCCATCGCCTGGTCCGGCGATCACGCCGTGGACATCCGCGCCAACAGCGAGGAGCGCGCCAAGGCCGTCCTCGACGTATTCAAGGACAAGCTGGTCAGGCGCGGCGTATCGCTCAAGACCCTCGACCCGGCGGACCCCAGGCTTTCCGGCAAGGAGTACCGGATGGCGGTCGCCCTCAAGGAGGGCATCAGCCAGGACAACGCCAAGAAGCTGTCGAAGATCATCCGGGACGAGGGGCCGAAGAGCGTCCGGGCCCAGGTCCAGGGCGAGGAGCTACGCGTCTCGGCCAAGAAGAAGGACGATCTGCAGGCCGTCATCGCCCTGCTGAAGGGCAAGGAGTTCGACTTCGCGATCCAGTTCGTCAACTACCGCTGAAGGCGCCCGCTCCGGCTCCTGCGGCCGGATCACACGGCCTGCCGCGGCCGGCGCACACGGCCTGCCGCGGCTGGCGCGCACGGGGTGAAACCCCAGTCTCACCACACAAAGGCGTGGTGAAAACCCAGTCCGCGAGGCGAGGCGAGGGGCGGGCGAGGCGAGGGGCGGGACCGAGGGCGCTCAGCGGCGGTAGCCGGCCAGGGCTTCGAGGCGGCGGACCCGCTCGCCCGCGGGCGGATGGGTTCGGAACAGCCGGGCGAACCCTTCGGCCCGGAACGGGCTGGCGATCATGAGGTGGCCGACCGAGCTCAGCCGCGCATCCGGGGCCAGCGCCAGCTCCGCGGTACCGCTTTCGATCTTGCGCAGGGCGCTGGCCAGGGCCACCGGGTCGCCGTCCAGCAGGGCGCCCGCCGCGTCGGCCCGGTACTCGCGCGCCCGGGTCACCGACAGCCGGATGACGAGCGCGGCGACCGGCCCGAGCACCAGCATCAGCGACGCCTCGACCAGGCCGAGGCCTGCGGCGGCGGGGCCTGGCGCGGCCGGGGAACCGGGCGCGGCCGGCGAGGCGGGGCCTGACCCGGCCGCGGAACCGGGCGCGGCCGGCGAGGCGGGGCCTGACCCGGCCGGGGAACCGGGCGCGGCCGGCGAGGCGGCGCCGGCTCCGGCGCGCCCGGGCAAGAACCTGGCCAGGCCGGCCGGGAACATGATGACGGTGGCCAGGCCCGCCGACATGGTGGCGGGCAGGATGTCCCGGCCGGACAGGTGGGCGAGCTCGTGCCCGAGCACGCCGCGTAGCTCGGTCTCGTCGAGCGAGGCCAGCAGACCCCGCGTGCAGCAGATCGCGGCGGTGCGGGGGTTGCGGCCCACCGCGAACGAGTTCGGCTGCTCGGCCGGGGACAGGTAGAGCCGCGGCACCGGGAGCCGGGCGCCCTTGCTCAGCTCCCGCACCAGGCGATAGAGCTCGGGATGTTCGACCTCGCCCACCGGCCGGGCCAGCATCGCGGACAGGGCCATCCGGTCGCAGTACGTGCCGACGGCCGCCAGCACCAGGCCGGCGACTACCACGCCCAGGATGGCGCCGGTGCCCCCCGCGACCGCGGCGCCGATCCCGGCGCAGACGGCGATCACCGGGATCACGGCGGCTACGAGCCGGGCGGTCGCGCCGGTCAGCCCGGCGGCCCGCCGCTGCCGGTCAGCGCGCACAGCCATGCACCTCCCGGGGTCCCGCGTTCGGGCCAGCCTGCCGTGATGACACCATCTCGTCGGTATGTGACCCGAATCTCAGCCGCAGGGCCAGGCACGTTATACACAAACCTGGCCGCGGGTTCTTACCGGAATCTGTCACAAACTACATTGGTCCCGCCAGATCAACACGGGCCCGGGAATATCAACGGGCAGATGAACGTTGCTGGGCCTGTTCCGGCGTAAGATTTGTACCGTCTTAGCTCATGCCCCCGGCCGTGGGGTGGTGCCGCGAGGCGTTTCGGCTGCGGCGTGCCGAGGAGGTCTTCCGACTGTGACCAAGCAGGTCCAGCAGCTCGATCACGTCATCATCAGGTTCGCCGGTGACTCCGGGGACGGCATGCAGCTCGCCGGAGACAGGTTCACCCAGGAGACGGCGATCTTCGGTAACGACCTGTCCACCATGCCGAATTTCCCGGCGGAAATCCGGGCCCCGGCCGGCACTCTCGCAGGCGTGTCGAGTTTCCAGCTGCAGTTCGCCGATCACGATATCCTCACGCCCGGTGACGCC
>Ga0187817_10000284_pt1 | contig 20605 bp, 19 predicted proteins | sample NC_wetland_sal_i_17_FD_132431 | JGI IMG/M metagenome (GOLD analysis project Ga0187817, IMG submission 132431) | Wetland sediment microbial communities from Neuse River Estuary, North Carolina, USA - SO4_2 | ecosystem: Environmental > Aquatic > Freshwater > Wetlands > Sediment | place: USA... | reverse complement strand
GGCATCGATGAGGAGCCGGATGGCTCTTGATGCTGCACCAGTCTGACGTTTTCTTCGGTGTGCACTTTGGTCAACAGATTCTTTTTGCCCGCAAAGTCGAGCTTTACCCGTCCAGCGTTAGCTTGAAAACGCCCTACCCCGGAGACCTCAGCGTGTACATTCCCAGAAAACACGGCTGAACGCAGCAGATTGCTGCGAGCCATGACAAGTTCCAGTTGCTCTGCTCTCGCCTCGGCCCGTCGCTCACCTTCCACGTGAACCCGAACATTGCCGGTCGCCAGGACACGGCCCACCGTGTTGTCGGAACGCAGGAAAAGCGTAGCGTGATCGGATTCGCAGTGTCGCGCTGCCATGTCGATATGGGGGCCTTCAAGCACCACCTGATGAGGGTTCCTGGTGATGATGCCGCGGGTAGCCGTAATCGCTGGTTCAGCCGGCCCTGTGCCCAAGACTTTCACCTGGGACTCGAGCGTGAGTACGGTAGTTTTCGCAACATAGCGCAAGCCGACGGCCGATCCTTCGGCCTGTGGGAGACGGAACTCGACAGTCTGCCGGGTATAAGCGTCACCCGTCTTCTGATTGAAGACGGCGCCGCTGGTCTTCAGATGGATGGGATTTCTCAGCTTCTTGGGCGGCGCCTGGTCGGCATCGAGGATGCCCTCCGGGTTCTCCTCCAGGTCGATCTGAACTTCGCCTCTTGCTGTCACGTCACCGGATTGCTGATCGTAATCGAAATCCGAAGCGGAGATCCGGTCATAGCGAGTGGAGTCGTGGCCGTAGATTGTGATGGTGACGTCGTGCAACGCTGCATGGCCCCCCTGCTTGAACTGCACAGCTTTGCTGGCTTCGATCTTGAAGATGGTTCGTCCCTGCTCCGAATGGGAAACCGTGAAGCCAGTAGCGCTCTGTTTGATTTCGACGCCGATCTTCTCCGGCACCTGTTTCAGGGCGTTCTCCACCCGATGCCGGGCATAGAAGTACACCCCAACCACAAGCAGCACGATAGCGATGGTCGCGCCAGCAAACCAATGGCGGAGGCGGGAGATCAGAGGCATCTAGAGACAGTGTAACTGCTGGAAGCGAGGATAGTAGTGAGTAGCTGGTAGCTAGCAGTCAGTATCTGGAAACCGGCGGCATTGATTTTGCCTCCGCGTCCTCCGTGACCGCTGTGGTTGTGGTTTTGGTTTTGAAATCGCGAAGCGAGAGCTCGAGGCCACCAAATTCGGGGTGGTCATTGTGATCCACAGAGAAGGCGATATCCAGAGTGTCGCCGGGAACAAGTTGGGCTTGCTGTACCCGCTCGGCCATGTGCCAGCCCAGGGCATCGTAGGTGATGGATTTTCTCCAGTTCTCAGTTCTCAGTTCCCGGTTCTCAGTACGCCGGGGGATAGTCGCAAAGTCGGGATGGCAACGCGGTGTAACCAGAATCGCCTCGTCCTTGAGTTCCTCCCTGAGGTCTCCATTCCACGCCAGCTTCAGCTTGACGTGCTTGTCTTTCAGGATGCGAGGAGGCGCCACCATTCGCACATTGCGAACGGCAAAAACCGGCCCGGGATTACCCACGCCGAAGGGTTCAAGCAGCTCCAGCGCGTGAAACAGTTCAACTGTGACCTGATCGAGGGAGAGTTCTGCATCTACGTCCAGCACGGGCGTAAAGTCGGCCGGCGTGAGGCGCTGACGGGCGTATTGATCAAGATGGGTACGCAATTCTGGAATCCTTCCAGACGGCATGGAGAAGCCAACGGCGTGGGCGTGCCCGCCAAAGCGGGTGAACAACCGGGGACAGGATTCGAGTGCGTTGAGCAAATGAAATGCTTTGATGGAACGCCCGGAGCCGTGTGCGTCGTCGCCGTCACGGGATATCACCAGAGTCGGACGGCCGTAGCGTTCGACGACTCGGGTGGCTGTAATGCCGATGACGCCTCGGTGCCATCCCTCGCCATCAATCACGATGCAAAATGCTTCGCTCAGTGCGGGGTCTTCTTCAAAGCGTGTACTAATCGCCTCAAGAATTCTGCGCTCCTCTTCCTGGCGCTCCGCATTCAGCGTGTCGAGCTTGCTCGCGATCTCGCGGGCTCGAGTGACATCTTTCACGCTGAACAGCTCAATGACGTCAGTCGCAATGTCCATGCGTCCGGCAGCGTTGATTCGAGGTGCAATGCGAAAGGCGACTTCGCCCGAGCTTAGCGGCCGTCCGCTGACCTGGGCGATTTCGAGCAGCGCTTTGAGTCCGGGATTGACGGCTGAGCACAGGGCTTCGAGCCCAAGCTTGGCAAAAACGCGATTCTCACCGGTGAGCGGCACCGCGTCGGCGATGGTGGCAATAGCTGCGATCTTCGTAAAAGACTTGAGCAGCACTGCTTGGTCGCGATTCGTCAGCCGCTTCTCCATCAGCGCCTGCGCCAGCTTGAACGCTACGCCTGCTCCGCAGAGAGCTTTACAGGGATACTCGCAACCCGGCTGATTGGGATTCAGCACCGCCAACGCGTGGGGCATACCGTCCGCACCCGGCAGATGGTGGTCAGTAACGATGAGGTCCACGCCGAACCGTCGTGCAGTTTCCGCCGCAGCGAAAGCCCGGATGCCAGCATCTACGCTGATGATGAGGTGAATGCCGGCAGCCGCGGCGCGCTCGATAACATCTTCGCGGAGGTCGTAGCCTTCCTTGATGCGATGGGGAACGTGGAACTCAGGAGCGCCGCCGCAAAGTTCGATGGCAGTCTTCAGAATGACGATCGCGGTCGTGCCATCAACGTCATAATCGCCGTAAATCAGGATGCCTTCTTTGCGCTCGATGGCGGCATCGATGCGCTCGACGGCGGCCTTCATGCCAGTCATCAAATAAGGCGAGTGAAGATAAGCCAGCGAGGGGGTGAGAAATCGCTCCGCGCTCTCTGGTTCGGTGATGCCCCGCATCACCAGCAGGCGGGCGAGGATCGAGGCAAGATCGGGATTCTTCAGAGCAGGACTGGAATGCAATTGCGCGGTTAGAAGCTCGACTTGGGTTGCGTTTGCGGCTTTGGGAACCCACCTCATTGATCCGATTGTATCCAGAGCTGCCGAGCTGCGCTCGGCCTGGACGGGCGAGGACGCCCGTCCCTCCATCGAGTTGGCTACGGTTCCTCGTCCTGGTCAGGCTCGTCGATGGGCAGGCCGGCGAAGTCCTCGGCCATTTCGAGGATGCCCTGGTAGCGCCGATACCACTCCGTAGAAGCTTCATAGATCATCATGATGCCCTGGTGAGCGAACCCGAGTTGCACGAAACCGGTCTTGCCAACGTAGGTGCGCAACCAGCGAGCCTCTTCGAGGTCTTCATCGTTGGCAAACTCGGCGTTGCTGAGGCGTTGGATCATCTCATCGAGTTCGTTGCGTTCGAGCCGCCACGAATCCATGGTCAGGAATGGTGCGCCGGCCGCTTTCGCGAGTTCGACGAAGTCCTTCCAGCCATCGGGGTTGTCCTCGGACTTCCAGGTGACACACTGAACTTCCTCATAATCGACAAATCCCGGGAAGCGGCGCATGCCGTGACCCTCAGTGAAGGCGATCATGTCATCTTTCAGGCTGCCGAGATCGTCAGGGAGCGGGGACATAGGGAAGTTGTTGGTAAAGCAGTATTGTATGCCGGAAGCGTCGTTAGCCGATAGTCGTTGGTCGTTCGCCAAATCCCATGGCGTCACATCTGTTCCTGCCAACGACCAAGGACCAACGACGAACGACCTAAGCTGCCTGTGCTACACTATTCGTTTCATCACCGACATCTTATCCGCACATGCTGCTTTCCAAAGAATATGTGGGCTACCTGGCCCGCGAAGTCACAAAAAAACTGATCGCAGGCGAGTTCATTGAGACCAAGGCGGTGCCCCAGGTCACAGAAAAAGTGAACGCAGCCATGCTTGATGAGTTTCTGCTCGAGGACCGCATCAACGACGAAGTTCGCGTGATTCTGGAAGCCTATTCGGACGAAATGCGCAAGAGCGGAGCCGACTACCAGGAGATGTTCCGCAAAGTGAAGAACGAACTGGTGCGCAAGTACAAGGCGGTGTTGTGAGAGTGAATCGCGACAAGGCGAACAAAGTGGCGCACGTGATCACCGACGCCCTGGCCGAGATGAGCGAAGTGGATTTTCTCGAGGACCGTAACACAATTCGGCTGGAAGTGCGCAAGTTGTTGGAAGAGCTGCTTAATCAGGAAGCAAAGATCGATCAAGCCGCCCGGCTGAAAATCGAGAGCCAGAAGCGCACCATCCTGGAAGGCAGCCAGGAGTGGGACATCCTCTACCGCAAGTATTACCAGGAAGAAGTCAAAAAGCTGGGTGTTTAACCCGTCTCCCCTCGCTCCTCACCCGATCTAGTCCACCCTTTGCATTACGAGCGTTTGCCTTTCTTTCGATCAGGAAAGTGGCATTCTGGACTCCGGGGCGAACAAGAAGTACACCGTTCCGCACAAAGTGGCGGTACGATGGTCACGGTTTGGAGTGACCCGAGTCACGGCGGAAAAACGGGGGTAAGTCTTAAATGGTCTGTAAACCCGGTGTCGCCCGACATATCAATCCGCCGAGATACCGCCGCATGGGAAAGCCTTTTTAAATTAGGAGGGTACCATCATGAGCGTTATGACACCGCCCGGAGTTAGAACCCCGGGCGATTATATTGAGGAAGTACTAACCACAGTCAAAGCCAAGAACCCAGCAGAACCTGAATTCCACCAGGCCGTACAGGAAGTACTCGATTCCCTTCGGCTCGTGCTGCAAAAACATCCCGAATACCGGTCGGCAAAGATCCTGGAGCGGATCACCGAACCCGAGCGCGTTCTGATGTTCCGCGTGCCCTGGTTTGATGATCGGGGAGAGATCCAGGTTAACCGCGGTTTCCGAATCGAGATGAACAGCGCCATCGGCCCCTACAAGGGCGGATTGCGTTTCCATCCATCGGTCAATCTCGGCATTTTGAAGTTCCTGGCGTTCGAACAAGTTTTCAAGAACTCTCTCACCACGCTCCCCATGGGCGGTGGCAAGGGTGGTTCGGATTTCGATCCCAAGGGCAAGAGTGACAACGAAGTGATGCGCTTCTGCCAGAGCTTCATGACCGAACTATCGCGCCACATTGGCCCGGATACCGACGTTCCAGCAGGCGACATTGGCGTGGGCGGCCGCGAGATCGGCTTCCTGTTTGGCCAATACAAGCGGCTGCGCAACGAGTTCACTGGCGTACTGACCGGCAAGGGCTTGAACTGGGGCGGTTCGCTGATTCGTCCCGAAGCCACCGGATACGGCTGCGTGTATTTCGCTGCGGAAATGCTGAAGACCAAGAAGGACTCGCTCGACGGCAAGCTGTGCCTGGTCTCGGGCAGCGGCAACGTCTCGCAGTACACGATCGAGAAGCTGCTCGATCTGGGTGCGAAGCCCATCACCTGCTCGGATTCCGACGGCGTGATCTTCGATCCCGATGGCATCGATCGTGAGAAGTTGGCCTGGGTCATGGAGCTGAAGAATGTCCGCCGTGGACGCATCCGTGAGTACACGGAGAAGTTCAAGAAGGGTGTCTTCATGCCCACGGACATCAAGCTGGAGCACAACCCGATCTGGAACATCAAGGCGGATTGTGCGTTCCCCAGCGCCACGCAGAATGAAATCAAGAAGCGGGACGCCGAGAATCTGCTCAAGAACGGCTGCAAACTGGTTGCCGAGGGCGCGAACATGCCAAGCACGCTCGAAGCTACCAAGCTGTTCCTGGATGCGAAGATTCTCTACGGACCGGCCAAGGCCGCGAACGCTGGCGGCGTGGCTACCTCCGGCCTCGAAATGGCCCAGAACAGCGCACGGCTGAGCTGGACCCGCGAGGAAGTGGACGATCGGCTGCACAAAATCATGATCGCGATCCACAAGAACTGCTTCGAAACGGCCGAGAAGTACGGCACACCGGGCAATCTGGTGAATGGCGCAAACATTGGCGGCTTCCTGAAGGTTGCCAATGCCATGCTGGACCAGGGGCTGGTCTAGTCTCAGATTCGGGTTGGAAGTATCATGCGGGGTGGAGAAGTTCCACCCCGCAAGTTTTTGGGAAGAGTTGAGTTCATGGGAACTGTTCACACCCCCGATCCCATCGTGGACGCCGAACGCCTCTTCGAGGGCTTCGAAAACCTGATGCCCTTCCAGGTGCACGACATTCTCCTGGTCTCGAGCGTATATGACTCGTTCATCCTGCGCGAAGACGGGCGCTTGAACGAGCTGCTGATCGGGGAATCCCTCGAACTCAATCTGCAGCAGATTCCCGGCATCACCCACGTCTCCACTGGAACCGAAGCGTTGGCCCTGGCCCGCTCCCAGCCCCGCTTCAACCTGATCGTTACCAATCTTGAAGTAGGGGACATGGACGCCGCGCAGCTGGCACGCGAAGTCAAGGCTGCGGGACTCGATGTGCCGGTCGTGGTGCTGGCGTACGACTATCGCGGAATCAAGAATTTCATCGCTCGTAACCCGGTCACCGATCTCGACTGGATATTTCTGTGGCAGGGCAACGTTCGCATTCTGATTTCGATCGTCAAATACATCGAAGACAAACGCAATGTGCTGCATGACACCCATGCCATTGGCGTGCCCGTCATCCTGGTGGTGGAAGATAACATTCGTTACTACTCGTCGTTCCTGCCGGCGATTTATACCGAGCTGATCACGCAATCGAGGCGGGTCATCCGCGAAGGCTTGAACGTCGCGCACAAACTGGTGCGCATGCGGGCTCGGCCCAAAATCCTCCTCGCCTCAAACTACGAAAACGCGGTGCGGGAAGTCCTAAAATACCGCGACTATCTCCTGGGCGTGGTTTCGGATGTGGAATTTCCCATGAACGGCGAACTGAGCGCGGAGGCCGGCTTCGAACTGGCGCGCATGGTGCGAGATCGAGTACCGGATGTCCCTATCGTTCTGCAGTCCAGCCGCACTGAGTTTCGTGCCCGGGCCCAGGCCGAGGGATTTTCGTTTCTGCGCAAACGTTCGCCCACTTTGCTCAAGGAGTTGCGCCGCTTTCTCACCGAGCAGGCCGGCTTCGGCGATTTTGTTTTTCGTCTGCCGGACGGCACCGAGGTGGCCCGGGCCAGCGATCTGAATGAATTGGAAGAGCGGCTCGCCGAAGTTCCGGTGGATAGCATCGCCTATCACAGTGAGCGGAATCATTTCTCACGTTGGTTGCGAGCCAGGACCGAGTTTGCGCTGGCGCAGAAGCTGCGGCCGCGCAAAGTCTCCGATTTCCCGACGGTCGAGCATTTGCGGCATGACCTGATCGAGTCGATCGCCGAATACCGCAGCGAGCAGAGTCAGGTTCTGATCGGCGATTTCAATCCGGAGACGTTTAAGTCCAAGGACAACTATTTTCTGCGCCTGGGTGGCGGCTCTCTGGGCGGCAAGGCCCGCGGACTGGCCTTCGTGCGCCATCTGCTCCACAACAACCGCGTGGCACGCCGCTTTCCGGGAGTTCGTATCGCTGTGCCGCCAAGCGTGGTGCTGGCGACGGATGTTTTCGACCGCTTCCTCAGCGAGAATAACCTGCTCGATTTCGCCATGCATTCCAGCGACGATACGGAGATTCGGGCGCGCTTTCTGGCGGCGCCACTGCCGTCCTCGCTTCGCGACAACCTGCTGGGGTTCCTGGCGGAGGTGACTTACCCGCTCGCCGTGCGTTCGTCGAGCTTATTGGAAGACTCGCAATATCAGCCCTTCACGGGTGTGTATGAAACCTTCATGCTGGCCAACCAACACCACGATCTTGTGGTCCGCCTGGAGCAACTCATGGAGGCGATCAAACGCGTCTATGCTTCTACGTTCAGCCAGCATGCCAAAGCCTACGTGCGGGCCACGCCCTATCGATTGGAAGAAGAAAAAATGGCGGTGATCCTGCAGCAGGTGGTGGGGACGGCCCATGGTTCTGAACATCAAGGTTCTGAAAATCATGGCCAGCGGTTTTACCCAGACTTCTCGGGAGTGGTGCGGTCGCACAACTTCTATCCGGTGCCTCCGATGAAGGCCGAGGATGGAATCGCGGCGGTGGCTCTGGGCCTGGGACGGGCGGTGGTGGACGGTGGCAAGTGTCTGACGTTTTGCCCGCGCTATCCGCGCAATATCGTGCAGTTCTCTTCGGTCGAAGACATTCTGGCAAACTCGCAGCGCGAGTTCTGGGCACTCGAGCTTGATCACGCAGTGCAAAAGTGTGATCCCCTAACCGCGCTGCGAGAAGTCCGTTTCGGGCTCGATGTCGCCGAGGCTGACGAAACCCTGCAGAACGTGGGTTCAACCTACTCCAATGACAATCAAGCGGTGTACGACGGGCTGAGCCGTCCCGGTCCTCGGGTGGTCAGCTTCGCGCCGATCCTGAAGCACGGCGTCTTTCCTCTGGCCGGGATACTCGAACAACTGATGAAGATCGGAGAAGACGCGTTCGGCCGGTCGGTGGAACTCGAGTTCGCAGTTCGCTTGTCGGTGGGGTCCGGCGGCCCTGCAGAGTTTGGATTCCTGCAGATTCGTCCCCTGGTGCTGTCGCGCGAAGGCGAAGAATTGCGCATGGAGGATGTGAATCCAGCGCGGCTGGTTTGCCAAAGTACAAAGGTCTTGGGAAACGGACGTATCCGGGATTTGCAGGATGTCGTGGTAGTGGACTTTCACCGCTTTGAGCGGGCAAAAAGTCAGGATGTCGCTGAAGGTGTGGCTTATCTCAATTGCCAGTTGAACGAAAATGGCACGCCGTATCTGCTGATTGGCGTAGGACGCTGGGGCTCGAATGACCCGTGGCTCGGGATTCCCGTGGAGTGGGACGAAATTTCAGGGGCCCGGGTCATCGTCGAGGCGGGCTTCCGCGATTTCCGCGTGACTCCCTCGCAAGGCAGCCATTTCTTCCAGAACCTCACGGCATTTCAGGTGGGTTATTTCACAGTCAATCCTGACGCGGGTGAGGGGTTCGTAGATTGGGAGTGGCTGGCGGCTCAGGAAGCGGTCGAAGAGCGCGGCTGTGTCCGGCATCTGCGTTTGGAAAAACCCATGGCGGTGGTGATGAATGGCAGGACCAGCCACGGAGTGATTTTCAAACCGGAAAGCGCTACCGCGTAATCGCCAGTGACAGAAGTCCGGCGACTTTCCCCCAATCATCCGTTTGCCTATCGAAAAAGATGTGCCTGCGGCTGTCCGAGAAGCGGGTATCAACCAGCAACAACTTGTGAATTACGTGCACATTTGCGCCGCTGGAATATTTGTACTCGTCGAATACCGCGCCGTATAGCACGTACAAGTGACCATCCCAATCCATTAACAACGGGTGATGTGCCATCAGAGTACCAACGATTTTCTCCGCGTTCACCGATGCTCCAGACCAATACTGGCCAGCCACAAGAATGGGAGAACCGCTATTCAGATAATGCTTGCCCCGAAGTCTTTCGCCCAATTCTCTTAAGGACAACCCTGAAACCATCTGATCTTCCAGTGCTGAGTTCCGTCCACAACACACATCTGGTGCCATCACCGCGATTGCCACGCTTGCCGTAAGTACAGCAAAATCGCTGGTCGAATCCGCGACGGTGGAAGGCAACGACGCAACTCGCACTTCCTGATTTGGATGGAATACGTAGGTATCGCCCTCACTCTGGCCGTTCGCGTTTACGCCGCACGAGATCAAGATGAGCAGCAGAGTCGATGCTGCGAGGCGCAGTTTGAATTGCACGTCCACCTCCGTCGGTGGCAGAACCTTATGGTCAGTATAGCCCTGTCAAACGTGGGCTTCTGTCACGAAAGATGCTGTTCTACCGCCGATTCCAGGTCTTAAGGAACAATCGCACCGAAGATTTTGTTTCGTGTTTTGTTCGCTTACAATCACCCCCTCCAATCACGTGGCCTTCCAGTGACCGTTGCCGCCCTTCCCGGTGACCTGCATCACCGCCCCATGTCCATACGTTCCCGGACAATACTCTGGAAGCCAAGTCGTGAAGCCCTATGTACAAGATCCTGCACGCTGAATTCATCGCTCCGGGAATCAAGCGCTTCGTCATCGACGCACCCCGCATTGCACGCAAACAACAACCAGGTCAGTTCGTCATCCTCCGCGTTTATGAGGAAGGCGAACGCATCCCGCTGACGATCGAGAAATCTGACCCCGAGCGGGGCACCATCAACATCGTCGTCCAATCGATCGGCAAAACCACAAACCTGCTGAATTCACTCGAAAGCGGCGATGGTATTCGTGACATCGTCGGTCCGCTGGGTAGGCCATCGGAAATCGGGAAGTTCGGCACCGTGGTGGTGATGGGTGGCGGGGTGGGTACAGCAATGGCGTATCCCTCGGCTGCAGCTCTGAAGCGGGCCGGCAACCGCGTGATCACGATCCTCGGTGCGCGCAGCAAAGACCTGGTCATCCTCGAGCGCGAGATGCGCGAGGTAAGTGACGCCTTGATGGTCACCACCGATGACGGCACCTATGCCGACAAAGGCTTTGTCACCGATAAACTCCGGCAGTTGGTCGAGAACGGAACGCGCATTGATCTGGTGCTGGCGGTCGGGCCGATTCCCATGATGCGGGCGGTCGCCGACATCACCCGCAAAGAGAATATCCGCACCATGGTCAGTCTCAATCCCATCATGATCGACGGGACCGGGATGTGCGGCGGGTGTCGCGTGCTGATCGACGGCAAGAGCGAATTTGCTTGCGTCGATGGCCCCGAGTTTGATGCACACCGTATAGATTTCGCCGTGCTGGTGCAGCGCAACTCTATGTACCGAGTGGCAGAGCAGAAATCGATGGGCGACTTCCAGCTGGAACGTGAGTCGCTGCTCGAAAAAGTTCACGCGGAACAAGCCGAGTGTGCTCTTCAAGGAGGTGGACGATGACCCAGCCTGCCGCCAAGTCACCCAATCCGCTCTCGCTCAAGGAACGCATGAAAGTTCCGCGCCAGCCCATGCCGGAACAGCCTCCGTTGCTGCGCGTGGCTAATTTTAAGGAAGTGAACCTCGGGTATTCCGAAGATTTCGCCCGGCAAGAGGCGTTGCGCTGTCTGGAATGCGCAAAAGCCGCTTGCGTCAACGACTGCCCCGTCGGCGTCAAGGTAAAAGAGTTCGTGCAATTGATCGTGGCGGGCAACTTCATGGAAGCGGCTGCCAAGATCCGCGAAGACAACGTCCTGCCCGCGATTACCGGACGCGTCTGTCCCCAGGAGGACCATTGCGAGGGCGGCTGTTTGATGGGCAAGAAGGTCACGCCGCTTGGAATCGGGTATCTGGAGCGCTTTGTCGCGGACTATGAACAGCGCTACATGGATCCCCGGAACATCAAAAGAGCCTCACCCAGCGGCAAGAAGGTGGCGATTGTCGGCAGTGGACCATCCGGGCTGACAGCGGCCGGGGATCTGGTGCAAAAAGGCCATGAAGTACACGTGTTCGAAGCACTCCACGAGCTGGGCGGCGTGCTCGTCTATGGCATCCCGGAGTTTCGCCTTCCCAAGCAGATTATCCGCGAGCAGATCGATTACATGCGGGCCATGGGAGTGCAGTTTGAAACCAATGTGGTCGTCGGCAAGACGGTCACGATCAGTGAACTGATGGAAGAAGAGGGGTTCGACGCGGTCTTTATCGGCACGGGTGCGGGATCGCCACTGTTCATGGGCATTCCGGGTGAGCACTGGAATGGAGTGTACTCGGCGAACGAGTTTCTCACGCGGATCAACCTGATGCACGCATACGAATTCCCCAAGTACGACGAACCTATGCTCGACTTCCGCGGCAAGGATGTAGCGGTGATCGGCGGTGGCAACACCGCCCTGGATGCGATCCGCTCAGCCCTGCGTTTGGGTGCGGGTAAGGCTTACGTGATTTACCGCCGCAGCGAGGCCGAGATGCCTGCGCGCAAGGAGGAAGTGAAGCACGCGAAGCAGGAGGGCATCGAGTTCCGGGTGCTGACGAATCCCATCGAGTTCCTGTCCGACGGCAAGGGCTGGCTCAGCGGTGTGCGTTGCGTGCGCATGGAACTGGGCGAACCGGATGCATCGGGGCGAAGACGTCCGGTACCGATCGAAGGATCGGAGTTCGAAGTGCCTTTGTCGGTAGCGGTGATCGCCGTTGGTACCAGCGCCAATCCCCTGATCCAAAGCACCACGCCGGGTCTGGCGACCAACAAGAAGAATTACATTGAAGCGGATCCGATGACGCAGCGTACCTCACGCCGGGGCGTGTTCGCGGGAGGAGACATCGTCACCGGCAGTGCTACCGTGATCCTGGCGATGGGCGCGGGACGGCGGGCGGCCAAGTCCATCCACGAATATCTGACCGCCGGCACTTGGTAGCGCTGACGCGGGAACATCCGTACGCAATCCGCTTCGTGTCGCGATAAGGGTCACACCAGCTTGTGATGAAGGTCACAGCCAGATGATCGTTCGGGAACTGTAATCAATTGTGGGAGAACTCCATGAAAGACGAAGATCTGCTGAAGTGTCCATTGCTGCAAGGGCTTGATGCCATGCACCGGGCAGAGCTGCTGGGCTTGCTTAACGATAGCAATCTGCGCGAAAGACTCGAGAAGTGTCTGGGGCAGCACCTCGCGGATGAACCGAAAGCGGATCCCGTCTGTACCGGGGCTCCGCAAACGGGGCAGTTCGAAGAAGAAGTGCGCAGCTGGAACCCGCAGAAATTGGTTTTCAGCAGAAGCCCGAAGGAGTAGCTGTTCGTCGCGGCCCGAACCTTGGCCGCGAGTGGTTGCCTGGTGGTGCCACGGAGGGCGAAATGTACAACAGCCTACTATTTACCACGTTCGATCCGCTGCGCGATGCGCCTGAGTTGTGCAGCGGTTGCGGAGTGCATCCTCCCATCTTCCATTACGAGTTCCGCAGCGTGGACGAAAACGAAGATCCACTCTCCCAAAAAGGATTCTGCTGCGAGGTCTGCGCCGCGCGGTTGCTGAAAGCCCTGGAATGCGAGGAATCGGTCGAGTGGGCCCAGGAAGAGGCTGCGCTGGCCGCCGACAACCTGGACACCACGGAGTTTCGTGAGCGCCTGGCATCGTTGCGCTCGGTGCTGACCAAGTCCAACTAGGGATCGAAACACGTACGCGGGATTAAGACGATAGCCAGTCCCCAACTCCACTCATCCCGTCATAGACGGCACATAACTTCAGGGTTGCCGGGCAACCGCACGTCAGGCCATTACGGTCCCTACGGCCGGGAAACAGCACACCGGTTTTGCTACAAGGCTGGGCCGTGTGCATGGGGCGCGCCTGTTGCTCGTTTTGGTCCTATTTGTTCGTCTGGTATTGGCCTTCAATCACGTAGATCAAATTGCCTGATGGATCGGGCCTGCCTTTGTATGTGCCTTCACCTTTAAGGCTCTTGAGCTTGCCGGTCCCACCGACAAAGCTAAACGTACCCTCCGAAGTTTGTATTTGTTCATCCTTGAATTTGTCCGAACCTTGGATGCGCACATACATCGTGTCGCCGTTCGACATGGTGCCGACGACAAAACCATGCGCATGGGCACGCGCGCCGGTGATCTCGGCGGAAGTGGTTACGACGTCTTCTTTGGTTTGGATGCCCGCTATTTCCATGGGTTTGGTCCAACTGCACTTGCCCCGGCTGATGGCGAAGGCATGGCCTGGTTTGTCTCCGACATCGATCTTTTGCTGCTGATCCGGTTTGCCGCAGCTCGATATGCCGGAAATCTTGGTCTGGGCAACGGCGAGCGTAGCAAGCATCAGTACAACGACGGTGGTCGCGAAAGCTTTGAACCGCATATAAACCTCCTAGCAGAGATTTTGCAGCGGAAGTATAGCACCACGGTACATCTGCACCCTTAGGACAGCGCTTTTCTCAGAGGGGTTCTAAAATAATGGACATTCGAAGGTGGTGTGGGTTTGATGCCGATCGGCGAAATCACGGGCCTTGTGAAACGTGCGGCGCGAGAGGCGGGCTTCGACCTGGCTGGCGTTGCTCCGGTCCACGACTTCGCGGAACTGAAGCGCTTTCCGGAGTGGATCGCAGCCGGGCATGCCGGTGAGATGAACTACATGGAGGCTCGCGAAGAGGGCGGGAATCTGAAGCGGGCCAGCTTGCGATCGGTTGCGCCGTGGGCGCGCAGCGTGATGGTTTGCGCCATCAATTACAACACTGCACCTCCCTATTCGAACCAGGCTCAGGATTCAGGTCATGGCTGGATTTCGCGGTACGCATGGAGCCAGGAGGATTATCACGAGGCAGTGATGAAACGGTTGCGGGTTGTCGAGGCTGGACTGAAACAGGCCTGCTGGCATTTCGCAGAGAACGCGAGGGGATGCAACACCCCTGAGTTAAAAACCCGCTGCTACGTGGATACTGGGCCTCTGGTCGAGCGGGTTTACGCGAAGTACGCGGGGATTGGGTGGATTGGCAAGAACACCTGCATCCTGACTCAGAAGATGGGATCGTGGTTGTTTCTCGGCGTGATCCTGACGTCGCTCGAGCTCACTCCCGACCTCCCCGCGCCGGACCGCTGCGGCACCTGCACCCGGTGCATTGATGCCTGCCCGACCGACGCGCTAATCGCGCCTTACCAGCTCGACTCGAATCGATGTATTTCGTATCTGACCATCGAAAAACGGGGAGACATCCCGGACGAAATGCGTGACGGCATGGGACGGCACGTGTTCGGGTGCGACATTTGCCAGGATGTGTGTCCCTGGAATCGCAAAGCGCCGGTGACCACGGTAGCTGAGTTTCAACCGCGGGACGGGCTGGTCAATCCCGCTCTGGACTGGCTCGCAGAAATGAGCGCAGAAGAATTCCGGGAAACATTCCGCGGTTCCCCCATCCGCCGCGCCAAACACGTCGGGGTGCGAAGAAATGCGGCCATCGCCTTGGGAAACAGCGGAGACAGGCGGTTCGTACCGCTTCTGGAGAAGTTGGCGACGGATGATGATCCGACCGTCTCCGGGGCTGCGACGTGGGCGGTGAAAAAGCTTACTTCATGACGTTTGCTGGACGGCTGCCAGGCCTGACGGGCGAGACGCCCGTCCTCCATCGTGCTTGAGGTGCTCGTGCTAGCATGACTTCAGTTCCGCGTTTGACTGTCAGACCAATGCCTCGCGCTCACCCGTTTCTCGCAACTCTGCTCCTTCTGGTGCTTTGCCCTGCCTCGCCGGTTCAGGCTGCTGAGCCGCATTGGATCCGCGTTGACTCCAGTCATTTCTCCGTCCTTACTGACGCCGAAGAAAAAAGAGGACGTGAGGTCAACGTGCGTTTCGAGCAGATGCGCGTTGTGTTTAGTCAGTTGTTGCTCAGAACCCGCCTGAACACGCCCAAGCCCATCGACATCATCGCTCTGAGAAACGATGAGGAATACGCCAAGGTTGCTCCAGCCCGCCAGGGCGAAGGTCTTGGAGCGGCGTTCTTCATCCCTGGGGATGACCGCGACTATTTTGTCCTGAACCTGTCGCAAGAGGAAAGCTGGCAAGCGGTGTCTTATGAATTCGCTCAGGTGCTTCTGAACTACAACTATCCGCCGACCCAGGACTGGTTCGACGAAGGGTTTGCGGAATATTTCTCCAGCCTGCATCTAACCGACAAACAGATGCAGCTCGGAGGTGATCCGAAGGCAGGATCCCAAGCGAAGTCGTTTGTCGATCTCTTGAGTGGATCCACATGGCTCAGCCTGCCCGAGCTATTTGGCAAGCACGAAGCGAGGGGAACGCAGGAAGGAAAGCGTGACAGGTTGTTTGACGCGGAATCGTGGATCGTCATGCATTACCTGCTTAACAGTGACAAGCTTCCTGCGACCGGCGCCTATTTCGGCCTGGTCGAAAATGAGAAGCTTCCGGTGGAACAGGCGATCCAAAACGCCTACCGCATGCCCGTAACCCAGCTTGAGCAAGGGGTGAAAGACTATTTTCATTCGCTAGTTCCGGCTCTCCAAGTGCAAGCTTCAGGTAAGCCGACCGGAGCCGGGAGCGCGCTCTCGCCGGTTGCTGTTCCGTTGGCCGCCGACCTGATTGCCACCAGCAACCCGCCCGTTTCTGGGCAGGATGCCCGGGCGCTGGTCGCAGAGATGAGCCTGCGCGTGCCAGAGCACCGTGAGCAGGCACTCAAAATACTTGACTCCATTACGCAGGATCCCAAGACCGATAACGCCGTGGCCCACCGCGCGTTGGGTTGTGATGCCATGAACCAGAAAGACTTCGACGGATCACTCGATCAACTGAGCAAGGCTCTAGCCCTCGACGCCAAGGACCCCTGGACCCATTACTATCTATCCTTGTGGAAGTACCGTGAAGCTCAATCCAGCGGCCACGAAACCAAAGGGCTAGCGAATCTGCAGCAGGACTTGCACATTGTTCTGGACTGGGATCACGAGTTCGTCGAGGCCTATAGCATGTTAGCCATGGCCCAGATGGAAGGCGGTGGCCTGCGCGCCGCGGCTGATTCCATCCGGGCGGCAATTCAGCTCGCGCCCAGAAATCAGCGGTACCTGCTGCAGCTGGCAACAATTTACATGGCAGGAAAGAACTGGGATGCCGCGACTACGCTGTTGCAACGTCTCACCACCGGCTCTGATCCTGAGGTGGCAGAGACCGCGCGGAAAGACCTGCAAGACCTCCCCACGTTGAAGAAGTATGGCATCCCACCTCAGCCATCGGCAGCGACCCAAACCGCCCCAGCGCCGTCGTCTTCCCCGGCGCACCCAGCTACGCCGCAGAAGACCACCACGAGTGCGGAACGCGCCGAGGATACGAATGAAGAAAATCCGGACCAACCACCGCCCGCGCCGCAGATCGATAAACGTCCCATCAGCTATCTCAAGGGAAAGCTGGTTTCCGTGGATTGCACCCAGGCTCCTGTCGCTCTGGTGACGATATCAATGGGTAGGAAAACCCTGAAACTGCGCACGGCGGATTACAAGGCTCTCACTCTGGTTGGTGCTGACCAGTTCTCCTGCGATTGGACGAACCGCCTGGTCTCGGTGAACTACAAGGCCGGAGGGCGGGCAGACGGGGATTTAGTGTCGCTGGAAATGCGGTAGCGGCAGAGAGCTCACGGGCTGCTCTCTGTCCGCTTTGCCTCCAGGGCATCCCGGGTGCGGTTGAGTGTGAACACCAGCGACTCTTTCGGGATGCTAGTGATGAACGGGCTTATCAGCCAGCCGAGGCCGGTTGGGATGTCGCGAGTGAGGGAGATGGCCTCAAGCTGCACATAGACTCCGCCATCACGCTGCAAAAATCGCCAGTAGGAATTCAGGCGCCAGAGGAAACCGCTGTCGTTGCCGACGGGTCTTTCTGACTCGTCGGGCTTACCCGGATTCTCGACTTCGGCGATACTTGTGCTGTGGGAATCGGACGTGGCGCGATCCTGACTGAGCAAAGTGTATTTCGCGTCGCACTTGGCATTTAAGATCACGGTGACAACCTTGGTCTTCTTCAGCCTGAGGAAGATTTTGTAGTCATTTCCGTTTCGCTGAATCAGCTTCGACTTCTGAACGTCCGGGGCATAGGACTTGTACTGGTTGTCGTAATCCTGCAGGAAGGCGAGCGTCTGCGCGAGAGTAGTGCCCGGGATGAAAACCGTGCCCATCCAGTGATGGACCAAGCCTCCGGTAACCGGGATGTGCTGACTGCCGTCGAGGGTTTGCAGGCGTTCGGTGATGACCTCGCCTTTCTTCAAGCGCACGTTGTCCGGGGCTAGGGGCGGTGATGCGTCCAGGCGGAGAAACGGACCCGAGGCTAGCTCCTTTGCCATGCGCTGCTCGCTGAGTTGCACGTAATGATCGAAAGCAGCGGCAGTTTCGGGTTTCAGTTGCTCAGCGGCAGCAGTCCGGATGACAGTCAGGATAAGAATTGCTAGCAGGCTTCGCTTCGCGAGGCTCGTCCTCAGCTCAGCATGACATGGTCGGTTGCACATAGTCCGTCCTAAGTTATGATGTCGAGCAATGCCCCAGCTGGCTAAGAAAGTTTTCCGCTTCGGTGCCTTTGAGGCCGACACCGCGAGTGGCGAACTGCGAAAATCGGGTGTGCGTCTGAAATTGCAGGACCAGCCATTCCAGGTGCTGTTGGTTCTGCTGGAACGCCCGGGTGAAATCGTGACCCGGGAAGAACTTCGCCAGAAGCTCTGGACGGCGGACACATTCGTCGATTTCGACCACAGCCTAAATACCATCATCAATAAACTCCGCGAAGTGCTGGGCGACTCTGCCTCGAACCCACGGTTCATCGAGACGCTGGCGAAGCGCGGCTACCGCTTTTTGCCTTCGGTTGAGCTGGTGACGACCCACAACGGTGAAAGCATCCCAACGTCAGCCGGGGGTACTGCCTCTGCACAACCGGAGAATCAGCCTACTTCCTTTCTAACGCGTCCGGAAGATCTGCCGGCCGTACCGCACGGCTACGTTCGTGTACTCTTTCTCCTCATCCAGGTTATGTACCTGAGCTTCTACATCGCGGCTTTGGCACGTCTCTCGATCGTAGAGGACTTGTTGGCGAAGGCCCTCGCGTGGCCGGCCGTGGCTACCGCAATCCTGGCGGTTAGCGCGGCGATCGGCATTCCGGTTCGCCTGTATCTGCTGTCCTCGGTTTCGTTCGATGCCAAAGGTCTCGGCCAGAAATTTCTGAGGCTGTTCCCGGCCACTTTTGTGCTCGATGAGTTGTGGGCACTCTCACCGTTTCTCCTGTCTCCACAGATCGGATCAGGGCTGGCCCTGGGCGTCAGCGCGGCCCTCATTTATGTTCCTTTCGCGCAGCGGACGCTATTACTGATGCGGGAACGATCAACTCCTGCACCTGGAAACTGATTTCCGCCGCCGCTGATCGTGGCCGTGCGTCCCAGAAATACCCACCGGTCACTGGCGAGGAAATTGGCAACCCAACAGGTCGTGATCGCCACCATGTTCGCGACGATCACAGGCAGGTGCAAAAATCCGACCAGGAGGCGCATGATCAGCAAGTTGCCGATCAGCGAAATCAGGCCGTTGCTCAGATGAAAGCGAAGCAGGCGCGCAAGAATCTCCGGCAGCCGCGCTCCACGATCGGCCCAGGTAAACTGCTGGTGCCAGAAAAAGTTGTGCACGACAGCCGCTTCAACTGCCAGTGCGGTGGCCAACAGGTAGTTCAGGCTCATCGCCGTGAGACCCGCCAAGACCGCGATCTGAACCCCGATCCCGATCCCGCCCACGAGTGAGAACTTCAGAAGGCGCTTTGGCTGCGATGCGGTTCTCATGCCAGCCTCTCCTCCTTATAGAGCTGGGCGGTGTGCCGAATCGCAGAGACGATGAGCATGAATCCCATGCCGGCAACCGCGATCACACCGCCAAGATCGAAGACCAGAACTTGCCGACCTAGAACTTTCACCACGGGACGCCACAGCAGAGCCGCGTTGCCAAAGGCGAGCAAGATGCGAATCTCGGTTGGCCCAAACTTCCAGTAAGAAAGCCGGAATTTCCCCAGCGTGTACGTGGCCAGGTAGGCTTCGATGGAGAGCATGAGAAAGGCAACCAGCATGGCGAGAGCGATACCCGGATGTACGTATCCCGAAAGCGCCAATCCTCCCATGAGAAAAAAGGCAGCGATGGTATCGGTGATGTGGTCCACATAGAAACCATAACGCGGACGCTGGCGGTTGCGGACTCGTGCGAGCGTCCCGTCCAGGCTGTCACCGAGCCAGTTCAGGGCCAGGAAGACGATGCCCACGAGCAGCGCGTCGGGATTCAGACGTGCCAGCGCGTAACAGACCCCTGCGAGGCATTGCGAGACAAAACCTAGAATCGTCAGGTGATCGGAGTTCATCCAGGCGGGTGTACGCTCGGCCAGCCAGATCAAGGCTCGCTTCTCGGCATTGGCGACAAAGCTTTGCTGGATCCGGACGGCAGGGACAAAATCCGGGCCTGGCGGGTTCCCGGATGGGCAAACAGTTGTGGTTGACATGCGGCGCTCCTCCTTACCGCGGCAAGTCTCACCTACGGCAGTGAGGTTCGCAATGCACTACAACTCAAACCGAGGTCAAGAAAAACTCACCCGACAAGTTCAAGAAAAATCGGGTAGTTGGAGCAGGAACAACAAACCCTCCCGGGAGCCGGGAGGGTTCGTGGATGTCGGAAAATTGAGGCTAGGCGCGGACCACGTTGGCTGCCTGGAACCCCTTGGGGCCCTTCAGCAGATCGAATTCCACGGTTTCACCTTCGTTCAGCGTACGATAACCGTTTTCCTGGATAGCGGAGAAATGAACGAAAACATCCTCCCCTGTGGACCGCTGGATGAACCCGTATCCTTTAGCCCCGTTGAACCACTTTACTGTGCCCTTCTCTCTCACGAATGAACTCCTTTCGCCTCTGCTGAGATTAAAATCCCATATCCTTCACAAAGCGCGCGCGTATGGTTCCCCCTCTAAAAAGACATGGGCAAACAAGTTGACGTCGTGCTATCCCACAAAAACCCGAGCGCAACAGAAAAGGCCCCTGAGTTTTGCGCCGTGCAAAAAGAACACGGGGCAAAGCTCCGGAGCCTGTCGTGGTGGCGCGAGTTGCGACTGCGGGAGACAAACATCCACCCTACTTATCGACCTTCGCTGTCCCGAAATAGGACATCGAGCACAGAATAATATCAGGAACTTTCGTTCTGGCAAGAGGAATTGTGTGAAG
>Ga0187817_10000283_pt1 | contig 20628 bp, 18 predicted proteins | sample NC_wetland_sal_i_17_FD_132431 | JGI IMG/M metagenome (GOLD analysis project Ga0187817, IMG submission 132431) | Wetland sediment microbial communities from Neuse River Estuary, North Carolina, USA - SO4_2 | ecosystem: Environmental > Aquatic > Freshwater > Wetlands > Sediment | place: USA... | reverse complement strand
TGAGGGCAAGTTCGCCCACAACTGGAAGCCGTGCATGCGCCCCTTGGTGTCTCCTTTAGGCATTTCCTGGTGCAGGATGCCGCTGCCGGCCGTCATCCATTGCACGTCTCCGGCAGTCATTTTGCCTTTGTTGCCCAGGCTGTCGCCGTGTTCCACAGAGCCGGCAAGCACGTAAGTAATGGTCTCGATCCCCCGGTGGGGATGCCATGGGAATCCCGCCCGGTAGTCGTCCGGGTTGTCGTTGCGAAAATCATCCAGCAGCAGAAAGGGATCGAAATCCTTCGTCTTGCCGAACCCGAAGGCACGCTGCAGCTTGACGCCGGCGCCCTCAATCGTAGGCTTCGGTTGAATGATCTGTCTTACTGGGCGGAGTGACATAACTCTCCTTCCTTCCCTTCTGCGCCGGCAGCAATTTCCTGCCGCGCGGCGAATTTCTCAGGCCTTCACGAACTGAACGTCCAGGGTGATGGTCACCTCGTTGCCGACGAGAATACCACCGGTCTCCAGAGCCGCGTTCCAGGTCAGGCCGAAGTCCTTGCGGTTGATCTTTGTGGTCGCTGATACTCCAACTCGGGTGTTGCCCCAGGGATCCTTCGCAGACGGAGTTGGCCCTTCAACGGCAAAGAGAACCTTTCGCGTAACGCCGTGAATGGTCAGGTTGCCCTCGACCGCCAGTTCTCCGTCACGGACCGTCCTAATGCCCGTGGACTTGAAAGACAGGGTGGGGAACTTCTCGACATCGAAGAAGTCGGCGCTCTTCAGGTGAGCATCGCGCTGGGGGTCGCGGGTTTCGATCGAAGCCACCTCGATCGAGGCCTCGACGTGGGAATTGGCCAAGTCTGACTCGTCCAGGGTCAGCGTTCCCGTGACTTTGGGGAATTGCCCCTTCACGTTCGAGATCATCATGTGCTTGACCTCGAACTCGGCAACGGAGTGAACCGGATCTAGGTTCCAGGTGGTGGTGGAAGTTTGCGGTGCAGCCAGTGTACTCATGGTGGTTCTCCTCTCTCCTTTCTCCTTTCTTAGATGCGTTATGACGATAATCGTTGCAACGTATATATGACGCAAAAAATCAACCCACGGCACTGCGGGCAGCCTGCAGAAGCTCGGTCAGTGCCCGAAGCCGTTCCCGCCCCAGATGGCCCAGTTGCCTGCGGTGGCCTTCCCGTACCGGGTCGTCGAGACTTGCCAGAAGCTTGAGTCCGTCCGGCGTGATCCGGGTCAACACCGTTCGCCGGTCTTTGGTTTCACGGTAGCGTGCGATCAGGCCCCGCTTCTCCAGGCGGTCGAGCAGGCGGGTAATGTCCGGATCGCGGGTAATCATGCGGCTGGCAATCTCGCCGCAGGGGAGGCCCTCCGGCGACCCCCTGAGGATACGGAGCACGTTGTACTGCGTCGGCGAGAGTCCCTCGGCCTTGAGCACCGGAATCAAACCGCGCGACAGCAGGTCGGTGGTGCGCAGCAGATCCAGGAACGTGGCTTCTTCTGGACAGCCAGGCGGTCGTGTTCTCCGCGACGGATCAGCGGCCTTCATCTGTTTGAATGTTATTCGTTATAACGACTATTGTCAAGACGCAATTATCCCGCCGGTACGGGTCCTCCGGGCACGTCATCCGTCTGGAGGCAGCGTGCGGCCAAGCGCGGAGTTGGATGAGTCGCACAAAATTGTTTGACGTTCGCCCGGACTGTTAAACCCCTGAAAAGCTTGCGCGTCACGACTTCATGAGCTCGGATTGACCGGCAATCGTCGGATGCGCCTTCCGGTCGCGGCGAAGATCGCGTTAACCACGGCTGGTGCCACGGGCGGTACCGCAGTCTCGCCAAATCCCCCGGGGGGAAAGTCCGAAGCAACAATATGAGTTTCGATGGCCGGCGCTTCGTCCATGCGGACTACTTCAAAGTCAGCAAAGCTCGACTGCACCGCGCAGCCCTTCTTGAAGTCAATTTTCCCGGAGAGGGTTGACGACAGTCCCCAGATGATCCCGCTTTCAGCCTGCCCTTCGAGACCCAGCGGGCTGACCACCAACCCACAATCCACCGCGCATACCATGCGATGCACACGGACATCACGGGATTCGCGCCCCACCGAGACCTCGGCAACCTGGGCAATATAACAATCCTCGTCGTAGACATTGCAGGCGATCCCACGGCCCCATCGGCGGTCGCTCGAGGGGTGAAAGGGACTTTTCCAGCCCGATTTTTCAGCCGCCACCTGCAACACACGGATCAATCGGCTGCGGTCAATCCTCTGATTTCCAACCTTTAGGATGTCTCCCGGCTGCAAAAGTCCCAGCCGGAACTCAAGCGGATCTCGGCCCGCGGCATACGCCATCTCATCCAGAAACGACTCGCGAGCAAACACTCTAGAAGGATAAAATACCGCACGCCATGGCCCCGTTGGCACGGGCGAATTCACAGGTATAAAATCTGCCTTCAGATTTGGGAAATTGTAAGGATTGTCAAACGATCCCCACGGCATCTCCTGCTCAAAATAAAAGCGAGGATTCTTTCGTTCCTCTTCCGTAGGTAAAGGAGAGGTCGAAAGATTGGAATCCACCGATGTTTGCAGCCACGCGACTGGCTTCCCCCCAGTGTCCAACCCGCCGGCAATGTGTTCAACCGCGCAAGGATGAAAATACCCAAATCGCATGTCATCGGTGCGGGTCCACATGAGCTGCACCGGTTTCGCGACGGCTCGGGAGAGTTCGACGGCTTCGTGTACGTAATCGGCAAACAGACGCCGGCCAAAAGCTCCACCGATCAGCGTGACGTGCAGCTTCACGAATTCCGGAGGCAGCCCCAGCATCTTGGCGGCTTCAGTTCTGGCCTCCTCGGGGCATTGCGTCGGCACCCAGATTTCACAGGAGTCCTTCCGCACGTCGGCAATGCAATTCATAGTCTCTAGGGGCGCATGTGCCTGAAATGGAGTTACGTACACGGCGTCCATGGTCTTGGCGGCGCCGCTGAATGCCTTGAGGGCATCTCCATCATTGCGGACATAATACCCATCGTGACTTCGCGCGGCGTCGATCTCTCGCTGCAGAAAGTCATCGGAATCGAAACTCTGGTTTGGGCCCAAGTCCCATTCGACCCGAAGCGCTTCGCGACCCTTCATCGCAGCCCATGTGTGATCTGCCACAACCGCCACTCCGGTTGCGATTCCGCTTGTGATCGGAACGACATGCCTCACACCCGGCATGGCCAGCGCTTGAGTGGCATCAAAGCTTGCGACTTTGCCCCCCAGGCAGGGGCATCTCTCCATCACGGCAAACAACATGCCAGGAACCCGGGCATCTAGCCCGTACACGGCGCGCCCGGTGACGATGGCCCTCCCATCGACTCGCCGCATGCGTGTGCCAATGACGCGAAAATCCTTCGGGTTCTTGAGCGTTGGATTCGCGGGAACTTTCTGGTGTGACGCGGCGGTCGCCAATTGGCCATAGTTAAACTTGCGGCCGGTCGCGATGTGCACTACGGTGCCCTCCGCTGCTCGGCACCTGGAGGGCTGTACGTGCCACTTTTCTGCCGCAGCCGCGATCAGCATCTCACGCGCGGTGGCTCCGGCCTTGCGCAGGACGTTATAGGTACTAACGGTGCTCCCGCTACCGCTTGTGCGCAACCTAATGCCTTGAAAACGGCCCCCAGGGGTGGCTTGCTCCAACCGGATCTTCGACCAATTCGCTTCGAGTTCCTCCGCTAGCATCATGGAAAGGGTCGTGCGTACCCCCTGCCCCATTTCCGACCGGGTCATCCAAAGCCGGACTATATTGTCGGGCGTGATGCTGATATAGGCATTCGGTTCGAATGCGGATGCACGCTTATCCGTTGCACCCTCCGATAAGTCCACGCCAATGATGAGGCCGGTCGCTGCCAGCGTACTCGTTCTAAGGAAGGCGCGCCGTGTCGAGCTCATGCTTTGCTCGCCTCGCGCGCGGCGCGACGGATTGCCCGCCGTACGCGCTGAAAAGTGCCACAGCGGCATACATGGTCGGCCAATCCCGCATCGATCTCCGCGTCGCTCAGATTCGGTTTGCGCCGGATCAGTGTCGCTGCCTCCATGATCATGCCCGCCTGGCAGTAGCCGCACTGCGAAACATCCTCTTCCAGCCATGCCCTCTGGCAGGGATGACTCCCGTCCACGGAAAGACCCTCAATGGTTGTGTAACGCTTACCAGGAGTAGCAGAGAGGGGGATTTGGCAGGAACGCACCGCGATCCCGTCTTCGTGCACCGTACACGCCCCGCACACGCCCATGCCGCAACCGTACTTGGTCCCGGTAAGGTGAAGGAGGTCACGGAGAGCCCAAAGCAGAGGCATTTCCGGCGAAGCTTGGACTTGATGCTGCACCTCATTAACGACAAGACTGTACGTCCGCATTGGGGTGGTGGTTTCTGGTCAATATGACATTTCCGGCGGGAAAAGGTTAGCAACTGGGCGACAATCTTACGACGGATCGCAGGCACATTTTCCCATCGTCGGTTCCCGCGGTGTGATGGGCGACCATCGGTGGCATGAAATCGAGGACATACACAATGCCATTTGTGACGAATCGCGATCCGATTTTCCGAGGCAGAATTGCGTAGGTAACCTCATCATCATGAGCGGAATGGTTCAGCGCGTGCCGGATGCCGGTTCGTACGCGCCAGTAATCTTGTGAGCCGCTGTCTGGCGACCGCGGCTCCTAAAAGGAGCGCCTCATGATTCTCGGCATGCCAAACGCAAGGTACACCTTCCTGCACTTCTTCTTTCACACATTCCCGTATACCGGTATCGCGGCGCCGTGAATCACCTTGGCATCCTGGCTACACAAGAAGAGGATGACTCTCGCAATCTCCTGTGGCTTCGGCCACTTTGCAAAATCAGCATTGGGCATGGCGCTTCGATTTGCCTCGGTGTCGATAATGCTCGGAAGAATGGAATTCACGCGAACGCCCGTGCCCCTTAGGTCCTCCGCCAAGGAGTCCATCATTGCCAAGGCGCCGGCCTTCGAAGCGGCATAGGCGGCGGCGCCAGCAGCGTGATCCAAAGCAGACCTCGAAGCAATATTCACGATCGAGCCCCTCTTTTGTTTCAACATTGCCGGTACCACGGCCATCGACAACACGTAGCCCGAGCGCAAATTCAATGTCAGCATTGCTTCGAAGACACTTCGCTCAGTTTCCCATAGCTTCACCCCGCCGGCATAAGCACCTACAGCATTCACCAAGACGTCCAAGCGGCCATGTTCTGCGAGGACTCTGTCAATCAGTTGACGCACCGCTGATTCCTCCGTGACATCAACCTCGTGCCCTTTGAGTCGTGAGGCATACTGACCGGCTGCGTCCTTCAAAAGGAAGAACTCTTCCTGCTTGCGATACGTGACAACCACGTTTGCCCCTTCCTCCAGCAATGCGAGACTCACCGCCCGACCTAATCCGCCCGTACCACCGGCGATCAGTGCCAAATCGCCTGAGAATCTCGATTCCATTTCTTTCCTCCTTAGTCGACCGTTCGATTGCTCTGCAATTTACGCGCACTTCGCCCTCCACGCTCCGCGGGTGGCCGGCGCACACGATGGACCGAGATGGCGCCTTCGCCCCCAGGTACTGCTTATTTGTGTCTCCTTGCCTAGGCTGCGCCGGCAGTCACCGACGGCTCTTCTGCCTTGACCAATGGCACGTTAACCAAGTGCTCATTCAAAAACCAGACTTGGAGCTCGTTTCTGCGCAGCACCTCGCTGACAACCAGGTCGTTCGTGCCATCATCGCCAAGCGCGGAAGCCCGACGCGCCAGCTTTCGGCTCTCGCCGATAATGATTTGGTGAGCGTCAAGCAATCGCGATAACTGAACCGGAACCTCTTCGCGACCGCGAGGCGGACGCTCGATTTGTGTGGTCTCGGCCACGTCCGCGGCCATGGCCAAGCTGACACCGCCGAGAAGCTGAATTCGTTCGGCGATGGAATCGACCAGTTCCACTTGCTCGTCGTAGTGCTTGTCGTATAACAAATGGAGTTGATAGAAAGTTGGACCCGCAACCTGCCAATGGGATTTCTTGTACAGATCGCGAAGGGTCATCGTATCCGCAAGCAGTTGGTTCAACTGCTCGGTCATCTCCAGCCGCACCGGCTCTTCGAGTTCAAGGGGCAGGGCATGGTTCACGGTTCCGTAGGACTGGATTTCCCGCGCACGTTGATGAAGGCGGGGTTGTGCGTTGATGGTGTCGGTAGTTTTCGCGTCCCTATGCTTTTTTTCCATGGCAGTTCTCCTTCCGAGTCATAGATTATCCGCGGACGATGAGCGGTTCATAAACTCTTTGTCGTTTGTCGATTGCCACTCGAAGTTGCTCCACTTGACGTTAGTCGCTATTTTGTTATAGTTACCCTCATATTTCACGGACGTTGCGATAGGGGACGTCCGGGCGACCGATACTGGGGGAAAGAGGCTATGGCTCATGCGCTCGTGATACGGAATGCAGCTGCAGAGACAGGTGACGAGCGGCCCAAGGTCGGGCTTCGGGAGCGGAAGAAAGCGCGCTTGCGGCAGCAGATTATTGATACCTCGATCAAGCTGTTTCGCAAGCACGGATACGAGGGCACCCGAGTCGACGACATCGTAGAAATGCTCGAAATCAGCCAGCCCACCTTTTTTCGGTATTTTCCCAGTAAGGATGCGGTTCTGCGCGAGGTGGGAGAACGCGGGTTTGCCTGTATCTGCGATAGGCTGCGTTCGGAGCTTTCGAGCAAGGCGGGGACGGGTGAGCGTTTGCGGCGGCTGTACGTAACGTTGGCGCGGGAGGTGGAATCCGACCGGCAACTTTGGCAAGCGGTGGTGTTGTCGGGCGCCATGGATCCGGTGCGATCCGCAGAACTGCGGGGGCACGAGGAGGCTGCCGCCAGTCTGCTGCGGGAAATTCTGACGCAGGGGCAGAAGCGAGGCGAAGTGACGGACGCCTTTCCGGTCGTGCATCTGGCGGAGTTCATGGAAGGGCTCTACAACACGGTGGTGCGGCAATGGGCGGTGGATCTGACCGGACCGCACAAGCTCACCGACCGGATGCGAAGCGCGGTGGAGTTTTACCTGCGCGGCATCCGGACGTAAGATTTCCGCGATCGGGCAAGCATTCCTTGGTTGGTGTGGCATGCCGGTTAGCGAGGTGAACGCGATGAAGGCCGCTGTTCTGCATGCATTCAAGACACCGTTATCGCTGGAAGAGGTTGCCCGGCCGGAGGTTGGCGCGGACGACGTTCTGATCGAGGTGGAGGTTTGCGGTGTGTGTCATTCCGACCTGCACGTGGCCGACGGCGACTGGACGCAATTGGCCGGCATCGTGAAAAAACCGCTGATCCTCGGACACGAGATCGTAGGCCGGGTGGTAGAGCGGGGCGCGGCGGTCCAGAGTGTACAGGTGGGAGAACGGGTCGGGGTGCCATGGGTGCAGTGGACGTGCGGGCAATGTGAGTTTTGCCGCGAAGGCAACGAGAATGTGTGCCCGCGGCAGCGCATCACTGGCGTCACGGTGGATGGTGGATATGCGGAATATGCGAAGGCTCCCGCCAGCCACGTGGTCAAGATCCCCGACACGCTTCCCTCGGAACAGGCGGCGCCGCTGCTTTGTGCGGGAGTCACGGTTCATCGCGCCCTCAAGCAGGCCAAGATTCGCGCCGGGCAGCGGTTGGCGATTTTCGGCGTGGGCGGACTCGGCCACCTTGCCGTCCAGATTGGCCGGGCCGCAGGGGCGGAAGTGACTGCGATCGATGTTTCCGAAGAAAAACTGGCTCTCGCGGAATCGCTAGGCGCCGCCCGAACGTTGAACGCCGCGAAGAGCACCTTGGTGAAGGAGGTGCGCGGCTCCGGGGGGGTGCACGTTGCCCTCGTCACCTCGGCGGCTAAGTCGGCTTATGACATGGCGTTCTATTGTGTGCGACCGACGGGGACGCTGCTGGTGGTGGGCTTGCCCGCAAAGGATATCTCGTTTCCGCCAATTCTGATGGCGGCTGGCGAGATTCAGATCAAGGCTTCCGCGGTGGGCACGCGCGAAGATCTGCGTGAGGTTCTGGCCATGGGGGCAGCCGGGAAGGTCCATTGCCAGGTGACGACGCGCCCGCTAGCCGAGGTCCAAGAGGTTCTGGGGCAACTGAGCCGCGGCGAGATCTATGGACGGGTGGCGCTCCGCCTCCAGAACTAGTTGCGGCGCGATTGCGCCCGACGCCTAGTGGCCTCGGAGCAGCTTGAAAATCGCGCAAGAAAGTGTGTTGACATTAGCGACTATAATATGATATTAACTATCACTTTTGCGCGGCTCTGCCCGGCGGAGAGGCCGTTCCCGGAGTGAATGTCAAACAACTTTTCGATCTGACTGGCCGCGTGGCCATTGTTTCGGGTGGCTCGATGGGACTCGGTCTGCAGATGGCCGAGGGTCTGGCGGAGATGGGGGCGAATCTGGTGCTCTGCGCCCGCAAGAAGGAGCGCTGCGAGGAAGCGGCGGAAGGGTTGCGCAGTCGGGGCGTGCGGACGCTGGCGTTGGCATGCGATGTCAGAGACCGAGCGGCGATTCAGGAAGTCGTCGAGGAGGCGCTCGCAAAGTTTGGCCGCATCGACATCCTGGTCAACAACGCTGGCGTGTCGTGGGGAGCTTCGGTGGAAGAAATGACGCTGGAGCAGTGGGACAAAGTTCTTTCCACCAACTTGACCGGCACGTTCCTGTTTTGTCAGGCAGTGGGCAAGGTTATGACCGGGCAGCGATCGGGCAAGATCATCAACATCGCATCGGTGGCGGGTTTGGGCGGAGGGTCCGCGGAACTGCAGGCGATCGGGTACCATGCGAGCAAAGGCGGCGTGATCGCGTTCACCAAGGACCTGGCGTGCAAGTGGGCGCCGCACAACATCCAGGTGAATGCGATCGCACCGGGATGGTTTCCGACGCACATGTCGGAATGGGTCATCGAGCATCGTAAAGATTCCCTGCTAGAGAAAATCCCGCTGGGCCGCTTTGGCAGCGATCACGATCTGAAAGGCGCGGCCGTGTTTCTGGCATCGGACGCTTCGGCGTACGTGATAGGGCACGTGCTGGTTGTCGATGGAGGCCAGACAGCCTGGTAAGAAGAAAGTTTTATGAATCTTCCTCTGACGCCGGTGCGATTCCTTCGGTACTCAGAAGAGCAGTTTCCTCGCAAGACGTCGGTGGTCTGCCAGGACCTGCGGTTTACCTATGCCGAGTTTGGCGATCGTGTGGGGCGTTTGGCGGGAGCGTTGCGCAGCGCCGGAGCGAAGGCGGGCGATCGCGTAGCCTTTCTCAGCTTGAACTGCCACCGGCTGCTGGAAGCCTATTTCGGAGTTCTGGAAGCGGGCTGCGTTCTGCTTCCGCTCAACTATCGGTTGGCAGCGCCGGAGCTTACCTACATTCTGAATGACTCCGGCGCGACGGTGTTGTTCCTGGAACAAGAGTTTGTTGGTCTGGTGGATTCGTTCCGGCGGGACTTGCGCACGGTGCGCTCGTTCCATCAACTCGATGGAACGTCGCGGGCGGAGTGGCTCTCCGCTCATACCTACGAACAGATGCTCGTCTCCGCAACTCCCTACCGCCGAGAACTGATGGAGTTTGACGAGAACTCCGTTGCGGAAATCTTTTACACCAGTGGAACCAGCGCCAGTCCCAAGGGCGTGATGCTCACGCATCGCAACGTGTACCTGCATGCGATGAGCATCGCTTTGTATCACCACGCCCGTTTTGAGGACGTGATGCTGCACACCATTCCTTTGTTTCACGCCAATGGCTGGGGAGTGGCGCACACCATAACGTTTGTGGGCGGAACCCATGTCATGCTGCCACGCTTTGTGCCGGAGGAAGTGTTCCGGCTGGTGGAGCGGGAAAAAGTGAATGCCCTGAGCCTGGTGCCGATTATGGCCACCGTGCTGGTGAACTCGCCGGCACGCTCCAAGTACGACCTGAGTAGCGTGCAGTGGTGCCTGATCGGAGGCGCAGCATCTTCTCCGGCCCTGATCCGGGACGTGGAGCAGACATTGGGATTCAAGTGCTTTTCGGCGTATGGGCTGACGGAATGCTCGCCCGGGCTGACGACTGCCGAACTGAAACCGGACGTGCAGTGCACGCCCGACGAGCGGCACGTGCTGCAGGCGATGACCGGCTATGCCTACCCCGGGTGTGAGGTTCGGGTGGTTGACGCAGAAGACAAGGACGTGCCGCACGACGGCGCGACGATCGGAGAAATCATTGCCCGCAGTGACGGAGTGATGTCGGGTTACTGGCAACAGCCGGAAGCCACGGCCGAAGCTTTGCGGGACGGATGGTTTCACACCGGCGACATGGCTGTGGTCGCGGAGAACGGTTACATCCTCATCGTAGATCGCAAGAAGGACATTATCGTGAGTGGCGGGGAAAATATATCATCGCTCGACGTCGAAAAAGTGCTGCTGGCGCACCCTGGCGTTTACGAAGCGGCGGTGATCCCGGTTGCTGACCAGAAATGGGGTGAGGTACCGAAGGCGGTGGTAGTGGCGAAGCCGGGATGCGAACTCAGCGAAGTGGAATTGATCGCGTTTTGCCGCGCGCGCATGGCTCACTACAAGTGTCCGCAATCGATTGAATTTTGTGTGAGCTTGCCCAAGACGGCTACGGGCAAGGTTCTGAAAAGAGACTTGCGCAAGAAACATCAAATGGGGGAGTCCAATGAACACCTTAGTGAAACTCACTAGAGATAAGGATGTAGCGATCATTACCATTGACAACCCACCAGTGAACGCTCTCAGTCCGGGGGTACCGGAAGGGATCTGGAAGGCGATCGATGAGATGAATGGCGACCCTGCTATCAAAGCAGCGGTGGTGATCGGCGGCGGCCGCACCTTTGTCGCCGGCGCCGACATCAAGGAATTCGGCAAGATGACGTCGGGAGGACCCCGCAGAAGCCTGCTTCCCCTACTGCTTCACATTGAGGACAGCAGCAAGCCGGTGGTGATGGCGATTCATGGGACCGCGCTTGGAGGCGGACTGGAACTGGCCATGGCCGGCCACTATCGGGTCGCGTCGCCTACGGCGCAGGTGGGTCAGGCGGAGGTAAATCTGGGTATCATTCCGGGTGCTGGCGGAACGCAGCGTCTGCCCCGCCTGGTAGGCGTCGCCAAGGCTGTTGAAATGTGTGCCGGCGGCAAGCCGGTTTCCGCACGCGAAGCGGCCGCTCTGGGACTAATCGATCGTTTGATCGACGGTGACCTGCTCGCTGGGGCGGTGGCTTTCGCACGCGAAATCGCCGACAAGCCCGCGCCGAAAACTCGGGCGCGAGCGGAGAAATTGGGAACGGCGGGCGAGAACGCGGCGATTCTTGCGACGGCGCGCGACGCAGCCGGCAAGAAACAACGAGGGTTGAAGGCTCCTTTCGCGGCGATCGACGCAGTGGAGGCTGCAACCAAATTGTCATTCGAGGAAGGCTGCCAGGTCGAGGCGAAACTCTTCACCGAATGCCTTTTCTCCGATCAGTCGAAGGCACTCATTCATGTTTTCTTTGGCGAGCGCGAGGTGGCGAAGATTCCCGACATTCCGAAAGAAACTCCGGTGATCCCGGTGAACCGGGTGGCGATCGTCGGCTCCGGAACGATGGGCGGAGGCATCGCGATGGTGTTTGCCAACGCGGGCATTCCGGTGCTGCTGAAGGACGTCGACGAGGCGACACTCAATCTGGGGATGGAAAAAATCCGGAAGAACTACGCCAGTTCCGTGCAACGCGGGCGTTTCACGAGAGCGTTCGTGGACGAACGCTTGCAGCTGATTACGCCCGTGTTCAACTACGATGCGTTCTCCGGTGTGGACATGGTGATCGAGGCGGTTTTCGAAGGGATGGCGCTGAAGAAGACGGTGTTCGCCGACTTGGACCGCGCCTGCCGGCCGGGCGCGATTCTGGCGAGCAACACTTCGACGCTCAATATCGATGAAATCGCCGGGGCAACGTCGAGGCCGGAAGCGGTAATCGGAACACACTTCTTTAGTCCAGCCAACGTAATGCGGTTGCTCGAGATTGTGCGCGGAAAGAAGTCGAGCAAAGAAGTGATTGCCACCTGCATGCAACTATCCAAGAAGCTGGGCAAGATCGGGGTACTGGTGGGAAACTGCCGCGGCTTCGTCGGCAACCGCATGTTTGGTCCGTATCGGCGGGAAGCACAATTCCTGATCGAAGAAGGGGCGGAGGTGGAGTCGGTCGATAAGGCGCTCGTCGACTTCGGCATGGCCATGGGGCCGCTGGCAACCGGCGACCTGGCGGGTCTCGACGTGAGCTGGCGCATTCGCAAAGAGTATCGTCACCTGGAAAAACCCGGAATCCGCCAGCCGTTCGCCGAGGACCGTCTTTGCGAACTGGGGCGGTATGGCCAGAAAACGCTGAGGGGATGGTACCGGTACGACGAGAACCGGCGCGCGAGCGCGGATCCCGAGGTGACCGCCTTGGTGCGGAAGGGCAGTGCGGACGCAGGAATCCCACAGCGGCAGATCTCCGCCGCGGAGATCGTCGATCGTTTGATCTATGCGCTGGTGAATGAGGGAGCGCGGATTCTGGAAGAGGGATACGCGCTGCGGGCGGTCGACATCGACATCATCTATCTCAACGGGTACGGGTTTCCCGCCTATCGAGGCGGGCCGATGTGGCATGCCGACACAGTGGGATTGCAAAAGGTCTATGAACGAGTTTGCGTGTTCCACCAACAGCACGGGGAACTCTGGGCGCCCGCTCCTTTGCTAAAGCGTCTTGCAGAAACCGGCAAAACGTTTGCCGAGTTCGACAAAGAACAGCTTGTCGCCGCGTAGCGAACCTGCCGGGGTAACGCCGACAAGAAGGAGAATCGCTCGGCGCTTAAGGAAACATTGGAGACGTCATGAGAGAAGCAGTCATTGTAAATAGTTCGCGCACGGCGCTGGCTAAGTCATTCCGTGGATCGTTCAACAGGACCCGTCCGGACGATCTGGCCGCGCATTGCATCCAGGATGTGTTGCGCAAGACGCCGCAGCTCGATCCGGCCGAAGTCGAAGATGTCATCCTCGGCTGCGGGCAGCCGCACGGCCCGGCTGGCCAGAACATTGGGCGTATTGCCGCCATGCTGGCTGGACTGCCCACCTCCGTGCCAGGCACGACCGTATCTCGCCACTGCGCGTCGGGTCTAAACGCGATTGCGGTCGCCGCGCACCAGATTGTGACGGAGGGCGCGGATGCAATCATCGCGGGAGGAGTGGAAAGCATCTCCATGCTCATCCGCAACTTCGAGCCAAATCCCATTTTGCTCGAGAAGTTGCCGGGTCTCTACATGGTCATGGGTGTGACAGCGGAGGTCGTCGCCAAGCGCTACAAGATCGGCCGGCAAGTGCAGGACGAGTACGCGCTCCTGAGCCAGCTGCGCACGGCTCGCGCCCAACAAGAAGGCTTTTTCCAGGGCGAAATCGCTCCCATGAAAGCGGTGCGCGCGAATCTGGACAAGAAGACCGGCGAAGTGATTGGAACGACTGAAGTCTGCGCGGACAAGGATGAATGCAATCGGCCCGACTCCACGCTCGAGGGCCTAATGGCATTGCCGCCGCATTTCGACAAGGAGAGCGGGCACGGAACCGTTTCCGCCGGCAACTCCTCGCAACTTTCCGATGGCGCGTCAGCGACGCTTGTCATGTCGCGCCAACGCGCCGAGCAACTTGGGATTCCGTACAAAGCGGTCTTTCGCGGGTTCCAGGTCTGCGGCTGCGAGCCCGATGAGATGGGCATCGGCCCCGTCTTCGCGGTACCAAAATTATTGCAGCGCACCGGCGTGAAATTCAACGACATCGATATCTGGGAACTCAATGAAGCGTTTGCGGTCCAGGTCGTATACTGCCGGGATCGTCTGAACATCGATCCGGAGAAGTTGAATGTGAACGGGGGCTCGATCTCGATTGGACACCCCTTCGGCATGACCGGATCGAGGCTGGTAGGAACCCTGGCCAACGAAATGGCGCGGCGCAAGGCACGTTACGGGGTGGTCACTATGTGCGTCGGCGGCGGACAGGGTGCGGCTGGGCTGTTCGAGCGCGCAAACTGAGCATGAGCCACATTATCTTGGCGCGCCATGGGCAAGCATCTCTTCTGGAGCGGGATTATGACAAGCTCTGCGCGAACGGCGAAGCGCAGGCAGGGTTGCTGGGGGAATATTGGTCGCGGCGGGGCGTGGTTTTTGGCCGCTCCTATTCGGGCCCGCGTGCCCGGCAACTGGAGACGGCCCGGATCGTTGCTGAGGCGTATCGCAGCGCTGGTCTTGGTTTTCCCGAGACCGTGGTGATGAGCGAATTCGACGAATATCAGGCGGAGGCGGTGCTGCGGGAATGCCTTCCGCAACTGCTGCGGATTAATGACGAGATCAACGACTTGCACCGCGCCTATAAAGATTCCGAATCCGCCGAGCGTCGCAAGACGTTTCAGAAGCTGTTTGAAGCCGTGATTGCGAAATGGGTGGCGGGCGAAGTTACAGCCCCCGGCATCGAGTCCTGGCACGAGTTTTGTTTGCGCGTGGAGCGGGGGCTCGCACAAGTGGTCCGGGATACGCCTCCGGCAGCGAGCGCGGTAGTCTTCACTTCGGCGGGAACGATTGGCGCGGCGATGCGCCGGGCTCTGCACTTGTCTGCCGAGGATACGCTGCGGCTGACCTGGATGTCGCGCAACGCTTCGTTCAGCGAATTCTTGGCTTCGGGCGAGCGTTTTACGCTGAGCACGTTCAATGCACACCCGCATCTCGAAGGAGACGGGTTGCTGACGTACCGATAGCGGTTACAGGACTCGCGAGTATGGTGGCACTCTGCGATCAAGCGGGAACGGTGAGGGCGGGAGAAGAACTCGATCTCGCCCGATTGCGGCCGTTTCTGTTGGAGCACTTCGGCCACAGCGGAACGGTTTCGGTCGAACAATTTCCGAGCGGCCACTCTAATCTGACCTACCTGGTGCGAATGGGAAACCGGGAAGTCGTGCTGCGCCGCCCGCCCTTTGGCAGCAAGGTTCGGTCCGCGCACGACATGGCGCGCGAGTATCGCGTACTGTCGAAACTGCACTCCGCCTACCCCGTCGCGCCGAAGGCGGTCCTTTATTGCGGCGATCTGTCGATTCTCAATGCGCCCTTCTATCTGATGGAGCCGATTCGGGGAATGATCGTGCGCCGCGAGCCCCCTCCGGGCGTTCCCTTTCCGCAGGAGACGGCGCGGCGATTGAGCGAAGCGTTCCTCGATAGCCTCGCGCGTCTGCACCGTCTGGACTACGCTGCAATCGGCCTGGCTGATTTGGGCAAACCGCAAGGCTATCTCGAACGCCAGGTCAAGGGCTGGATCGAGCGCTACCACAATTCGAAAACGCACGACCTGCCGGAAGTCGAACGCATTTCCGCCTGGCTCACCGCACACATGCCGGCCAGCCATGAGACGGCCCTGATCCACAACGACTACAAGTATGACAATGTTGTGCTCGATCCCGGCGACGCGACGAAGATCGTGGGTGTTCTGGATTGGGAGATGTGCACGCTAGGGGACCCGCTGTCGGACCTGGGGACGACCCTGGCCTATTGGACGGATCCGCAAGACCCAGAAGAGGTCCAGGAAATTCGCAGCGCGCCGACCACGTTGCCGGGCACACTGACGCGGGTACAGTTGGTCGAGCGCTACGCGGCCGCGACCGGCCGCGATCCCGGCGACATGATCTTCTATCTGACGTTTGCACGCTTCAAAGTTGCCGTCATCATTCAGCATATCTACTACCGGTACGCCCAGGGACTGACGCAGGATGAGCGCTTCGCGGTCCTGCCGGAGAGAATCCATACGCTCCTGCGCGCTTCATGGCATTGCGCGGAAAGTGGGACGATATGACCCGCTGCGCCACTGCGGTGTCCAAGGCGGGAATGATCGGGCGGCGCCGGTCACTGCGGATAATACCGAACCAGCCACTCGGCTACACAGCAGGGTTTGGCAGAGGATTGACTCTCGACATGGATGAGGAAGGCGGCATCCACAAACTCGGGCGATTCCTTCACCGACAGCAGAGTGACGCGAGCACGAATCGGCGAACCAGCGCGAACGGCTGCTGGGAAACGAACCTTATTCAGTCCGTAGTTGACGCCCATCGCTACGCCCGAGCGGATCTGGATCGTCTGTTTGAGCAAGTAACTCAACAGCGAAAGCGTCAAGAAGCCGTGGGCAATAGTGCCACCGAAGGGCGATTCGCGCCGGGCGCGTTCCGGGTCAAGGTGAATCCATTGGCGGTCCTCGGTGGCGTCGGCAAATTTCTGGATACGATCCTGCGTGACGACGAACCAGTCTGTCGCGGGGAATTCGCGTCCTTCGCACTGTTTCAAAGAATTCAGATTTTCAATCTCAAACGGCGGCATAGGAGTATTTCATGACGACATTAACAGACGTCACGCGCAAGACAAAGGGAACGGCATTTCTGATCGAAGAGTCGGCACCCCAAGACATTTTCACGCCTGAGGACCTGAGCGACGAACATCTCGCCGTCGGTCACATGGTGGATGAATTCTGGGCCAACGAAGTGGAGCCGAATCTGCCGGCGATCCGCGAAAAGAAGCCGGGCGTCGCGCTGGGTGTGCTGCGGAAATCCGTGGAGCTGGGTCTAACCGCGATGGCGATCCCGGAGGAGTATGGCGGCATGGCCATGGATCTGCCGTCACTGATGGTAACGGCCGAACGCATGGGGCGAGACGGCTCTTACGGAGGATGGCACTCGGCGCACACTGGCATCGGCACCCTGCCCATCGTCTACTTTGGAACTGCGGACCAGAAGCGAAAATATCTGCCGAAACTGGCCAAACTCGAAATGCTCGCCGCCTATGCGCTCACCGAGCCTCTGGCGGGCTCGGATGCGCTGGCGGCACGGATGCGGGCCGATCTCTCCGCGAATGGAAAACACTACATGTTGAACGGCCAGAAGATGTGGATCACCAACGGCGGCGCGGCCGACCTTTTCACGGTGTTTGCCAAGGTTGGGGGAGAAAAGTTCACCGCGTTTTTGGTCGAGCGGAACTTTCCCGGCGTAAGCAGCGGGGCGGAAGAACACAAAATGGGCATCACGGGCAGCTCCACTACGGCCGTGTATCTCGACAACGTACCGGTGCCGGTGGAAAACGTGTTGGGTGAGATTGGGCGCGGGCACGTGATCGCCTTCAACATCCTGAACATCGGACGGCTGAAGCTGGGTCCGGCCATGGTCGGAGCGGGGAAAAACGTGCTCGCGATTTGCATCAAGTATGCCAAACAGCGCAAGGCATTCGGCTCGACGATTTCAGAGTTTGGCGCGATTCAACACAAGCTGGCGGAAATGGCGATCCGGCTATTCGCGGCGGAGTCCATGGCTTGGCGCGTCGTGGGAATGATTGAAAATCAAATGCACGGCGCGTCCGCAGAATCCACCGGCGGTTCTCAAGAGCTGAAAGCCATCGAGGAGTTTGCCGCGGAGTGCTCGATGGTCAAGGTCTACGCCGCCGAGATGTTGGACTATGTGGTCGATGAAGGAGTTCAGATCCACGGAGGCTACGGATTCCATCACGACTATGAGGTGGAGCGCTACTATCGCGATTCGCGGATCAACCGTCTGTTTGAGGGGACCAGCGAAATCAACCGGTTGGTGATCACGGGCATGCCATTAAAACGCGCATCTCGGGGACAACTACCTCTGCTCGAGGCCGCTCGTGCCATGCTGCAGCGGACCGAGCCGCAACTCGCGGTGACAGCCCGCGAATCCGCCGACGCGGAGCTGAGCTTGGTCCACAGCGCGAAGAACATCTTCCTGCTAACGCTGGGAGTAGCGCACGAGAAGTATGGCGCGCAACTCGAACAACAACAGGAGATCATCATGAACCTGTCGGACATCATTATGGAAGTGTTTGCCATGGAGTCGAGCCTGCTGCGCAGCCGGAAACTGGCGGCGGCCGGCGGCGGCACGAATGCTGCGGATGCCTGCGCCGTGTACTTACGCGATGCCATTACCAAGGTCGAACTCTCATCGAGGACAGTGCTGAGCGCTTGCGCAAAAGGCGACGAACTGCGGCGAAACCTTTCCCGCGTGCGCGGATACGCCAGCCACGATCCGGTGAACGCGATCGCACTGCGACGCCAGATCGCGGGGCGGTTGCTGGCGAACGAACGGTATACGGCCTGAAGATCGGGAATTGGCAACGAAGGAGGCAGCGTGGCACTTACCAATCATAAGTTTCTGCTGGCGGCGCGTCCGGTAGGAATGCCGAAGCGCAGCGACTGGACCTACACGGAAGAACCCGTCGGGGAGCCGAAGGAAGGTGAACTGCTGGTCAAGCTTTTATACATCTCACTGGACCCGGCGATGCGCGGATGGGTCAATGACGTGCGTTCCTATGTGCCACCGGTGGGCGTCGGGGAGCTGATGCGGGCACTGGGGGTGGGGATCGTAACGGCATCGCGCAATCCGCACTTTGCGGTGGGTGATCACGTCTCCGGATCGTTCGGAGTACAAGAGTACGCGCTGACCGACGGCCGGGGAGTATCGAAGGTCGACCCGAGGATCGCTCCGCTGCCAAAGTATCTCAGCGTATTCGGCATGACGGGCATGACTGCGTATTTCGGACTTCTCGACACGGGACAGCCAAAGCCAGGGGAGATGGTAGTGGTCTCGGCGGCAGCCGGAGCCGTGGGCGCCGTGGTGGGACAGATTGCCAAAATCAAGAACTGCCGGGTGGTAGGCATCGCAGGGGGAGCGGAGAAGTGCCGCTACATCGTGTATGAACTGGGCTTCGATGCGGCCGTCGATTACAAATCCGAAGACGTGAAGAAGTCGCTCCGGCAGCACTGCCCGCAGGGCATTGACGTTTATTTTGACAACGTGGGCGGCGCGATCCTGGATGCGGCACTGGCGCAACTGGCGCGTGGCGCCCGGGTTGTAATCTGCGGGGCGATCTCCCAGTACAACAATACTGGCCCGATCGCGGGGCCCGCCAACTATCTGTCTCTGCTGGTGAATCGCGCCACGATGAAGGGCACGCTGGTGTTGGATTACGTCGATCGCTACGCGCAAGCCGGCGCGGAAATGGCAGGATGGATGGCGGCGGGCAAGCTCAAATCGCGCGAGGATATCGTGGAAGGACTCGCCACCTTTCCCGAAACTCTGCTCAAGCTTTTCAAGGGTGAGAACTCGGGAAAGCTTATGTTGAAAGTGGGCTAGGTTGACCAACGGAGAGCCTCGGATGGCATTGGTCGAGAATCAAGGGGCAAAGATTTATTGGGACGAACAGGGACGGGGAGCACCGGTTCTCCTGATCATGGGACTCGGGTATACGTCGGCCATGTGGTATCGCACACGACCGCTGCTGGCGCAACATTTCCGCACGATTGCGTTCGACAATCGAGGCGTAGGCCTGAGCGACATTCCTCCCGGGCCTTATTCGATTGCGACCATGGCATCGGACGCGGCCGCGGTTCTGGATGCCGCCGGCATTGCCCGCGCCCACGTTTTCGGGGTTTCGATGGGTGGCGCGATTGCGCAAGAATTCGCCCTGCAATATCCCGAGCGAACGCGCTCGTTGATTTTGGGGTGCACCGCGCCCGGCGGATCTTTGGCGGTGCGCACGGATCGCAAGGTGGCAGACCTGCTGATGGCGCGCGGCATGACGCTGCAGCAAGCGCGGGAAGCCATTCTTCCCTACATTTATGATGTGGCCACGCCGCGAGAGAAGATCGACGAAGATATCAGGGTGCGCCAGCGCTGGTTTCCCACCCCGGCAGGCTACATGGCACAACTACAGGCAATCCTCGCATGGGAGTGCTACAGCCGAATTGTTCAGATCACGGCGCCGACGCTGGTCATCCATGGAATGTCGGACGCGCTGGTCCCCCCCGCTAATGGGGAGTTGATCGCAGCGCGGATTCCAGGCGCAAAACTCGTCCTGCTCGAGCATGCGAGTCACCTGTTTGTCACCGACCAGACGCAAGCCTCGCACAAGGAAATTCTCGAATTTCTTTTGTCGCAGGCTGACGGAGAGCCGGGCCGGAAAGCAGCCGGGTCATAAGCCGTCCCATGGGCGCGGGGGAAACCTCCAAATCTACATTCTCGGCAGGCATACCTCATCATCCATACAATTCATTTGATGAATTAATTAAACCCGGCTACGCTCGCGCGCATTGGGGACATGCTGCGCTCTGAAACAGCAAGAGCCTGCGGGAATTGTTGTTCTCATTGAGCAGCTACAAGAAACGAGGAAAGATTGCTCGAAAACAATTCCAGCCGAGAAAGCAGTCAGCGGGTTGAAAGAAAGCGGCTGGATGCTGGTAGACGACCGGGCCTTTTGTATGATTCAGTACAAAGCCGGAGGTAGGGGGATAATGTCCTCACGTATCCGGAAGGAGAATCCTATGAAGTCGCTGGCATGTGCGGTTCTGTGCCTGATGTTGGCGAGCAGTGTGGCGTACGCGCAGGGTGTGGGCGCCTCCGGGGATATCCAGGGAACCGTCACCGATCCCTCGGGCGCTCTTGTGCCGAAGGCGACCATAACCGTGACAGACCCACAAACCGGCCTGCAGCGAACGGCAGTCACCGATGCCACGGGTCAGTTCCGAGTGCCAAACTTGGCCCCGGCAACCTATGACGTTAGTGTGCAAGTACCGGG
>Ga0187817_10000282_pt1 | contig 20656 bp, 15 predicted proteins | sample NC_wetland_sal_i_17_FD_132431 | JGI IMG/M metagenome (GOLD analysis project Ga0187817, IMG submission 132431) | Wetland sediment microbial communities from Neuse River Estuary, North Carolina, USA - SO4_2 | ecosystem: Environmental > Aquatic > Freshwater > Wetlands > Sediment | place: USA... | reverse complement strand
GCGTCCATTTCAGGGAGGCGCGCATTCTGGAAGTGCTGGGAGTCGATTACGTGGATGAGAGCGAAGTACTCACGCCCGCCGATGAGGAACACCACATCGACAAGCGCACGTTCAAAGTGCCCTTCGTCTGCGGCGCGCGGAATCTGGGCGAAGCTTTGCGGAGGATTGCCGAGGGCGCGGCCATGATTCGCACCAAAGGGGAAGCGGGCTCGGGCAACATCGTCGAGGCGGTGCGGCACATGCGCACCATCCAAAAAGAGATGAAGCAGCTTACCGTGCTGGGCAAGGAAGAGCTGGTGGCGGAGTCCAAGAAACTGCAAGCGCCGCTCGAGTTGGTCGAGCATGTCGCGCAAGCCGGCAAGTTGCCGGTGCCCAATTTCTCAGCGGGCGGCATCGCTACCCCTGCCGATGCCGCGCTGGTCATGCAACTGGGCGCCGAGGCCGTGTTCGTAGGTTCGGGAATTTTCAAATCTTCCGATCCCGAGGCGCGGGCCCGTGCCATCGTCAAAGCGGCGACTTACTTCAATGATCCGCAGAAGCTGCTCGAAGCCAGCGAAGAATTGGGAATCGGCATGCATGGGATCGACGTATCGAAGCTGCAGGAATCGGAGCTCCTGCAGACGCGAGGCTGGTAGATGAAGAGGGTAGGGGTGCTGGCTCTACAAGGCGATTTCGAGGCGCACGGCCGGGCATTGGCTGGTGCGGGCGCGGAGCCGGTTCTGACCCGCACCGCCTCCGATCTCGACGGCCTCGATGGACTGGTCATCCCCGGCGGTGAGAGCACCACCATGCTGAAGCTGATGAATGCCGAGGGTCTGGTCGGGCCTTTGGTCGAGTTCGGCCAGAAACGCCCCATATTCGGGACGTGTGCCGGCGCCATCCTGCTGGCCTCGGAGGTGACCCATCCGGCCCAACCGAGCCTTGGACTTATGGATTTGACCGTGGAGCGCAACGCCTATGGCCGCCAGATCGATAGCCGCGTAGCGCATGTCACGCCGGAACCCGATTTTGCGCAACGCACGCAGCCCGGCGAACTGGAGGCGGTTTTTATTCGCGCGCCGATCATCCGCCGCGTGGGCGCCAAGGCCAAGGTGCTGGCAGCGTATCAAGGCGACCCGGTCCTGGTGGAACAGGGCCGGCATCTGGTGGCCACATTCCATCCGGAGCTTAGCTCCGATACGCGGGTCCACGAGCTTTTTATATCGAAACTGTGAAACGCCAGAAACGCAAGAGAGTGCTCTTCGTCTGTGTCGGAAACTGCTGTCGCAGCCAGATGGCGGAGGGGTTCGCCACTTACCACGGCGGCGATATTTTGACCGCCGAGAGCTCGGGGCTCGCTCCCGCCGGGGTTGTGGTGGATCAGACGGTCCGCTCGATGTCAGGAAAGAACATCGACATTTCCAACCACTACTCCAAGGCGTTCCGGGTTGACGAAGCGAACGAGTTCGATCTGGTTGTGAACATGAGCGGCTACGATCTTCCGGCGGGAGTCCGCGCCCCTGTGGTGAAGTGGGACGTCCCGGATCCCATCGGCGAGTCGGATGAGTTCTACGCCAAGGTCCGAGACCAGATTGAAAGGTTAGTGATCAAACTCGTGACCGTCCTCCGGGGCCAGCCGACCAAAGTCTGAAGCTCGCGGTTTTTCGCCCAAAGTCAGGTTACAGGATCGGGTTTACGCCCAGCCCCCTTGCGCGAGGGAGGTTGTTTTCGTAATAATCGTGTTACACGGTGATCATTTCAGGAAACAGGAGTCCCGCTTGTGCCGGTTGCATCGAAGAAGTGTGCCCTGGTTAGCGCTCTGAGTTCATGTTTGGAGAATTCGCAAAAGCGTCCAACGAGACGCTTTCTGCAGGGTCTGGCTACCGATGAGCTGCAATATATCGCCGAGTTCTTAGGCGCCTGTATTCTGGAAAGCGGCGGGCGTTGCCGAGGCAGCCGCGCGCAACTGGCGGAGGCGATCAAACAGTTTGAACACAGCCGGCGCAACGCCTTGATGGCTGAGTCCCAGGGCGCGGGTTCACTGCAAGATCAAGAGCACAAAATGATCCTCCTGCTGGAGTATCTTTGCCGGTCCGGCACGGCTGAGCACACCATGAGCGTTGGCGCCGGACAGGGATAGACCGGCCGCCTTTCTTTCCTTCGCCCGCGCCGCGGCTCTCCAGGCCGAATGTTAAAATAGAGTTTCCTGGGAGGTCGTCTAATGGTAAGACTGCAGACTCTGGATCTGCGTATCGGGGTTCGAGTCCCTGCCTCCCAGCCAAACATTCCAAGCACTTGAAAACCGTCTAATTCCTTCGTGATTCTTGGTTGCGGCTGTATGGCTGTCCTTTGGTGTTTTTGGTCGAGAATTAGTTCGTGTCGGCAACGTACGGATGGACCATTTTTGCCGGATCCACGACGCGGTCGAACTGGTCTTCGGTTACAAACCCCAGCTTCAGCGCGGCCTGCTTCAGTGTGAGGTCGTTGTCCAGCGCGTAGTGCGCGATCTTAGATGCTTTGTCGTAGCCGATGAGGGGCGAGAGTGCGGTCACCAGCATCAGGGAGCGCTCGACATACTCGCCAATCTTCTTCAAATTCGGTTTGGTTCCTTCGATGAGGAACTTACGGAAGTTCGTGCATCCATCGGCCAGGATGGCGATGGAGTGAGTGATGTTGAAGATGATCAAAGGCTTGTAAACGTTCATTTCCAAATGGCCGCCAGCACCTCCGAACCCCACCGCCACGTCGTTGGACATCACCTGCGCGGCGATCATGGTCAGCGCCTCGGCCTGGGTGGGATTTACCTTGCCGGGCATGATCGAGGAGCCCGGCTCGTTCTCCGGGATTTGCAGTTCGGCAAACCCCGCTCGGGGGCCGCAGGACATCAGCCGGATATCGTCCGCGATCTTGTAAAGCGAGACCGCCAGCGTTCGCAGCGTCCCGGAGAGTTGTACCAGGTCGTCGTGCGCACCCTGCACGGTGAACTTGTTGGGGGCGCTCACGAAGGGTAGATTGGTGAGTTTGGCGATTTCCGCGGCGGCCGCCTCCCCGAATCCAGGAGCGGAGTTGATGCCCGTGCCCACCACCGTACCGCCGAGGGCGAGGCGATACACGCCCTTCAACGCATCCTCCATTCGTGGCAGGTTGTCGGCGAGCATGCCCGCATATCCGGACCATTCCTCGCCCAGCGTCAGCGGTGTGGCATCCTGCATATGCGTGCGGCCGATCTTCACGATGTCTTTCCACTCCTCAGCCCTTGCTGTGACAGCATCGAGCAACGCCTTCACGGCAGGAATCAGCCGCTGCTTCACGCCGACTGCCGCCGCGATGTTCATCGCCGAGGGAAAGGAGTCGTTCGAGGACTGCGACATGTTGACGTGGTCATTGGGATGAACTGGTGTCTTGCTTCCAAGCGGCGTCCCCGCGAGTTGGCAACAACGGTTCGAGATCACCTCGTTTACGTTCATGTTGAACTGCGTGCCGCTTCCCGTCATCCAAACATGCAGGGGAAACATATCGTCGTGGCGGCCGGCGAGGATCTCGTCACAGACCTGCACGATTAATGTATGACGCTGGCCGTCGAGACGCTGCCCGGCGTAGTTGGCATTGGCCGCGGCTTTTTTCAGCGTTGCATACGCAGTGATCATCTCTCGGGGCATCAGGTCCTTGCCGATGCTGAAGTGCTCCAGAGAACGCTGCGTCTGAGCGCCCCAAAGCTTATCGGCGGGAACTTCAACTTCGCCGAGACTGTCGCTTTCTTTGAGAACGTCTCGCGCCGCGCCATCCATAGTTTTTGTGGTCATGTTCTCTCTCCTCGTTCAGTCTCAGCCCTGCGCCGATTGTGGCTGAGTTGTCTAGCATGCAAAATCCTGTGCGGATCCGCAATGTACCGCCCTGCAGATCGTGTCTGTCCGTCCGCAGGGCCTATGGATCGGCATTAGCCTGCATAACCGCTGACGGGAGCATCCGAAAATCCGAAGCCCGGCAAGTCAGGTGCGACCACGTAGTAGCGGTCGGACAGCGCGGGAATCAGGTTGCGAAATATGTGTGACGATGTGGGAAAGCCGTGCAGCAAGAGAATGGTTGGAGCCGTTTTGGGGCCGGCTTGGCGATAAAAGATCTTGGCGCCGTCAACGGTGGCATACTGACAATTCGTGATGATCGATCTCCTCAGATGATTTGGCCAGCGGCCTGAGGGGGCCGGTTGGCGTTGGTTACTTTTGTGTTTTTCATGAATTCACGTACCAGCGCCGCAATCTCATCTGCTTTGGTATCAAGCGCGAAGTGTCCTGCGTCGAGTACGTACACCTCGGCGTTCGGTACGTCCCTGCGATAGCGTTCCGGCTCGCCGAGATCGAACGAAAGATCGTGCTTGCCCCAGAGGACCAGAAGCTTTGGCTGCGTCTTCTGCAGCCATGCTTGCCATTTTGGATAGGCCGCGACGTTGGTGCGGTAGTCATAGAAGAGATCGCTTTGAATCTGCGCCTGCCCGGGCGCGTTTAGAAATGCGTACTCATCGGTCCAAAGATCCGGGTCATAGAGCTCAGTGTTCGGATCGTCTCCGATGTGGCGCGTGCTGGTGGTTGCCAGCGACAGCAGGTTTTTGCGCAACGCTTCTTCATAGGCAGGCCGGTCCGCCCAGAATGCCCGCCGTGTTGCCCAGTTCGCCCCCAGGCCTTCGTTGTGCGCCACAGCGTCCTGGACGACGAGAGCCTCGTTCCGGTCCGGATGGGCCAAGGCCATGCGAAAACCAACGGGTCCGCCGTAATCCTGCATGTAAAGCGTGTAGCGCGAGAGCCCGAGCGCTTCGGTGAAGTGATTCATGATCTGGGCGTAGTGATCGAATGTATATGCGAATTTGTTCGGGTCCGGCCAGTCGCTGTGCCCGAAGCCCGGATAATCGGGCGCGACAAGGTGATAGCGATCGGAAAGCCGGGCGAAGAGAGGCTCGAACATCCGCGATGAAGAGGGAAGGCCGTGCAGCAGGAGAAGCATTGGGGCGTCTTTCGGGCCGGCTTCTCTGTAAAAGATGGAGAGCCCGTCTATCTGTGCCGTGCGATAAAAAGTCGGATGTTCCACGGGACGTTCCTTTCCTTGGGTTTGGGCCAGCAATTGAAATGATGCGAGCATCAGCCAGATCACCATTGCCATTCAGGAGACCAGTGATTCACATCGTCAGAACGACGCGGAACCGTGCGTTGCCGCTCATCATGCGCGCGTACGCTTCGCCGGCTCTTTCGAGCGGATACGTCTCAATCATCGGCCGCACGCCGGTCAATTCGGCGAAGTTCATCGTGTCCTCGGAATCCGTCGGTGTGCCCACAGCCGAACCTTGGATGGCACGTTCTCCGCTGATGAGCTGTAACGGTGTGACCGCAATCGGGTCAGGTGATATCCCTACGACCATGAACTTCCCAGTCGGCGCCAAGCCGTCGATCAATTCGGTCATCGCCTTCGAGTTCGGCGCTGTTGCCAGAATCATTTGAGCTCCACCGAGTTTCTGCAACTCCTGAGCCGCGTTCACCGATTGGCTATCGATGTACATGCTTGCGCCAAATTTTTTTGCAAGCGCTGCGTTTTCCGAGCCTCGGCCAATCGCAGCGACCCTGTAGCCAAATTTATTCGCAAATTGCAGCGCTAGATGGCCCAGACCGCCAATACCTTCGACCGCGACCAACGCGCCCGGCGACGCGCCGCCGTGTCGCAAAGCGTTAAAGGTCGTGACTCCCGCACACAGCAGCGGTCCCGCTTCGGCATCGCTGAGCGAGTCGGGTATCGCCGCGAGCGCTTCGACGGGAGCAATCATGTATTGCTGGTATCCACCGTCGTAGCTGATGCCTGCAACTTTAGGGTTACGGCAGTACAGGAAGTGTCCTCGCCGGCATTCGGGACACGTGTTGTCCTGTCCGCCATGCCACCCGACGCCGACACGCTGTCCCTTCTTCCATCCGACGACCCCGGCGCCCAGTTCATCGACGACGCCTGCGACTTCGTGCCCAGGAATCCGCGGATACTGAATTCCCGGCCAGAGGCCTTCTTTTACAAATACGTCGCTGTGGCAAACCCCGCAGGCCTGCACCTTGATGAGCACCTCTCCCGCACCCGGCTTGGGAATTTCGCGCTCGACGATCTCGAAATCTCCTCCCGGCTTGGAAATCTGCGCCACCTTCATTGTTCCAACTGCGACTCTTGTCGTTGCCATGAATCCTCCTTTGAATTCTCAGGCATTCGTTGAAAAGCACTCCCTACTACTGGCGAGGCGACCAAACATGGCTCGCCGCACCTTTACTCCGCCACCTCGAAAATCACTTCCAGCTCGACCGGGGTACCGAGTGGAAGGCTTGCGACGCCGTACACCAGGCGGCAAGGGCTCTTGTCTTTTCCGAAGACGTCTTCGAGCAACTCCGAAGCGGCGTCAGCGACTTTCGGTTGTTCACGCACATCTCCCGAAGTGGCCACCGACACGCCGAGCCGGACGATACGCGTCACTTTGTCGAGCGATCCCAAATGCTGCCTTGCGACAGCGAGAACGTTGAGTGCCGCGAGGTGAGCCGCCTTGCGCCCCGCCTCCACATCGAGCTCCGCACCGACGCGCCCAATGAATTTCGCCGCGCGGCCTTCCGTGGGAAGCATCCCCGTCAGAAAGAGCAGATTGCCCGTCTGCACCGCTTCCGCATAGACGCCGAACGGCTCAGGCGGCGCCGGCAGCTTGATGCCAAGTTCCTTCAACCGCTGCTCGGCGCTGGCCGGCCGAGAGGCTTCGCGGGTTACCATTTGCCAACGTGCGCACCACCATCCACGTGCAGCACCTCCCCGGTCACCTGACCGGCTTCCGTCAGATAAAGGATCGCGTCCACGATGTCTTGCACTTGGGAAATCTGTCCCATCGGTTGCAGCGTCTTGAGAAAATCCTTGGGGTCGTCCTTGTGCATAGGCGTATCGACAACGCCCGGCGCGACGGCGTTCACGCGTATGCCTTGTTTCACGTATTCCATCGCCAGGCTCCGCGTGACGGCCTCAAGGCCGCCTTTCGTGATCATCGGGACGGCAGAGTTTACCCCGGCGATGGGGTGATCCACCAGCGTCGTCGTGATATTGACGATGCTTCCGCCGGTCTTCTGAGCCAGCATCTGCTTGATCGCGAGCTGGCTGATGAACAGAAAACCTTCGATGTTGACGGAAACCAGAGATCGCAGATCGTCGACCGTGTAATCCGTGAAGTGCTTCGAGAAATATATGCCGGCGTTGTTGACGAGCGCGTCGACCCGGCCGAACCGGGACAGGGCAGTATCCACGATCCTGGCGGCCGTGTTCGGGTCACTGATGTCTCCATCGACCAGTGCAACATCCGCAGACGCCGGGAACGGATTTGCTTTGGTGATGTTTCGCGAGTTCGCAACTACGCTGTAGTCAGATTTCAAAAACGCTTCCACGAGTCCCGCGCCGATCCCCTTTGAAGCGCCGGTAACGATTGCTGTTTTCCGGGTATTTGCCATTTCTCAGCTCCTTTTGTTGACCGGCCACCTGTGTCTTTTGAGCTTGCATCCATGATCTCTTTGGACCTGTCTCTCTCCAGTTGGATTCAAAATTCGATGTTGCCAAGTGTGCGGGGGAATACATCGCCTACCTTGCGCTTGATGGGGTCGGGACCCCAGCCAGTGTCCTGCGGCTTGCCCGAGAAGCCATGGCCGGGCATCGAGGGCAGGACGGTCGGCGAGTCCATAAAGTAGGGCTACAGAAAATTGAAATCGTCTGGGTCAAAGCGGGCGAATCGTCCGATTCGGGCGGCAACGATTGTGAGGCTGACGAGAGCACGGCCAAACATCGCCAGGTGCTTCCCGCAAATCCACTGAATGCGACGCGCGAACGCCGGAAAGCCCCTACGGCAGCGCGAACGCCACGACAGAATCCCCCAACTTAATCCCGCTTATCTTGCCGTGCCCGCCCGCCGCGACCACAACATATTGGCGGCCGCCCACGCGGGCCCTGTAGGTCATGGGCGTAGCGGCCGCCGAGGCCGGCACCCTGGTGTGCCATAGCTCGCGCCCGGTCTCGGTGTCGAATGCGCGGAAGGTGCTGTCCATGGTGGCGCCGATGAACGTGAGACCGCTGGCGGTAGTCAGCGAGCCGCCCAGGGTCGGCGTACCCCAGCCGATAGGCAGAGGAACGGGAGCCAGTTCCCTCACGGTCCCCAGTGGAACCTGCCATCGAATCCTGCCCGTGCTGGCCTCCACCGCGGCCAGCGTTCCCCAAGGCGGAGGACTACAGGGCAGGCCCCACGGCGAAAGCAGCGCTTTGCGGCGCATCACGTAAGGCGTCCCCTTCATGGGCGCGTACTCCCATGCGCCCTCCATGCCGCCTGAGTGGCTTCTTGGGCCCGTGACCTGCTCTCTAGGAATAAGTTGGGCGATGAACGGGAGGTTGGTCTGATTCACCACGATCAAGCCGCGCGCGCGGTCAAAGGAAACCCCTCCCCAATTGGTTCCGCCGGCATTGCCGGGATACTGCAGCGTGCCTTGAAGACTGGGCGGCGTGAAGATACCGCCGCGCCGCAAGCCCGCGATCGTCTCCCGGCACTTCGCGCGATCCCAACCCGTCAGGCCCCAGGCATCCTGCGGTTCCAGACGGTCGGGTACCAACCGCGGCGTCGCCACGGGGAAAGGCTGCGTCCGAGACAGCCATTCGCCGGGCACACCGTCCTGCGGCACCGGCCTTTCTTCCACGGGCAGCACGGGCTGACCTGTGTCGCGATCCAGGATGAACAGGTAGCCCATCTTGCTCGCCTGTGCCAGCGCCGCAATGCGCTTTCCGTCGCGCTCCACCTCGATCAGGGACGGGCCGGACGGCAGGTCGTAATCCCAGAGATCGTGATGCACGGCTTGAAACGCCCAAACGACTTTGCCGGTCGATGCGCGCAGGGCAACCAACGAGTCCGCGTTTCGATCCTCTCCCTTGCGCTCGCCGCCGTAGTAGTCCGGACTGGGGCTGGTGGTGGGCAGAAAAACCAGATCATGCGCCGGATCCGCCGAGATCGGACCCCACACGTTGGCCGCACCCGTGCGATCGGCGCCATTCTGCCATGTGGCTCGCGCAGGATCGGCCGGATCCCGCGGCACCGGGTCCCACGACCACACCAGCGCGCCTGTGCGCGCGTCGTATCCGCGCACCCTGCCCGAGGGCATCTCGACGCGGTCATTGTCGTTGATCGCAGCGCCCACCACTACCACGTCGCCCACCACCGCCGGCGCCGACGTAAAGTGGTACTCGCCGGGGATGACGTGGTCGATTCCTGAATCCAGATTGATGCCGGCCTTCAGAGAAACCTGGCCGCCCGTTCCAAACCCGGCGCAGGCCTTTCCCTTTTCTGCATCCACCGCGACCAGGCGGCCGTCCAACGTGGCTTCGTAAAGTATCCTCCGGCATGGCTCTCCAGGCTGAAGTTTGGGGTCGATCCAGGTCGCCAGTCCTCTGCACGTAAAATCGTCCCCGTAGTAACCGATGCGATTGAGCTTTGGATCAAAGATCCACTTCTCTCTGCCGGTCTCCGGATCCAGCGCGATGATGCGGTTGAACGGGGTGGCAATGTAGAGCGTGCGGTCAACCATTAAGGGCGTTGCCTCAAACGTGCTTCGGGCCCACACCTTTTGTCCGTTCCACGTGCCCTTGCCATCGGACACGTCGCCGGTGTGATAAGTCCACGCCACTTTGAGACTGCCTACATTGGCTTTGGTGATCTCGCTCAGCGGCGAGTAACGCGAGCTGCCCGGATCGTTACCATAAGCCGGCCACTCCTCAACCCGTGCCGCAGCGTCCCGCACCACAACGGGCCGCGAGCAGGTGACCAGAACCAAAGCAAGGGTCACACTGCAAACAACGATCAAGCCTCCACCCACACGTCGCTTCACAAAATCAGTATAGGCGCATCTCCGCCCGCACATGCGCCAGACGCTATTGGCAGCGCAGCGCATCGTTTGGGTCGATGCGCGCCGCCCGGAGCGCGGGCAGATAGCTGGCAGCCGCCGCCACGGCGGCCAGAAAGAGCGTCGCGCCAACGAAAACCAGCGGGTCGGTGGCGCTTACTTCGACCAGCAGGCTCGAAGCGAGCCGCGTGACCGCCAGGGCTGCGCCGACTCCGGCCCCCACGCCGATCAAGGTCAGGATCATGCCTTGACGTACTACGAGGCGCAATACATCCGCCCGCTGCGCGCCAAGGGCCATGCGAATCCCGATCTCCTGCGTGCGCTGCGCGACCGAATACGCGATCACGCTGTAGAGGCCGGTAGCCGCCAGAGCCAGGGCGAACACGCCCAACACGGCCAGCAGGACCGCCGGCATCCTCTGTCCGAGCAGGCCGGCGTTGATGGATTCGGTTAGCGGCAAGGCGTCGAAGACACGGACGGCGGGATCGATGGCGCTCACCTCGCGCCGCAGCATGGGCACAGCTCGCTCCGGCTCGCCAGACGTGCGCAGGTAGAGAACAATCATCTGTCCGCCAAAAACTTGCCGGAGTGGGACATAGAAATACGGTTGAGCATTCTCGGTGGGCTTTACATATTTGCTGTCTCTGGCGACACCGACTATCGTCGACCACTCGCCAAAGGCTTGCACGCGATGGCCGACTGCTTCGCGCCCCGGAAAAAATCGGCCGGCGAACGTCTGGTTGACGATCATCACTCGTTTCGAACTTTCGGTATCGTGCTCGTCAAAGTCCCGTCCGTCGACGAGCGGAATCCGCATGAGATCGAAGTAACGGGGCGCAACCACGTTGCGGGGGATCTTCATGCTCTCGCTCAGCCCCGGCACATAACCTTCTACCTGCACACTCTCCAGAGGGTTGCCGTAGAACCACAACGGGACCACGTCGGCCCAACTCGCACTGATGATGCCCGGCTGGGATGCGACGCGCTTGCCCAGCCGCTCGCAGAACTGCCTTCGCTCCTGGGCTGCATAGTCGGCGCCGGACAGTTCCAGGTGCGCGACGAGCACATTCCGCGGATCGAAGCCGGGGTGAATTCGGCGGGCGATCTGAAAACTCCTACCGAACAAACCCGCGCCGATGACGGCGACCAGGGCCATGGCCACTTCCGAAACCACCAGCGCACCGCGCAGCCGGCGCGAGCGGGCTCCTTCACTGCCGCTCCTGCCGCCTTCCTTCAGCTCCTCGATCAGATTGGCTCGTGTGCTGTAGAGAGCCGGCGCTATTCCCGACACCAAGCATGCCGCCATGCAGATAATCAGGGTGAAGGCCATGATGTCCGCACTCAACGGGATGTCCAGGGAGACCGGCAGGTTGGCCCCGCGGGGCATGAGATACCCCAGCGACTGGCTCATCCACATGGCCAGGAAAACGCCGACCAGTGCTCCCATAACCGCCAGTATGAGGCTCTCGGCGAGCATGTGACGCGCCACACGCGCTCGCCCCGCGCCGATGGCCATGCGCAGGCTGAACTCCTTGCGCCGCGACGTGGCTCGTGCCAACAGCAGGTTGGCGACATTGGCGCAGACAATCAAAAAAACCACTCCGCATGCGGCCATGAGAATGCGCAACGGGCCTTCCATGGTGGTCTGACCGCCGAAATGACTCTTGCGGATCGGTAGCATCGTGGCTCCAATCCCGCCGTTAGTGTGCGGGTCCATTTCAGCCAGACGGCGCGCAATCGACAAGCATTCCGCGCGAGCCCGTTCGATGGTCACTCCGGGGCGCAGGCGCGCGATAACGACGAGCATCCGCGTGTTGCGGTCGTAGAGCGCGCTCTCGGTGATCATGTTGAGCAGCGGCTCCATCGTGACCGGCACCCAGAGTTCGAGGAATAGCCCAGGCATGCCGCCTTGGAAGTCCGGCGGCGCCACGCCGATGATGGTGAGACGCTGGCGGTTGACGGCAAGAGTCGTGCCGATCACCCGTGGATCGCTGTTGAACCGCCGCTTCCAGAGGCTGTGACCGATCACCACGACCGGGTAGGCTCCCGGCTGGTCGCCATACTCCTCCGGCGAGAAGGCCCTGCCCAGCACGGGACGCACCCCCAACACGGCGAAGTAGTTGCCTGACACCATCTCGCCCCAGAGACGCTCGGCGCGGTCCCCGTCGCCGATGTTCAAAACGCCTGGGATGGCGGCCGTAAAGCCCGAGACCGTTCCGAGGTGATCGCGGTAGTCACAAAAGTCTTTATAAGACGTAGCCAGAGGTCCACCGTCAACCCCAACCTCCTCGAACGACACCAGTTCCCCGCCCCGGCTGGCGCCCGGGATGGGCCGCAGGATCATCATGTCCAGCCAACTGAAGACGGTAGTGTTGGCCGCGATGCCGATCGCCAAGGTGAGAACCGCGACGAGCGTATAACCTCGGCCACGCAACGTCATGCGAAAGCCATAGCGCAGGTCTTCGAAGAGAGTCAGCACGGTACTTGTGGGGTAGCAATTGTCGTGCCACGGCTGAATTATTGAGAATAAAGGCTGCTCTTACCTGATTCCAGATGCGCCAGTCCCGGCTAGCGGCAGCAGGGTCCCAAAAGCGGACACGGGTTTACCAGATTTCGAGAGCTTAATAGCTGATATCATGATCGTTGTAGACTCCGGCTCACGGCATCCGAATTGCTGTTGGCTCCACGAATCCGAGTTTCGCCAGGAGGTGCCCATGCTGCCCTCGGTCAACCATGCCTTCCGGGTGTTGCGCAAGGACCTGGTCTTTACGGTTGTGGCGATTTGCTCGCTGGCTATCGGCATTGGCGCAACCTCGGCCATATTCAGCTTCGCCGACGCCCTGCTGCTGCGCCCGCTGCCCATCCTGGGCCCGGATCGCGTGGTCACGATCAACACTGCCAAATCCGCGCAGTTCGGCTTAAACCCGCCCATCTCGTACCCGGACTATGTCGACTTGCGCGATCGCAACCGCAGCTTCGACGGCCTGGTAGCCACCTCGTACTCATTTTTTGGTTTCAGCCCGAATCGTGAAACGCTGCCCCGCATGAAATGGGGGCTGTATGTCTCGGGCAATTTCTTCCGCGTGCTGGGCGTGGAGCCAGCGCTGGGCCGAAGCTTCCGGCCGGATGAAGACCAGGTGGAGGGGCGCGATCCGGTGGTCGTGCTAGGCCACGATTTTTGGGTCGGGCAGTTCGGAGCGAACCCGTCGGTTCTCGGCTCCCGGATCCGGCTGAATGGCGCCGAACTCACAGTGATCGGCGTGGCGCCCGAGCATTTTACCGGCATCGACCTGGTGATGCGGCCGCAGGTATTCGTTCCGCTGGCCATGTCACCAGTCATGAGCCAGAGAAACTACCTGCACGACCGCGACTTCGGCTGGCTGCTCATCAAGGGCCGTCTGAAACCGGGCGTCAGCCTGGAGCAGGCGCAGGCCGATATCGGGGCGCTCTCCGCGGGGTTACAAAAACTGCATTCCCAGGCCGGCCGCGATCAGCGTCTTCAGGTGGAGACCGAGCTGCAATTTCGCGTGGCGCAAGGGTTGGGGCAGACCCAGATGGTCGTCATGCTCGGACTGCTGGCGATGTGTGTGCTGCTGGTGGCCTGCGCCAACGTGGCGGGTCTGCTGTTGAGCCGGTCCCGCGCACGCTCGAAGGAGATCGCCGTGCGGCTGGCGATCGGGGCCGGCCGCGGCGCTCTCATCCGGCAGCTTCTGTTCGAGAATTTGCTGGTGGCTGTCGCGGGGGGGCTGGGAGGCGTCTTTCTGGCCGGTGCCATGGGGGAAGTCTGGCGCAGTTTCCCCATCCCGTCAGACCTGCCGGTCGTTTTTGACGCCGGTGTCGATCAGCGGGTGCTGTTGTTTACACTGCTGGTTTCCGTGCTGAGCACGCTCTTGTTCGGCCTGGCACCGGCGCTGCGTGCCACACGCCCCAACCTGGTGCCGGCCCTCAAGGCCGCCGATGCCGACAGCGGAGGCCCACGGCGCCTCTGGAGCCGTAACACCATCGTGGCGGGACAGGTGGCTCTCTCGCTGGTGCTTCTGGTGATCTCCGCCGCTATGGTACAGGGCTTTCGCGATGAATTGCTGCCGGGGCCGGGTTACCGCACCGATCATCTCTTCCTCACCAGCTTTGACACGCAACTGGCACACTACTCACCAGACCAGGCGTCGCGCTTTTATTGGAACCTGCTGGATCGCGTGCGCGTGGCGACAGGCGTGAGATCGGCAGCCCTCAGTTCATCCGTACCGATGCAGGACGCCGCAGCCAGCGTCGGCGTGGTTCCGGAAGGCTGGCAGTTGCCGCGCGGCGAGAAGACCATCGACACATTCTGCACGTACGTAAGCGACGGGTACTTCCAAACCATGAGCATCCCGCTTCTGCACGGGCGCGGCTTCCTTGAAGCGGACCGGGAGAACGCGCCGCTGGTCGCCGTGGTGAACGAGCAAATGGCCAACCATTATTGGAAAGGAGACGCGCTGGGCAAGCGATTCCATCTGGGCACCGCCGACGACCCGCTGGTACAGATCGTGGGCATCGCCAGAAAGTCAAAGTACGTGTGGATCGCCGAGCCTCCCATGGACTTCGTCTACCTGCCCTTCCGGCAGCACCCCCTTTCCAAGGTGTCGCTGCTGGCGGAATCCGAAGCCCGGGACGCCGCCACTATTGCTCCAGTGCTGCGCGAGACGGTGCGTAAGCTGGATCCGGACATGCCTGTCTTCGACCAGCGCACCATGCAGGACCTCTATACGCAACGGGCAATCAAGATGTCGGACCTTATCGTTGATCTAACGGGGGGCATGGGTCTGATGGGGCTGATTCTGGCGGTGGTGGGGCTATACGGCCTGGTGGCCTATTCGGTGAGCCGGCGCACGCGCGAGATCGGGATCCGCATAGCCCTCGGCGCGGATCGTCAATCGGTGGTGTGGATGGTGCTGCGGCAGGGGCTGCGACTTGGCCTGGCGGGCGTGGCTGCCGGTCTTGTAGTGGCTCTCTACGTCTGCCCCATGGCCATATCCGCTAATTCATTGTTCGCGTTCGAACATGTCGATCCGCTGATCTACATCGCCATCCCGCTACTGCTGCTGCTCATTACGGTTGTGGCGGCTTGGGCCCCGGCGCGGCGGGCGGCGCGAGTGGATCCACTCACCTCGCTGCACGACGAGTGAATCGCCGAGTGCGCGCAGTTAGCCCATCGGTCCCCGTGACGGGCTTGCCGGAAACCAGAGCTCACGGCTGCGCGTCTATTCTGGCGGAAAACGAGGGAACGGCTATGCGAAGGGTTTTCAACTTCCTCATCCGCTTCTTCCGCGTGGATCCGGTCTTCACCGATCCCTGCCCCTGCGTCCGGCAGGCAAGAGCAGGCTTCACCCGTTATGGTTGGCCCTATCCATGGCGGGGGCGCGTAAGGTAAGCCGTGTTCATTGATGCTACGGCTTTGCAAAGAAAAGAAAATACTGATACGGCAGCAAGTCCAGCCGTTTGCTCAGCGCGAAGCCCGCTTTTTGAAGCTCTGTGACCACCTCTTCATCGGACAGTTTCATGGAAACCGGCGGCCCAACGGGTAATTCCTTCTTGAAGAAATCGATGATCACGATACGGCCCCCGGGCTTCAACACCTGAGCCAGCTTCGCGTAATAGGCGGGCCGGTTCTCGATGTGATGCAGCACATCGCAGAAGAAAATCACATCGATAGAATGCGGCGGCAGGTGCGGGTCATCGGGCGCGGCAAGCACAGTCTCCAGATTCGCCGGCGCCTTGGCGCGCACGATGTCCAGAAGCTTTTCATCGATATCCACGGCGTAGACCTTGCCGGCGTGCCGGGCAAAACGGCGAGCGAAATACCCGGTGCCCGCCCCGATATCCGCTACAACGTCCGCCGGTTTGAGTTCCAGGGCCATGACGACCTCATGCGGCTTCTGCCACTCATCGCGAGCGGGGTCTTCGAGCACTCGAGCGTACTCTTCGGTGGATGGCGGGTGATGCTGATGCGCCACCTGCCCGAAGGCTGCGAATGTGAACAGGAGCAAACAGGGGTAAGACTTCATAAAAGCGCTCGGTTTTCTGAACCACCATGGTAGCTTGTGCCCCGCTTCAGGTGAAAATAGGAGGATGGCCGGGCGTGCCCGGCCACTACGAACTTGAACATCCTGGAATTCACGGCGGTCGTCTATCTCATTTCGGCAGTGGCTGGTTTTCTGGGCTCGCTGACGGGTCTTGGCGGCGGCGTGGTGATCACGCCCGCGCTGATTTTGCTTCTAGGAGTGGACATCCGGTATGCCATCGGGGCCACGCTGGTGTCGGTCATCGCAACGTCATCGGGAGCCGCGGCTGCCTATGTGAGAGAGGGTTTTTCGAATATCCGGATCGGGATGTTCCTGGAAATCGCGACGACCGTGGGAGCGGTTCTGGGCGCGGCGCTGGCGTCCAAAACGCCTACCGCGGTCCTGGCGGTGATTTTTGGTCTCGTCCTGCTCTATTCCGCCTATCAGTCGACTCGCCCGCATCCGCAGCCGTCATCCGATGCCCGGGCCGAACGTCTCGCCTCGTTTTTGAGAATGGATTCGAGCTATCCGACACCAGAGGGTCCGGAAAGTTATCACGTGCACCGTGTCAAGGCCGGCTTCAGCCTGATGTTCGGAGCGGGCATGCTGTCGGGGCTGCTAGGGATAGGATCGGGCGCGCTCAAAGTGATTGCCATGGACCAGGTGATGCGCATTCCGTTCAAGGTCTCGACCACCACAAGCAACTTTATGATCGGCGTGACCGCCGCAGCCAGCGCAGGAGTCTATTTGAGCCGGGGATACATTGACCCAGGCCTGGCGATGCCGGTGATGCTGGGCGTGGTCACGGGATCGATCGCCGGCGCGCGGCAGCTCGCCGAAGCCAGGACGCACCGGCTGCGGGTCACTTTCGCGCTTGTGGTCGCAGCGTTGGCCCTGGAAATGATTTACAGCGGATTGACGGGGAAAATATAATGACGCGGCCCGCAACGAAATGGAGCGACGTGAAGGTAGAACAGATCATCGGCGTGCTCCTGCAAGCGGGGCTGACGCTGGCTGCTACGGTTGTGCTGGGGGGCGGCATCTGCTACCTGTTCCGGCATGGCTCTTCCCACCCGGACTACCGGGTCTTCCGCGGCGAACCCTCAGACCTTCGCAGCGTGCCCGGCATGCTGCGCGGGATCGCAGCGCTGCGCTGCCGCGACTTGATCCAACTGGGCCTGGTGCTGCTGATTGCTACCCCCGTGGCGCGCGTAGCCTTCTCCGTGTTCGCATTTGCCAAGGAGCGGGATTACACCTACGTCGTCATCACGCTGATGGTGCTCGCGATCCTGATCTACAGCCTCGCCGGAGGACCGTCCGCCGGGCTGCACTGATTCCACGATTCGCCAGCACAGATGGGAAAATGGTCTTGGAAACGGAATGGCACTGTCTGGCGAATCTGATCGGAGCCAAGCGGAGGCGCACTCGACACCGTTCGAGGAGCCCGCGCATCATCCCGCCCTGGCGATCAGCGCCACCTTCACCTCGGAGGCCCTCGAGCCTACGCTGGCTTTCTGGCTTGCTGAACTGAAGCTTGATTTCCAGGTCCGGTTCGCCCCTTACAACCAGGTATTTCAGCAACTGCTCGATTCAGCCAGCCTGCTGTCCAGCAACCGCAACGGCATGAATGTAGTGCTGGTTCGGTTTGAAGATTGGGCGCGCTTTCGAAACGCGGTCAGCATTGCGGAACTCGAAGGCGAGGTACGGAACCTGGAATCGGCTCTCCGATCGGCGGCGAGCGCCGCTCAATCTCCTGTGCTTGTCTGTGTGTGCCCGGCCTCGCGCGATTTCCTGGCGGATACGGAGTGCGCCCGTTTCGTGGAGCGATCCGAAGAGTCCCTCCGCGCGGCGCTGCGCGATCTGAGCGCCGTACACCTGGTGACTGCCGGCGAGCTCGCGCGGCTCTATCCGGTTTCCGAATATGACGATCCGCACGCCGACGAACTGGGCCACGTGCCCTACACGCCGGAGTTCTTCGCGGCGCTCGGCACGGTCATCGCCCGTAAGCTGTATGCCGCGCGGACGAGCCGCCACAAGGTCATCGCGCTCGATTGCGACGAGACGCTATGGAGCGGTGTGTGCGGCGAGGATGGTCCGCAGGAAGTCCGGATCGAGGCGGGACACCGCGCCCTCCAGGAGTTCATGCTCGCCCAGCGCGACGCCGGCATGCTGCTATGCCTGTGCAGCAAGAATAATCCGGAGGATGTTTACGAAACGTTTCGGGTGCACCCGGAAATGCCGCTCCGGCTCAAACACTTTGCAGCGACACGGCTGAACTGGGAACCAAAATCCGCCAATCTCACGTCTCTGGCCGATGAGCTGGGCCTGGCGATCGACAGCTTCATCCTGGTGGACGACAGCGCGGCCGAGTGCGCCGAGGCGCAGGCCGGGTGTCCGGAGGTGGTGACCCTTCCGTTGCCGGCGGATGCCTTACAGTTCGCCGGGTTTCTGAACCACGTTTGGGCATTCGACCGGTGGGGTGTGACCGAAGCAGACCGCCAGCGCGCCGCGTCGTATGCACAGGAAGCGGAGCGGGCCAAAGCCCAGCGGCAGTCCGCCAACCTCGCAGAGTTTCTCGCTTCGCTGAATCTGGAAGTCCGCTTCACCCCGATGTCACCGGGTCAACGGCCACGCGTGGCGCAGTTGACGCAGCGCACCAATCAGATGAATTTCACTTCGATTCGCCGGCGGGAAGGCGAAATTCAGAACCTTGTGGATGGGGGCAGCCTCGAGTGCCTGACCGTGGACGTGAGCGACCGCTTCGGAAGTTACGGACTGACAGGGGCCATTCTGTTTCGCGCCGATCATCATGCGCTCGCGGTGGATTCCTTTCTGCTGAGCTGCCGGGCGCTCGGGCGCGGTGTGGAGCACCGTATGCTGGCGCGGCTTGGCGAGATCGCCCAGGAACGCGGCCTTGCGGAGGTGCAGGTTCCTTTTGTCCCGTCGCAACGCAACCGGCCCGCTGAGGCGCTGCTCTCGGGCATCGGCGCACAGTTCGAAGAGCGCAACAGCACCGGCTCTGTTTTCCGATTCCCGGCGGGTTACCTGGCTGGAGTGCGCTACACCGGCGAGCGCGCCGGCGGGGCGAGTGAGGGACGGCGTGGCGCCGCGGCGCGCGTAGCCAGTGCCCGGCCGGTTGACTATGCCCGAATCGCGCGTGACCTTCGTGAACCCGGTCAGGTTCTTGAGGCGGTTCGCCGCCGGGCCAGGCGCCGGCCCGTTCCAGGATCCTCAGATGCTCCGAGGACCGATCTGGAGAAACAGCTCGCGCAGATGTGGGCGCACCTGCTGGGCCTTCCGGCTGTCGGCATTCATGACAACTTTTTCGATTTGGGCGGGCATTCGTTGCTGGCGGTTCAACTGCTCTCGCGCGTCCGGCAGACCTTTGACGTGGAACTGTCCCTGAAGGTGGCGTACAGCAGTGATTTCACCGTGGCGGAGCTTGCCAAGGCGATCGAACTGCGCGAGATCGAAGACGCCGGATCGAGCCAGTACGCAGCCATCCTGAAGGAACTGGAAGGCCTCAGCGAAGACGAAGTGCGCGCTCTGCTCGCTGAGGAGCAGGATGGCGCCGGCGGGAAGCGGTGAGCGATGCGCATTTTGCTCGCATCCAGCGCGTCTCATGTTCCGCCCCGCGGCGGCTCAACGCGCAGCAACCTGGCCTGGCTGGCGGCCCTGATCGCGAACGGCCACACCTGCCGGATCGTCGGCGGGACGCTCGTCGCCGATACTCCCGAAAAGATGGCGCTGGCCCGGCGCGAGTTGGAGGACCAGGAAACCAGCCAGCCTTCGCCCGAGATTCATGCCGTAGCCGACCCGGTAAGGCGGGCGGCCGTTCTTCAAGAGCAGATTCGCGAGTTTCAACCCGACTGGGTCCTGGTCTCGTCGGAAGACATCGGCCAAAGCCTCTTGCGCGCCGCGCATGAGGGCGCACCCGGCCGCGTTGTCTATCTGGCGCACACCCCGCAGTTTTATCCGTTCGGACCGGCGAGCTGGAATCCGAGCCGCGAGGGCAAGGAACTGGTAGCCAATTCGGCGGCGGTAATCGCCATCGGCCATCACACCGCGGACTACATCATGGCGAACCTGAACCGTCCGGCAGAGGTGATCCATCCGCCCATCTATGGCAGCGGGCCCTTTGCGAGGTACGGCCGCTTCGAAAACGGGTTTGTCACCATGATCAACCCATGCGCGGTGAAGGGGATTTCGATTTTTCTTGCGCTCGCCGCCAGGTTTCCCGCGTATCGTTTTGCCGCTTTGCCCGGCTGGGGAACGACAACCGAAGACCGGCGCGCGCTCGAAACCTGCCCCAATGTTGCACTGCTACGGAACTGTAAAAACATCGATCGAGTACTGAAGGAAACGCGCATCCTGCTGATGCCTTCGCTGTGGTTCGAAGGCTTCGGGCTGATCGTGATCGAAGCCATGCTGCGCGGCATTCCCGTGGTGGCGAGCGATGCGGGCGGACTGGCGGAGGCCAAGCTGGGAACCGGGTTCGTCATTCCCGTCCGAGCTATCGAACGTTACGAGGCGGCATTTGACGATCAGGGTTTGCCGCGCGCTGTGCTGGCGGAGCAGGATCTGTCGCCATGGGTTGCGGCTCTAGAAGCGCTCGCTTCCGATCGCGACCTTTACGAACGGGAATCCGCCGCGGCGCGAGAAGCGGCAGCGAAGTTTGTCAGCGCCCTGCGCCCGTCGCAGCTCGAAGAATTTCTG
>Ga0187817_10000279_pt1 | contig 20822 bp, 15 predicted proteins | sample NC_wetland_sal_i_17_FD_132431 | JGI IMG/M metagenome (GOLD analysis project Ga0187817, IMG submission 132431) | Wetland sediment microbial communities from Neuse River Estuary, North Carolina, USA - SO4_2 | ecosystem: Environmental > Aquatic > Freshwater > Wetlands > Sediment | place: USA... | reverse complement strand
CTGAGCTTGGAGGGCCACCAGTTCCACCGGCCGAGCAGGATGACCGTGCACGGCACCAGGATGGTACGGACGATGAAGGTGTCCATCAGCACGCCTAGGGCCAGGCCGATGCCAACGTCGCGGATCTGGCTCCCGCCCGAACCCCGGCCGCCGACGACCGCGAACACCGAGAAGGTTCCGGCCAGCACCAGGCCGGCGGAGGTTACCGTCGTCCCGGTAACAGCGACCGCGCGGCTCACCGCGTCGCGTAGCGGCAGGTGGTGAGCCTCCTCCCTGATCCTGCTCATCACCAGGATGTTGTAGTCCTCGCCGAGTGCGAGCAGGAAGATGAACATCAGGAACGGCAGGATGAAGGTCAGGCCGCTGTTCCCGCCGATCTTCATGAAGATGATGACGCACAGCCCCATGGCCGCGAAGAACGACAACGCCACCGACGCGATCAGGTACAGCGGCGCGATCAGCGAGCGCATCACCAGGGCGAGCAGCACGCCGATCACGAGGATCGCGATCGGGATGACGTGCGCCAGGTCGCTGTCGGAGATCGAGCTGATGTCATAGAACGCAGGCGCTTCGCCGGCCACGCCCCAGTCGGTGGCGCCGAGGGTCTTGGCCACCGCGGCCGCCTCGGCGCGGACCGCGGGCACCGCGTTCAGCGCTGCGGTACTAGAGGGATCACCTGCCTTCAGCCCGGTCTGGAACTGGATCGTCTGCCCGTCCGGGCTGACGTATTGCGCAGTGGCCCGGTAGACCCGGTAAGCAGCGAGCGGGACGCCGGGATTCCCCGCGGGAACCGCGGGCAGCGCCGCGGGGTTCCCGAGCTTCGCGTGCAGCGCCTGGTACTGCGCCGGCGTCAGCGTGACGCCCGCCGGGTTCAGCGGGCCGATGACGCCGGTGAACAGGCCGCTCGCGGTGAGCTGGCTGGTCGCCGCCTCCACCGAGGCCGGGTTGTCCCACACCGGCTGGGGCAGCTTATAGACCAGGTTGGTCGGGTTGGCCGAGCTGGCCGGGAAATGCTTGGCGAGCAGCGCCGTGCCCGCGGCGGAGTCGGTCCCGGCCGGGGCGTTGATTGTGCCGCCGAACCCGCCCGGCTTGTATCCGAGCACCCCGATCGCCAGCGTGCCCAGGACTATCACGCCGATGGTCAGCGGGACCGCGGGCCGGCGCACGATCCGCGCCGCGACGCGTCCCCACACCCCGGCCTTGCCGGTGCCCGCCGCGGTCTTGCTCGGCCAGAAGACCGCGCGGCCGAACACGGCGAGCAGGGCCGGCAGCAGGGTCAGCCCGGCGATGAGCATGGTCCCGATCCCGATGGCCAGCGGGATGCCGAGCTGGGAGTAGATCTGGAAGGTGGCGGCGAGCAGGGACAGCAGGGCGGCGATCACGGTCAGGGCGGAGAAGGTGATGGTCTCGCCGACCCGGGTGACCGCGGCACGCACCGCGTCCTTTGGTTCGGCTCCGTCGCGGAGATTCTCGCGGACGCGGAAGACGAGGAACAGGCCGTAGTCGGTGCCCGCGCCGAGCACGAGCACGATTAGCATCAGCTGGGCGAGCTGGGAGACCTTGAGGCCCGCGTGCGCCGCCTCGCCGACCAGCGGCCCCGAGATGCCTACGGCCAGGAACGCCGGGATCAGCGTGATCAGCGGCGCGAGCAGCGCCCTGAAGATCAGCAGCAGCAGGATGAGGATGAACACCACGGACACGATCTCAACCTGGTTGCCTGTGGTTCCGGACTTCGCCTGCTGATCGACCTGGATCGCGATGTCACCGGCCAGGTGGACCTGCAGCCCAGGCGGCGGCCCGGCCCGGGCGATCGTTGCGCGCAGGTTGTTGACTAGCGTGGTTACCGCAGTGTCGTTGCCGCCGCCGACGCTGACGTTGGACAGGACCAGGAGTTGCTCGGCCTGCTGGTCGGCCGACTGGCCTAGGTCATGCACGTTGACCACGGTCGGCACGGTGGTTAGGTCGTGCTGCAGCTTGACTAGCCAGACCTGGTCCGCGGGCGTGAGGGTGCTCTGGCCGACCGCCGCGACGATGGGGACCGGGATGAGGTTCGTCGACCCGAACGGGGCCGCTAGCTGCGCCGCGCGCTCGCTCGGAACGCTGGCGGGCAGGAAGGCGCTGTTGTTGCCCTGGGTGACGCTAGCCAGCGAGGGCAGGAATCTCGGCACCGCGAACGCGGCGATCAGCCAGGCTGCGATGACGACCCAGCGAAATTTGACGGCGAACGCGCCGATTCCCCCGAAGATGGCGTGAATGCGCACCTGGCCAGCATATGGGGTGGCACCTGTGGTGCGGCAAAGAGGCCACCCGAGAACGCGGTGGCTCACTCCGTTACGACTTGCCACGGAGCCCACGCCGTGCTGCCCGGCCGTAAGCTTCAGTTTGTGAGTCTCTAAGGGGTTGAGGGATATGCGCCATCTGATCGGTGTGGCCCTGGCCATCGTCATGGCCGCCGTGGTGTTCTTCGCAGGCTCGTGGGGTTACCTGAAGCTGCTCACCGGGCCGGCCAGCAACGGCGTGCTGCCGGCCGGCGGCTCCCTCATCCACGACCACGCCGTCATCGAGGGGATCGTCGCGCTGCTTGCCGTCGGCCTGCTGGCCGGGATCCTGATGGCGCTGCCGGTGATCTCCCCGCTCGCGTCCGGCCTGCCTGGCCTCGCCCTGCTCGCCTGGACCGGGCTGTACCTGTTCAGCGTGCGGCGCGCGGTCCAGTACATCCCGTTGAAGTCGCATACCTACGGCGCCGGTTTCGAGGCCATGCTCTTCGACGGCGTGCTGGTGCTGGCGGGCTCGGCCATGATCATCCCGTTGTTCGTGCCGTCCAGGTGGCGGAGCAGGGCCGTCGGCGCCGGGCCCGCGCCCTACGAGGCCGCCCCGGCCGCCTTTCCCGATCTGGGTGCCACCCAGACCATGGCGGGCGGCGGCGGGCTCCTGGCCGACTGGGCCGAGACCAAGCCGCAGCCCCGGGTGGAGCCCGGGCGCGCGCAGGCGCCCTGGGGTCCCGCAGACCCCGGAAGTCCGGCCGACTCGGGAAGCACCCCCGACTACAGCTGACGGCGCCCTGGCTCATCCACGGTCGCGCAGCCATATTGACAGTTGTGCGGGCTCCAGCGTCCCGTTCACCACGCTGGCTAGGTCGGCCCGCACCGATTCCAGATCCACCTCGTCCTTGAGCCGGGCCGCGAACGCGGCCACCGTCACGTCCGCGTCATACCGGGCCCGGTTGAACCGGCGGTCCACGACCCGCTGCACCCGCCGCCGGAGCGGGCTGAACGCCGCCGCCGCGGCCAGGGTCGAGGCCGCCACCGCGACCGACGAGGACACCGCCAGCACGCGAGTGGACAACAGCACCAGGCCCGCGTACGCGGCGACGAGCAGCCCGGTCACCACCGCGTAGGCCAGTGTCCGGGAGATGATCCGGTCGATCTCGTACAGCCGGTAGCGCAGGATCGCCACGCCCATCGACACCGGCAGCGCGGCCAGGCCGAACCAGGCCAGGTTGTCCAGCCATTCCTTCACGCCTGAGATGGGGCCACTGGTGGCGAACGCCACCGCGAGCACCACGCTGGCGATGGTGACTGCCGCGCCGCTGGCCAGCCATTTCAGCTGCTGGCGCCGTTCCCCCGACGAGCGCCGCCAGCTCAGCACCTGGCGGATGATGAAACCCAGTGCTATCGCCAAGAGCAGCAGGAGGACCAGATGCTGCACATCCGCGAACCAGCCGCCCGGGCTGTCGATGGCGGACAGTCCGCCGGAGGCATCGATCCGGACCGGATGAGCGGCGAGCGCCCGCGCGGTCGCCACGGCGAAGGCGGCGAGCAACACGGCGTACATCGCCCAGAGAGCGCGTATGGCCCAGCGCGAGAACGGTGATGACATCCGGCCGTCGGGGAAGAGCAGGATTACCGCCGCGAGCAGGGCCAGGCCCGGAGTCCACAGCTGATCCAGCGCCAACGCTGTCGGCCCGAACGGGACGTGATGGCCGAGGCGGTAGACGAAGTAGGCGTAGTCCCCGCCGTCGTTGCTGGCCAACAGGCAGACGGCCGTCAGCATGAACAGCCAGCCGAGCGGGTTGCGCCGTTGGCGCCGGGCGACCAAGGCCCCGATGGCGGCACACGGGATGCCGAGGACCACGGCCACGAGCCCGTTGCCGATCTGCCCCGAGAGCAGCGACAGCGGGAGCGACGCCACCAGGGACAGCACGGCCAGCCCACCCAGCACCGCGACCCAGATCGCGGCGGCGTTCGGTCCCGGTGCCCGGAGCTTGGTCACGGTGACTACGCTACGACCGCACCGTTCCGGAAACGTTACCGCCGTACCCGCGCGGCCACCCGATGCGCAGCAGTTTCTTCGCCCCGGTCAAGGTACCCGCGGCGTCGGTCGGGGTCGGCCCGCAGGTGCCCGCGAGAATCTCGGTGTCGCTATCGCCGTATTCGGCGGCCTGAGCTGGTCGTCCCGCAGTCCTCAGCTGGTCGTCAGGCAGTCCTCATTGCTGCTGCGGATCCGGGATCAGCACGCTGGACACGGCAGCCCCGTCATGCCATCGCGTCGAAGCGGGCGCACCCGCTGACTGGCTATTGTCCGGGCCACGCCTTCAGCGCGGCAAGCCAGTCCACGCCGCACGACTGCCACGCGGCCCCGTAAGTCCGGGCCCGTGCTAGTGACCGGCCGGCTCACCACCAGATCACGATCTTCTGCTGGACGTATTAGGCCCCCCAGATCGCCTCCCCGGAGTCGGGATCGAAGAACTGCATGCCGTCAGTCTTGATGGCGAACCTGGCCCGCTGACCGACCTTGACCGGGCTGCCCGGGTCGACCCGGGCCACGCCCTCGCCGGACTCGGTGACGGCCTCCTCATCCGCGCTGGCCGTACCCTCGGCCCGCACCCGGCGGGCGTCAATGGTGAAGTGCACCATGAGCTCGGAGCCCAGCGCCTCCACCAGATCCACCTCGCCCACCATGGTCGGCCCGGCGGCGCCGTTGGCGGCGGGCAGGTGCTCCGGGCGCAGGCCCACGACCACGTGCTTCCCGGCGTAGGCCGCCAGCCCCGGATGCGCCACCCGGACCGAGGCCGGCAGCTCGATGTCCTGGGATCCCAGCCGCAGAGACCGGGCGCCCTCGGTGATGGCGGCCTCGTACAGGTTCATCGCCGGGGAGCCGATGAACGCCGCCACGAACAGGTTGTCCGGGTGGTCATACAGCACCTGCGGGTGGTCGCACTGTTGCAGGACCCCGGACCGCATGACCGCGACCCGGTCGCCCATCGTCATCGCCTCGACCTGGTCGTGGGTCACGTACATGGTGGCCACGTTGATCCGCCGCTGGATCCGCTGCACCTCGGCGCGCATCTGCACCCGCAGCTTGGCATCCAGGTTGCTCAATGGCTCGTCCATCAAGAACACCGACGGCTCGCGGACGATCGCCCGGCCCATCGCCACCCGCTGCCGCTGCCCGCCGGACAGCTGGCCGGGCTTGCGGTCCAGCCACTCGGTCAGCCCGAGGATCTCCGCGGTCTCGTTCACCTTGGCGGCGACCTCGGTCTTGGGCATCTTGCGCAGCTTCAGCGCGAACCCGATGTTGTCCCGTACCGTCATGTGCGGGTACAGCGCGTAGTTCTGGAACACCATCGCGATGTCCCGGTCCTTCGGCGTCACATCATTGACCGGCTTGCCGCCGATCCGCAGCAGGCCGGAGGAGATGTCCTCCAGCCCGGCGACCATCCGCAGCGCGGTGGTCTTCCCGCACCCGGACGGGCCGACCAGCACCATGAACTCCCCGTCCCGCACATCCAGGTCCAGGTCCTTCACGGCATGGAAACCGTTGGGATACACCTTGTTGATCTGCTCCAGGTCTACCGTGGCCATCGTGTCTCCCGAGTTAGGACCCTATGTTCCAGCCTGGCCTTCAGCTAGCGAGCGTGATGGAAGCATCAATCATCCTCGATGGAAGGTTCCATCACATATGGTGACGCTGCTGCCGAGCGGTGTCAAGAGATGATTTTCTGCTAACGGGGCGTGAGGCTGCGAGTTTCGCGTGGCCGGGAGGTTATCAGGACCCGGGTTCTGGTTCGGGGTGCGGCGAGGTACTTCCGGCCGGGCGCAGCGGGGCCGGGACGATCTCGCCGGGCTCGGAGTCTGGTCCTTGATCGAGCTGCCGCAGCGCCCGTCCGACGACGTGACGGGCTATGTCGTCCACGGGGATGGCGATCGTTGTCAGCCGCGGATGCAGTATTTCGGCGCGTATGCTGCCATCGAACCCGGTGACCGCGAGGTCGCGGCCGATGCGCAGGTTCAGCTCCGCGGCCACGTCGTACACGATCTGCGCGATCTTGTCGCTGCCGGTGAGAACGGCGTCCGCCCGGGCTGAAGAGATGAAGGAGCGGATCCGGGCAGACGCGGTCGTATCGTCATCGACCTGGAGCAGGCCCGCCCCGTCGCCGGGGATGCCGTGGCTGGCCAGCCCGGCCCGGAATCCGGCCTCGCGCGCGATGTCCCAGTAGCTGTCCGACGCGTAGCCGACGTAGCCGGGACGGGTGTAGCCCCGGCCGAGAACGTGGTGCACCGCGGCAGCCTCGGCCTCGGCGTTGTCGAAGTCAGCCCAGTACTGCGGCAGCCCGGGGCTGGTCCGGCCGAAGCACGCGAACGGCACGCCGAGTTCGCACAGCAGTTCCGCCCGCGGATCGCCGGGCTGAAGATCGGACAGCACGAACGCGTCCACGGTGCGGCTGGCGATCAGCCGCCGGATTGCTTCGCGGGGATCGGCGTCATGCGCGATGACTACGCGGTAGTGATGCTCGGCGGCGGCAGCGACCAGTGACTGCAGGAACTGCATCATGATCAGGTTGCTCGGCTCCAGCTGGATCTCGGTCATCAGGTAGCCGAGCTGCATCGTCCGGTGCGTCCGCAGGCTGCGGGCGCCGTGGTGGGGGTGATAGCCGAGCTCGGCCACGACCTGCAGCACTCGTTCGCGTGCGGCGGCGCCGACCCGCCCGGTCCCGTTGAGCACGTTGGAGACGGTCTGCCTGCCGACCCCGGCTGCGTCGGCCACGTCGTTGATCGTGACCTTGCGCCGCACCGCGCCGACCGCGTGCGGCGTTTGCGTGTTCACTGTCACTGGCTTACACCCCCATTAGCAGAAAATCATCTCTTGACACCGCTGGGGAGCGGCGTCACCATATGTGATGGAACCTTCCATCGAGGATGATTGATCCTTCCATCTAGCGTACAGGAGCGGGTCAGCAGGTACCAGTTGTCCTGCTCCAAGGGAGGCATGATGAGCGTTGCCGCTGCCGCCACCACGACGATCCCCAAGCAGGAGCATGTGGAGACGGCCTCGAAAGCCGACAGGCGCCGGGTCCGGACCGCGTTCGCCTTCCTGGCGCCCAGCCTGCTCGGCGTGATCTTGTTCCTGGTGATCCCCATCATCTTGGTCATCTTCCTGAGCCTGGTCCAGTGGAACCTGCTCACCCCGATGAAGTGGGTCGGGCTGAGCAACTACCTGAACATCTTCAAGTACGACGGGTTCGGCCACTCGCTGGCGGTGACCGCCTACTACGTGATCCTGAACATCCCGATCCAGACCGCGTTCGCGCTGGGGATGGCGATGCTGCTGCGCCGCAAGATGGCCGGCAGCGGGGTGATACGCGTCATCGCCGTGCTGCCGTTCCTCGCTACCCCGGTCGCGATGGGCGTGGTGTGGAACTGGGTGTTCAACCCGTCCACCGGCCTGGTCAACCAGTTCCTGGGCCACTTGGGCATCACCGGGCCGGCCTGGCTGTCCAATGAGGCCACCGCGATGCCGGTGATCGCGTTCGCCAACATCTGGCAGTACGCGGGCTACAACATGCTGTTCTTCCTGGCCGGCCTGGGCGCGATCCCGCTGACGATGTATGAGGCAGCGTCCATAGACGGGGCGAGCAAGTGGGAGCAGTTCCGCCGGGTGACGCTGCCGCTGCTGCGGCCGACGATGCTGTTCGTCCTGGTCACCGGCGTCATCGGCTCGTTCCAGGTGTTCGACACCGTATACGTGATGACGGCCGGCGGACCGGGGAACGCGACCGAGGTGGCCAGCCTGAACATCTACAATACGGCGTTCGCCGGGTTCCGGATCGGTGAGGCCTCGGCGATGTCGGTGGTGTTGTTCCTGGTCATCCTGGCCATCACCATCGCGCAGTTCCGCTACTTCAACAAGCGCATTACGTACGAGATCGCGTGAGGAGCCCGCAATGACCTCAGTAACCACCGCCGTACCCGCCGCCACGGCAGTTACGACGGGACGGGCATCGCGGCTGGGCAAGGGCGCGCGGATCACCCTGTTCTACCTGCTGCTCCTGATCATCGCCCTCATCTTCATCCTGCCGTACGTGATGTCGATCTTCGGGGCGTTCAAGCCCTTGTCGGCGATCTTGTCGCAGTCTCCGCTGCGGCCGCCGTCGCCCCCGACGCTGGCCAACTTCAAGACGATCTTCACCCAGTACGACTTCGGGCGGTACCTGGCCAACACCCTGCTGGTGACCGTCATCCTCACCGCTGGTCAGGTGACGTTCTCGCTGATGGGCGCCTACGCGTTCGCCCGGATGGAGTTCCCCGGCCGGGACTCCCTGTTCTGGCTGTACCTGATGACGCTGATGGTGCCGAACATCGTGACCCTGGTCCCGCTGTACGTGCTGTTCGCGCACAGCCACCTGCTGAACACCTACTGGGCGATCTTCCTGCCGTACGTGCTGGGCGTGCCGTTCTCGGTGTTCTTGATGCGGCAGTACTTCATGACGATCCCGAAGGAGGTGATGGAAGCCGCACGGCTGGACGGCTGCTCCGAAGGCCGCATCCTGTGGCGGATCGTCGTGCCGATATCCCGGCCGATCATCATCACCGCCACGCTGCTGGCGTTCGTGTTCGGCTGGAACAACTTCATGTGGCCGCTGATCGTGACCAACTCCAACTCGCTGAACGTGCTCACCGTGGGCATCGCCAACTTCAACTCCAACTTCAGCGTCCAGTGGAACCTGATCCTGGCCGGAGCGCTGGTTGCGCTGATCCCCATGGTCATCTTGTTCGCGATCTTCCAAAAGCACATCGTGAACTCCATCTCGCTCACCGGGATCAACCGGTGAGCGGGCCGCGGCCCGGACGGTCGGCGCTGCGCCGCGCCGGCTTCGCCTCCCGGATCATGATCATCGGCGCGGTGCTGACCCTGCTGTCCGGCTGCGCGGGCTGGGGCTTCAGCGGCTCGGGCAACGGCAGCACGGTCACCTTGACCTACGCGCTGTGGGACCCGCACGAGCAGATCGGCTACCAGCAGTCCATCAACGAGTTCGAGAAACTCCACCCCGACATCAAGGTCGACATCGAGAACATCCCGTACGGCAACTACGAGCAGAAGACCATTGCCGAGTTCATCACCGGCGGGGCGCCAGACCTGTTCTGGGTGAACACCCCGTGGCTCGCCACGTTCATCAAGGACGGGATGCTGACCAACCTGACGCCGCTGATCAAGGCCAGCCACATCGACATGTCGCAGTACTACCCGCAGCTGGTCGCGCTGCATTCCCGCGGGTCAGCGATTTACGGGCTGCCGAAGGACTGGGACACGATCGCGTTGTACTACAACAAGGCCTACTTCAACAAGCTGCACCTGACGGTGCCGGCCAACCTGAGCTGGAGCGCGAACGGCACCGGGTCGTTCGTCACGTTCCTCAAGGAGGCGACCACCGACACCAGCGGGCACAACGCGCTGTCCCCGCAGTTCAACCCGGGCAAGATCGCGACCTACGCCATCGGCATCAACAACGACCCGCAGGGCGGCTGGGGCGACTACGTCGCCGAGACCGGCGGCAGCGTGCTCCCGCATCCCTACGCGACCACGGCGAGCCTGACCACCCCCCAGGTCAACGAGGGCATCACGTTCCTGACCAAGTACCTGACCGGCGACCACGTCATGGTGCCGGGTGACCTGTCCGGGCCGAACGCCAACGGCAACAACCTAGAGCAGATGTTCGCCCAGGGCCAGCTGGCCATGTGGGAGGAGGGCGACTGGAACACCGTCTCGGTCAAGTCCAGCGTGACCTTCCCGGTCGGCATCGCCACGCTGCCGATCGGCCCGGATGGCCGGGTCAGCGTGTTCAACGGCCTGATCGACGGCCTCAACAGCCACACCAAGTACCCCAAGCAGGCGTGGGAGCTCGAGCAATGGCTCGGTTCGCCGCGATCAGAAGCGATCCTCGGCTCAGGCGGCTACATCTGGCCGGCCATCAAGAGCCTCGACCCGCTGTTCCTGCAGTACTGGCAGAAGCAGGGCATCGACATGCAGCCGTTCCTGACCGAGGCGCAAGGGAAGGTGGTCAACTTCCCGAACACCCCCGGCGTCGGTGACGCGCTGACCGATGTCGTGAACGATCTCGGTCCGGCCTTCCTCGGCACCGAACCGGTCAGCCAGGCGCTGAAAACGGCCCAGAACGATGCGGACTACGTGCTGAGAACCAGCTGACCGGCTCGCCGCCTATTATCGGTGGCCGGATTGCTGTCGGCATCAGCCGGGCCCGGGCGCCCTGACGCCTGGGCCCGGCGCATATGGTCGAGATCGGAGGTTACGTGAGCGTCGGTGAGGGTGTGCGCGCTCGTTCCGGCGGCTTCCCGGCGGATCAGGTCGCGGTCGGCTCAGCGCCGCTGCTGGTGGCTGATCCGGATGCCGCGTCCGGTACCGGGCTGATCCTGTTCCCGCGGGCGGGCGGGCTCCCGGCCGTCTGGGTCGGGCCGGTGCCTGCCGCCGGGCTGCGGCCGGGCGATGCCGCGGCGCTGTTGGCGGCAGTCCGGCTGTGGCCCCTGCTGCCCGAGCACGGGGCGGGCTGGTTCGGCCGGCCAGGCCTGTCCGGGCACCGGCTGGACACCGGCGGAGACTACCCGGCGGCCGGGCGCGACTGGTCGCCGGTCTTCCGGCCGGCGCGCTCCGAGCACGACGGCAGGCGGGCACGCGTCGAGGCGGCCGACGCCGACGCTGGCCTGCGGCTGGTAACCGAGGTCGAGGCGGTGCCGGGCGGCGCGATCCGCGCCCGGCACACGCTGACGAATACCGCCAGCCAGCCGTACGTGGTGGACAGCCTGGAGGTGGTCTTCCCGGTGCCCGGCCGGGTCGGCGAGGTTCTGGACTTCACCGGACGGCAGACCGCCGAGCGCATCCCGCAGCGGCATCGGCTCGGCGACGGGCTGTGGCTGCGCGAAGGCCGCCGCGGTCACACCGGCCATGACTCGGCCACCGTGGTGGTCGCCGGCGTCCCCGGCTTCGCCTTCGGCAGCGGCGAGGTCTACGGCCTGCACGTCGCCTGGAGCGGCAACACCGTGCACCGGGTCGAGCGGGTGCCATCCGGCCTGGGCATGACCGGCCGGGACCGGGAGTCGCACGGCACGCCGGGTACCCGCCAGGCGGGCGACACCGGACACGGGATGCAGGCAGGATCAGGTGAACGGCTGCTGCCGGGAGTGACTACCATCGGCGGCGGCGAGCTCTTGCTGCCCGGGGAGATCTCCCTGGCTCAGGGCGAGTCCTACGCCACGCCGTGGGTCTACCTTGCCGCCACCCGGTCCGGCCTGGACGACCTATCAGCGCAGTTTCACGGCTACCTGCGCTCCCTGCCCGCGCACCCGCGCGCGCCCCGGCCGGTCAACCTCAACGTCTGGGAAGCCGTCTACTTCGACCACGATTTCGGCCGGCTGGCGGCGCTGGCCGACACCGCGGCCGGCATCGGGGTGGAACGGTACGTCCTAGATGACGGCTGGTTCCACGGCCGCCGCAGCGACCGGGCCGGCCTGGGCGACTGGTGGGTCGACCAGACCGTCTGGCCCGCCGGGCTGCACGAGCTCGCCGACTACGTGCGGGCCCAGGGCATGCAGTTCGGCCTGTGGATCGAGCCGGAGATGGTCAGCCCGGACTCGGAGCTGTACCGCGCGCACCCGGACTGGATCCTGTCCGCCGGCCACCGGGTGCCGCCGCGGCAGCGGCACCAGCTGGTCCTGGACCTGACCCGCCCGGAAGTCACCGCCTACCTGCTCGACCGGATCAGCACGCTGCTGTCGGAGTACCCGATCGATTACGTCAAGTGGGACTGCAACCGGGACATCATCGATGCGGGCAGCGGCGCCCGCGCGGGCGCCCCGGCCGCGCACGAGCAGGCGGCCGCTGTTTACGCGCTGCTGGATGAGCTGCGGGAGCGGTATCCGGGCGTGGAGTGGGAGTCGTGCGCCGCCGGCGGCGGCCGGATCGACCTGGCCATGCTGGAACGCGTCCAGCGAGTCTGGACATCGGACATGACCGACGCGCTCGCCCGCCAGTCCATCCAGCGCTGGACCGGGCAGCTGGTACCGCCGGAGTACCTGGGCGCGCACGTGTCCGCGCCGTTTTCCCATCAGACCGGCCGGTACATGCCGCTGTCGCTGCGGTGCGCCACCGCGCTGTTCGCGCACTTCGGCATCGAGTGGGACATCACCCGGGCCAGCCAGGAGGACCTGGCCGAGCTCGCGCAGTGGATCCAGCTGTATAAGCGCTACCGTCACCTTGTCCACTCCGGCCGCGTGGTCCGGCTCGAGACACCGGATGACACCGCGTGGATGCACGGCGTCGTCTCCGGTGACCAGTCAACGGCCCTGATGTGCTACGCGCAGCTGGATGAACCCGTCAACGATCAGCCGGCGGCCATGCGGGTACCCGGGCTTGACCCACCGCGGCGCTACCGGGTCACCGACGTGACGCCCGGCGTCCGGCTGGGCCGCCGGGAAGGCCTGACGGACGCAGGCCTACCCAGCATCGAAGTCTCCGGTGCCGCGCTGGCCGAGATCGGCCTGGCCATTCCCGCCCAGCGCACACTGACGGCGGTCGTCATCTTCATCGAGGCCCTCTGAATCATGGCTGACGTGTCTGCCCGCCTGACCGGTGATGAGGGTCCATGACCCACGATGACCTGCAGATGCGGAAGACCGCGGTAACACTGGCCGATGGCCGGGCGCTGACGTACTTCGGTGCCGTCCCCGAACGGCCAGCCGAGTATCCCGACCGGCGGCAGCTCGCCGCGGTGCATGTCCGGTCACAGGCCCGCTGGGACCAGCTGCTCGGCGAGTGGGTGGTCATCGCCAGCCACCGCCAGGACCGCACCTTCCAGCCCGAGGCGGCCCAGTGCCCGCTGTGCCCCTCAACGGCGGACAGCCTGACCGAGATCCCGGCCGCGGACTATGAGGTCGTCGTCTTCGAGAACCGCTTTCCTGCGCTCGGAGCCCAGCAGACTGACACCGGCGACGGCGATCACCGGAACGGGGCCGGCCGGCAGCCAGCCGCCCCGGCCGCGACCAGCTCACCGCCCTCGAACGACCAGCGCCACGTGCTGGCCGGCCGTCCCGCCGGCGGCCGGTGCGAGGTCGTCTGCTTCAGCCCGCATCATGCCGCCTCCTTCGCCGGCCTGAGCCCCGGCCAGGCCGCGACCGTCATGGCGGCCTGGGTGGACCGCTCAGCCGAGCTGGCCCAGCAGCCCGGCCGCGCTGGCCGACCCGGCGAGAGCCGAGTTCTGCGAGCTCTACCTCGACCTGCTGCGCCGGCGAGACGCCTGCGCGCGCTCGGCTGACGCAGCCGGCGTGGGCGTCTCCTGACATCAGCTGTTCCCTTCCCGAAGGGAGATCGATGCGGGGTTCATGGGCAGCGGCGGCCGCTATGCTTACCCTCGCCCTAGGCGCCGCGCTGGTGGTGACGACATCGCCCGGCCGGCCTCCGGGGACCGACAGCGCGACCGGCGGACCGCCTCCCATGGGCTGGAGCAGCTGGAGCTTCCTGCGCCATCACCCCACCGCCGCGAGCATCGAGGCGGAGGCACGCGCGATGAAGAGCAGCGGCCTTGCTTCGTACGGGTACCGCTACGTCAACGTCGATGATTTCTGGATGGCCTGTGACGGCACCGGGCCTGAGGTCGACTCATTTGGCCGGTGGATACCGGACCGTGCTGCCTTCCCGGCCGGGATCGCGGCAGTGGCCAGCCGCGTGCACGCCGAGGGCCTGAAATTCGGCCTGTACGTCACGCCGGGGATTCCGGAGAACGCCGTGCGGCGAAATACCGCGATCGAGGGAACATCGTTTACCGCCAGCCAGATCGCCAACACCTCCGTCACGGAAGTGAACTACAACTGCGGGCACATGTACGGCATCAACTACGCCGTGGCCGGCGCGCAGGACTACATCGATAGCTGGGCCGACGAATTCGCCTCCTGGGGCGTCGACTACGTCAAGCTCGATGGGGTGGGCACCTGGGATATTCCCGATATCGAGGCATGGTCGGTAGGGCTGCGCCGGACCGGCCGCAAGATCCTGCTGGACCTGTCTAACACGCTGGCCATATCTGATGCCGCGCGCTGGGCCCAGTTGGCCGACGGGTGGCGCACCAGCGGCGACATCGAGTGCTACTCCTGCGAAACCGATGGCAGCAGCTACCCGCTCACCGACTGGGCTCACGTAGCCAGCCGGTTCGACGCGGTCGCCCGCTGGCAGCCCTACGGCGGCCCGGCCGGCTGGAACGATGAGGACTCGCTGGAGGTCGGCAACGGAGCAGATGACGGTCTCACCGTGCCGGAACGGCAGACGATGATGTCGCTGTGGTCGCTGGGCAGCTCACCCCTTATCCTCGGCACCAACCTCACCGACCTGACCCCCGCCGACAAGGCCATGCTGGAAAACCGCGCGGTGATCGCGGTCGACCAGGACGGCATCGCCGCCCGCCGGCTCATCGATGGCGCCAGCGAGCAGGTATTCGCCAAGCGGCAGCCCGACGGGATCTGGTATATCGGCGTCTTCAACACCGACCCATCTGCGCGCCGGACTTTCCGCGTATCGCTGGCGCAGCTCGGGCTGAGCCAGGCGATCAGGATCACCGACTTGTGGACCGGCCGGTCCCTGGACGTCGTGAGCGGCAGCTACACGATCACCATCGCCCCTGGCGGAGTGAGCCTGATCTCGGCTAGGCCTTTACCGGGCACCGGCGAGACTGCCAGCTGGCCAGTGCCGGCCGGTCCATAAATGGTTCTGCCGTGGGCCGCACCGATGCGGCCCACGGCAGCCGTAACGCGATGCTCAGGCCGCGTGGAACTGCTCGGCTTCGGTGGAGCCGAGCAGCGCCACCGTCTCGGCGTTGGGGGAGATCGCCGAGGTGACCAGGTCGAAGTAGCCGGTGCCCGCCTCGCGCTGGTGCCGGGTGGCGGTATAGCCGTGCTTCTCGGCCGCGAACTCCGCCTCCTGCAGCCTGACGTAGGCGGGCATGCCCTCGGCGGCGAAGCCGCCGGCCAGCTCGAACATTGAGTGGTTGAGCGCGTGAAAGCCGGCCAGCGTGATGAACTGGAACCGGTAGCCCATGGCCGCGAGCTCCTTGCCGAACTTCGCGATCGTCGACTCGTCCAGGTGCGCACGCCAGTTGAACGACGGCGAGCAGTTGTAGGCCAGCAGCTGGTCCGGGTACTCATTCTTGATCGCCTCGGCGAACTCACGGGCCACGTCGAGGTCGGGTGTGGAGGTCTCCATCCAGATCAGGTCCGAGTACGGCGCGTAGGCCAGCCCCCGGGCGATGCACGGCTTGATCCCGTTCCGGACCCGGTAGAACCCCTCCGGGGTGCGCGTCCCGATGAGGAACGGCCGGTCCCGCTCGTCCACGTCCGAGGTCAGCAACGTGGCCGAGTGCGCGTCCGTGCGCGCGATGACCAGAGTCGGCACGCCGCACACGTCGGCGGCCAGCCGGGCGGCGTTCAGCGTCTTGATGTGCTGGCTGGTCGGGATGAGGACCTTCCCGCCCAGGTGACCGCACTTCTTCTCGGACGCGAGCTGATCCTCCCAGTGCACTCCGGCCGCACCCGCCGCGATCATGGACTTCATCAGCTCATACGCATTCAGCACGCCGCCGAATCCGGCTTCGGCGTCGGCGACTATGGGCGCCAGCCAGTAGGGGGAGTGGCGCATGTCGCCCTCCGCGGACTCCGACCAGCTGATCTGGTCGGCGCGCAGCAGCGCGTTGTTGATCCTGCGCACCACCTGCGGCACCGAGTTAACCGGGTACAGGCTCTGGTCCGGGTAGGTCTGCCCGGCCAGGTTCGCGTCCGCCGCCACCTGCCAGCCTGACAGGTAGATCGCCTTGAGCCCGGCCCTGACCTGCTGCACCGCCTGCATGCCCGTGACCGCCCCGAGGGCCGTGACGGCGTCCTCGGCTTCCAGCAGCTCACGCAGGCGCTCAGCACCCAGCCTGGCCAGCGTGTACTCCTCCTGTACCGTGCCACGCAGCCGGATGACATCCTCGGCCGAGTACGTCCGGGAGGTGTCCTTCCACCGGGCGTCAGTGGCCCACTCCGCGCTTAGCCTGGCCGCCTGCTCGCTGATCGTGTCCACTGTGCTGCCTTCCTGGAAATACCGGAATCCGTCCGGGCGGGACGTTTACTCCAGCGTGTCCGGGCGGGCGCCAGCTGGGTAGGGCCGAAGGTCCTAAAAATTGTAGAATTTTTCCAAAACAGCAATATATAGTGAGCTTTATGATGAAAGATCGCCATAATTTGGTCCAGACCGATGGTATAGACCTTGTAACGTTTGGCCAGAGGCTGCGTCATCTGCGCCGGACCCGGGGCCTGACGCTCACCGACCTCGGGGAGCGGGTGGGGCGGGCTCCCTCGGCGCTGTCCCTGCTCGAGAACGGGCGCCGGGAGCCGAAGCTCTCGCTGATCGAGCAGCTGGCCACCGCGCTGTCGGTCCCGGTGTCCGACCTGCTGAGCAGGCAGCCGCCCAGCCGCCGGGCTCAGCTGGAGATCGCGCTCGCCGACGCCCAGCAGGATCCGTCCTACCGGCGCCTCGGCCTGCCGCAGCTCAAGATCGGGGCGCGGGTGCCCTCCGACGTGCTCGAGCACCTGGTCGCGGTCGCGGCGGAACTGCGGGCGCAGCGGTCCAAGCCGGCTGCCACGCCCGAAGAAGCGCGGGCCGCCAACGCGGCGCTGCGGGGCGCGATGCGCGAGCGAGACAACTACTTCGAGGTGATCGAGCACGAGGCGGCCGCCGCGCTGAGCGCCGGAGGCTACTCGGGCGGCGCGCTGACTCAGGGCATGCTGGTCTCGGTGGTGAGCCGCCATGGCTTCGCCGTCCGGTATATCCAGGACCTGCCCCGGTCGGTGCGGTCGCTCACCGACCTGCGGAACCGCCGGATCTACGTCAAGCAGGAGCCGGTCGGCGCGCACTCACCGCGGGCGGTAGTGCTGCAGGCGCTCGGCCACTTCCTGCTCGGCCATCAGGTACCGCGGGACTTCGCCGACTTCCTGCGGCAGCGGGTCGAGGCGAACTACTTCGCCGCCGCCGTTCTGATGCCCGAGACCGCCGCCGTGCCCGTGCTCGAGCATGCGAAACAGGACCGGGACCTTGCGGTCGAGGACCTGGTGGACCTGTTCTCGGTGTCATACGAGATGGCCGCGCATCGGTTCACCAACCTCGCCACCCATCATCTGGACCTGCCGTGCCACTTCGTGAAGAACGACGCGAGCGGCATTATCTACAAGGCGTACGAGAACGACGGGGTGGTCTTTCCCGCCGACCTGTCGGGCGCCATCGAGGGGCAGCGGCTGTGCCGCCAGTGGTCGGGACGTCAGGTGTTCGGCGCCGCCGACCGCTTCTCCCCGTACTACCAGTACTCGGACACCCCGTCCGGCAGCTATTTCTGCATCGCCCAGGTCGACCCGCGGGCCGACCGGGGGTTCGCGATCACCTTCGGCGTTCCCTTCGAGCATTCCCGCTGGTTCCGTGGCCGTGAGGCGACGACGCGCAAGCGCTCGGCCTGCCCGGACGGTGAGTGCTGCAGCCGTCCGCCGACCGCGCTGGCCGAACGGTGGGAGGGCAACGCGTGGCCGTCGGCCCGCGCGCACTCGCATATCCTGTCCGCGCTGCCGGCTGGGAGCTTCCCTGGCGTCGACGACGCCGACATCTACGAGTTCCTCGACCAGCACGCCCAGGACTTAGGCCGTCAGGACGATCCCTTGAGGTCGCTGCGGATCCCGGCGGCGATCTGGTGAATCCGCTACCCGCCCGCGGCCGTTCCATGTCAGGGCCCGGGTCGGCCTGCCGGGCCAGTCAGTCATGCGGCGTGACGGCCGGGCCTTGGCTGATGTAATAGCCGAGGCCCGGTACCCGGTAGATCAGGCCCTCGCCCTCGAGGATGCGCATGGCCTTGCGGACAATCACGAATAACCGACCTCACTGGGACGCGGGGTGCAGCGCCCGACGCAGCCTCGGACCACGCGAACAAGATCCGCGACGTCGACTGCGTCGACGTGCCCACCGGGCATTGGCCGCGGTCACCCGGCCCGAGGAGCTCGGACGAGCCATCCAGGCCAGCGTCGGCCCCCTGATCGGCGACTACTCGCCGCCGGGCGTCGAGACGCCATGCCGATACCCGGTGGAACTCGGGCGCTGACCGCTGGCCGGAGGCGAGTACCCCGGTCCGTTCGGCATAAATTCGCCCGAATTACCGGCGGCCGCCTTCCTGCGGTCAGGACTCGATGTTACCTTCGAGTAACATACTTGCGCTGGAGGGCGGCATGAGCGACGCGCCGGAGGACGGCCCCGCGAGCCAGGGATTCTCGCTGGAACTGGGGGAGGAGCTGGTGCAGACGCGGGACTGGCTGCACGAGTTTGCCGCCTCGGTGATCCGGCCGGCCGCCGCGGAATGGGACGAGCGCGAGGAAACCCCGTGGCCCGTGCTCGAGGAGGCGGCCAAGATCGGCCTGTACTCGCTGGACTTCTACACCCAGCAGTACCTGGACCCGTCCGGGCTCGGCATCCCGGTCACCTTCGAGGAGCTGTTCTGGGGCGACGCGGGCATCGGGATGTCGCTGGCGGGCAGCACGCTGGCGGTGCTGGCCGTGGTGGCCAACGGGACGCCGGAGCAGGTCGGGGAGTGGTGCCCGCAGATGTTCGGCGGACCGGGGGACGTCAAGCTGGGCGCGTTCTGCTCCTCCGAACCCGACGCGGGCAGTGACGTGGCCGCGATCAGCACGCGGGCGACCTACGACGCCGCGGCCGACGAGTGGGTGCTCAACGGGGTGAAGACCTGGGTCACCAACGGCGGCATCGCCGACGTGCACGTGGTCGTGGCGTCGGTGGACCCCTCGCTCGGGTCCCGCGGGCAGGCCAGCTTCGTCGTGCCGCCGGGCACGCCCGGGCTGTCCATGGGGCAGAAGTTCCGCAAGCACGGCATCCGGGCCTCGCACACCGCCGAGGTCGTGCTGTCCGATGTCCGGGTGCCGGGGCGGCACGTGCTCGGCGGCCGGGACCGGCTCGAGGAGCGGCTGGTCCGGGTCCGGGAGGGCGGCCGCGCGGGCGAGCAGGCCGCGATGCGGACGTTCGAGGCCTCCCGGCCCGGTGTGGCGGCCATGGCGGTGGGAATCGCCCGGGCCGCGGCGGAGTACGCCGCCGAGTACGCGGCCAGGCGGGTCCAGTTCGGCCGGCCGATCGGGCAGAACCAGGCTGTCGCGTTCATGCTGGCGGACATGCACGCCTCGGTCGACGCGGCCCGCCTGCTGACCTGGCGGGCGGCCTGGATGGCGCGGCAGGGCCGGCCGTTCCGGCGGGCCGAGGGGTCGATGTCCAAGCTGGTCGCGGGCGAGACCGCGGTCCGGGTCACCGAGCAGGCCATCCAGATCCTGGGCGGGAACGGCTACACCAGGGAGTTCCCGGTGGAGCGCTGGCACCGCGACGCGAAGATCTTCACCATCTTCGAGGGCACCTCGGAGATCCAGCGCCTCATCATCGGCCGCGCCGTCACCGGCCTGGACGTGCGCTGATAGCCGCAGGTCATGCCAATGATGTGAGGCTGCTTGTTCGCGGCCCGGCCAGGGACGCTCACAGGAACTGGCCCGGCGAGCTCTCCGTGTCGCCGTTCCACACCACGGCCACGACCTCGCCTGGGTCGATCACGGCCCAGCCGGTCTCGCGCTCCAGGCGGACCAGGCCGTCCGGGCGGATCTCGACGGCGGTCAGCTTCTTGTGCTCAGCGGTGGCGAACCCGATCGGGCCGATCCCGCTGACCACCATGAAAATGGATCCGGACTTGCCGATGAGAGGGTCGAGCAGGCCGCGGATCGTCTCGCCCGTCATGTACCACCCACCTCCTGGTATCGCTAGCGGAGCATGCCCGGTGGCGGGCCCCCCCGGGTCAGGCGGGAGGCCAGGGCGCCTCGATGAGGTGCTGGATGTCCTCGCCGAACGGCCGGTCGCCATCGATCGGGCCGACAATGCCCGCCAGCCAGCCTAGTAGCGGCCGGGATCCGGCGGGCGGCGGGCGCTCGGTCAGCGCCGCCGCCTGGTAGCCGGTCAGCAGCTCGCAGGCCGCGACCGCGCGGGCGTGCCGCAGCGCGGCGGCGAGCTTCTCGGCGGCTTCCCAGGCGAAGGACTGCACGTCCTCTTGGCCGCCGGAGGTCTCGATCAGGCCGACCGGGGTCGCGGTGGCCAGCGGCCGCATGGCGTGGACCTCCCCAGCGGCCCGCTTGTGCACCGGGGTCAGGCCCGCCTGCGGACCCGGCTCACGGGCCAGCTGCGCGGGCAGACCGGTGACGGAGGGATCCAGCAGCCGGTGGACGCGGGCCGCCGCTACCTCGGCCGCGTGGCAGAGCGCCGCCGTGAGCTGGTCGCAGTGCGCGGCCAGGTCGACGCCGTGGAACCCGGCGGTACCGGTGAACTGCCCGTCGAGGTAGGCGGGGGAGTCGGTGACTCCGGTCAGGGCGCGCTGCACCGCCGCCTCCAGCAGGCCGACCGCCCGGACGACCTGGGTGAAGACCGGGCCG
>Ga0187817_10000278_pt1 | contig 20854 bp, 17 predicted proteins | sample NC_wetland_sal_i_17_FD_132431 | JGI IMG/M metagenome (GOLD analysis project Ga0187817, IMG submission 132431) | Wetland sediment microbial communities from Neuse River Estuary, North Carolina, USA - SO4_2 | ecosystem: Environmental > Aquatic > Freshwater > Wetlands > Sediment | place: USA... | reverse complement strand
CTTTCGAGGGCTCACGATATCCATGAATAATCTTGCTGAGAATGCTTTCGTCAATTCCTAGTTCTCGGGCAAGAAAGTTCTGGCGTACAGCATTTCTGAAGAGTTGGAGTTTTAGATTCGGATACATAACCTTTTCTCGAACTTCCAAATTCACCTTACGCCGTGCCGGCGTGCCTCCGGGTTGATTTAAGATCAACAATAAGCTAGTCGGAGCTTCGCGTCAGCCCTTGCTATAACTGTAGCCGTAGTAGTTCTTCGCACCAGCATCAGTGACGTTGAAAACTACTCCAAGCAATTTCTTCGGGTCAAGCGTGCTTGCGGTCTTTTGAAGCGTTTCCCGCTGTCCGTGGTGCGCCCTCACAACTACCACAACGCCGTCGCAGACCGCGTTAATCAGTTCGAAATCCGCCAGAGGTAGAATGGGCGGCGTATCAATCAAAATCACCTTGAACAGCTCGTTGCAACGGCTGAGGAACTCCTGCCAGCGGGTGCCAGTGAAGAGTTCGGGCGGGGAAGACGAAACGGCGCCAGCCGGCAGAACAAACAAGTTCTTCTGATTGGTGGCCAGAATGGCTTCCTCCGGAGTGACACCGCCAGCCAGAACTTCCACGAGTCCCGGAGTACCCGGATGATCGAGCATGGAAGTCAGGCCACAGGTCCGCAAATCAGCGTCGATGATCAGCACAGATTGCTGCGGAAGCTGCGCATAGCACAGACCCAGATTCATGGTAGTAAGTGTCTTCCCTTCGCCGGGCAGCGAACTGGTGATGGCAATGGACTTTAGGCTGGTTTTGGCCTGAGCACGCATGAGCCGGGTGCGCAATCCCCGGTACGCCTCCAGTGCTGCTTTTGAAGAATTATCCTGGCGAAGAACCAGGCGGGAGGCGTGCCCGCCTGCGAAGTGAACCTGGCGGCACTGGCTGAGACGAGCGTCCACCGATTGAGACTCGGGAGCGGGTCCCTGTTTGACCAACTCCAGCATTTGCCGGACATCCATGTCCTGGTCTGCCAGTTTCTGCTGCGCCCACTGGTTGGCTTTCTGAGTTTCGTTGAAAAACTTGCTCATCTATAGCTCCATCGTAGAGGTGCGGCGCATTTTCATGGCTTGAATCAAGACGTCGACGGCGGATTCGATGACCTTGTCGCCGGCAGGATCTTTTTGGTGAACGGCGTTCACGGCAACTGCGACTTGTTCCTTGATGCTCATATCGGGACGCATTTCGCTGGCTTGGGAAACCAGAGCGCTGCGTCTTTTCATGGCTTGAACAAGAAGATCCAGAGCCGTACCAACGACGGCGTCTCCGCTGACCTCTTTGCGCTGGACTCCATTTCCAGAAGGGACCGCCTTCTCTTCCTCCACGGGCTCGACATGGATTTCATTCAATCCAAGCTCGTTGGCGGCTTCTCCGACGATCACCATGTCAATGACGGGCCGATGCACCTTGCAGCCGATGGTCAAGCACGCGTCACAGAGCAGATTGACGAGCCTCGGAACACCTTCAGTAAGGCGGACAATCTCTTCGATCACTTGCGTCGGAAATGGAGAATTCGCGCCGCGGTAGCCCGCGGAATAGAGTCGCTCGGAAATATAGGCGCGCACTTCTGGCAGGCTCAGCGGCCGGAGCGAGCAGCTGATGGCGATGCGCTGGCGCAGCGCGCGCATCTCCGGCTTGCGCAGGATGCCGAGGAGCTCAGGCTGGCCGCACAATACAATCTGGAGGAGTTTCTCCTGGTAGGTATCGGCATTGCTGAGCAAGCGAATCTCTTCCAGAAGTTCGGGCGTGAGCAGGTGCGCTTCGTCAACGAGCAGAAGCGACGTGCCGCCCTTGCGCTGGGTCTCAAGGAGCATGCGCTGTAGAGCGGCGAGGCGTGCCGGTTTGCTGGTCGCCGTGCACGGAATTTCAAATTCGGAAAGCAGCATTTCCAGAAATTCTTCACGGCTGAGAGTGGGGTTGAGAATGAACGCGGAAGATATGGGGTGATTGTTTGCGGCGCGTTCCGTGAGTATTTGCAGAGCGGTGTGGACAACCGTTGTCTTGCCCGTGCCGATTGGTCCGGTCATCAGGACGAAGCCTTTGCGGCGCAAGACCGCTTCGACCAGCGCAGCTAGAGCGGCCGCGTGCGGCTCCGCGAGGTGAAAAAATCGCGGGTCCGAGGTCAGTCGGAAGGGCTCTTCGCGAAGATTGTAGTAGGTTGTGTACATTTGACTGCTAGGAGACGAACCGCGTAATCACCACGCCGACCACGACGGCGGCAATCGTTGTGCCAGCTGTCAAACTGGCTACTCGCCAGCGTGTCAGGATGCGTTCCCTGTCGCTTGTGATCTTGGGGATGCAGGCGAGCACAGATTTGCCGAAGATTTGTGCCGCTTCGCGTTCGTGCCGCACGGATTCGTCACTCATCTCAACGAAGACAGCTAGACCGATTCCGGTAAGCAATCCCAGGATCAGACCAGCCACGATGATGTAGGCACGATTTGGTGCGTAGGGGCGGATCGGAGCAACTGCTGGATCGAGAATCACAAAACGCTCGCCGGCTTCCTTCGTCTCGAGCTCGCTGGCCATTTCAGCTGAAAGCTTCTTTTCTTGAAGCTGATTGTAATGAACCTGGAGCGCATCGTAATCACGCATTAGCCCCGAGATCTGCTGCTCAAATATCGGGACCTGCTGTAGTTGAGAAACGTGATATTGAATCTGGCTTTGTAGCTCCGCTTGAGCCTTGGTCTGATCACTGATTTCCTGTTCGAGTTTGTTGACTTCTGCTTCGACTACAGGATTGTGTATCGGTTTTTGCGGAATCTCAGCCTCCGGATCCTGAATCGCTGCACTCGGTTTCTCCATCGGAGTCTTGGCTTTCAATTGGTTGATTTCCCCGCGCAATTTTCGAACATCAGGGAAGTTGGGGCCGTATCGAACCTCCATCTCTCTGAGCTGCCCTTCCAGTTTCTGCAATTGCGATTCATTTGATGAAGGAGAGCTGCCAGCGGATGAACGGTCAAGATCGACCGTTGGGGCAGATACTTTGGCCATAGATTGTAGATAAACCATGTTCTGCCTAGCCCGATTCACTTGCTCCTGGCTGCTTCTCAATTGGTCGCGAAGAGTATTCATTGCTTCGAGATGGTATTGCTTGGATTCGGGCAGGACCATGAGATAGCGGCTCTTGATCTGCTCGAGTTGCCGGCCCTTGTCTTCGAGTTGTTTCTTGGTGTCCTGGAGCTCGCTATCGAGGAATTGAGCGGTTCCATTAAACTGCTTCTTCCGAGCTTGCAGGTTTTGCTCGATGAATTGCGAAGCGAGACGATTTGCCACATCAGCAGCCTGCTGCGCATCGGAACCGCTAAAAGTAATCCGGAAGGCGCTAAGCCTCTGGCCACCGGCTTCGATGACTTCGATCGTTGTCGCTTTCTGCATTCGTAAGATCAAATCTTGGAGGGATACCTTAGAACGGAGGGTGGAGTAGAGCTTGAGCTCATTGATGAGCAGGCTCAACCGGGTAGGGGACATCACCTCTTGACGGATGGTCGAAAGGCGATCAGAGATGCTGGTGCTTACAGTGGTCGCGACATAACTATCTGGAACCTTCTGGGGATCGACGAGAATCACAGTTTCGGCTCGATAGACGTTGGGCAAGCGGAAGGCTACGACAGCAGCGCAAACGGAGATCCCTAAAGTGAAGAGGACGATCCAAATGATGCGTCGTCGGGCAAGATCTAAGTATTCTCGTATCTGTAACTTATATGCTGCGTCGGGTGTTGTCATGAGAACAAACCGGGCGAACTTGGCCTTTCTCCGCAGAGCCTGCGAGCGTTCAAGAAATTTCCAGTCCTCTATCTAGAAGCAACCAACCTTCCAGTCAATGCAGGCGGGGTGCTTTTGAGCTTTCCTTAACTGCTTATTTTGCATTGACTTCTAGGTGTGGCAAACCTGCTCAGGCATCTGGTGACTGAAAAGCCGCGCCCTGCGCGGGAAATTCGTTTCCTAGATGTCTGATGTAGTTCCACTCGTCCTGAGTGAATAGCCTCATGAGTGGGAAGGAGTCATGAGCTGTCTCAAGGGTTTAAGGAGCCTTTGGGTGTCGGTTGCCACCGGATCCCGAAGCTGCCAAGGTGCTGATCTCCTACAAACAAACCTAAACTATTTCCTGCTTGGTTCTTGAAGGCATAGCCTGCAAAAAAATATAGAGAAGCCTTGGGGGCCATGAGTACATTCAGCTGCGTGTCGGCATATTTCGCTTGGAATCCACCGGTCACAGCTTCACGAAGGTACCCCCCTCCCAAAGCCCATACCAGTCTCTTGGTTAACTGGCTTCGGTAGGTAACATCAACACGATCCGTAAACTGGTCCGAAATAAAGCCATTCGAAAAACTATCGCCCCTAGAATAGTTGAGCGCCAAGGACGACCGCAGAAAGGCCCTAACCAAACCGAAGGTTCCATAGGCATACCACTGGCGGGAATTATCTCCGAATGAAGCCGTTGTGATTCCCGCGGAGCCTTTGACCAACCACCTCGGGGAGATTTGTCGCTCGATAGTGCCTGCGACGGTTTGATAAATTGTGTTGGAGTTGGGACTCGTCTTTTCGTGGATCACTTGTGACAGGTATTGGAAACCTACTGTTTGCTTGCCACTAGTGCGGTAGTTCAACGAAAAATCACCACCATAGAGCTGGCCGACGTTGAAACTCGCACCAACTCCTGATTCCATGTAGCTGTACCTCGGCGTCACCGTGGTGGATAGCCGTTGCGAAAACGCGTAGGAAACGGACACATATGCGGAGTTCGAAAGCCATCGATCGGGTCCGTCAACAAAACTGTTTGTAACTGTAGTAGATGTAATCGAGTCGACATCGAGATAGAGATTGTCAATCGACTGCTGCGTGTAGTAGTATTGATAGGTATCACCAAACCGTATATTCCACCGCGGTCGCGAGTATATGATCGCATCCAAACTCGTATTCTGATTCGAGAAATTCTTCACGACTTGTCCATCAGTGATCGCCAATCTCGGCTGATATTGCACAGCAATGCGTTGATTCCTGAATTCACGGTCAAAGATAACGGTTCCGTCGAAAAGAGTGCTCGTGAAGACTTCGTTCGGCTGACCACCGGATCCATCTAGCTGCTCCACAATTCCTCGAACATCGGCGGTCGGGACGTACAATCGCCCCCAGTGGAGGCCCGTCGGACTACCTGCTAGTAATCCAGCCGTGCCGATCTGGCGGAAATACGAATCGGCCCAAATTGCGCTCGTGGGAACGCTGGGTCCCGCGTCTTGGTTTTCAGCTTTATTTTGAGTTTCTCCGGCCACGGTCGTCTGTTTTTCTGATGAGGATGAGGAGGATTGCTCCTGAGCACGGGCCATATGGGGCAGCGTTAGAATGGTGACCAGCAGTGCTACCCAAAGCCGCGTAATCCAGGGTTGTAAAAGGATGCCTTGCATATCCACCTTCCACATCCAACAATCGATTGATGGCCCGGAGAGGCTACGGAACCACCACAACGTCCCCCGGGAATAGTCCAAGGTTCTCACTCTTTCCAGTGACCGCCCCCTTATAGTGGAAGGGAATCCGCAGCTTCTTGCCGTCTTTCTCCCGAAGAATGTAGATTGATTCGCGCTTTGCGAAGGGACCGAGTCCACCAGCAGCGGCCAGCAACTCAAGCACAGTCATATCTCCATTCAACGCGTATGTCCCCTGATGTGCGACCTCACCCACCAAATAGACTTTCCTGCTGTGGATTGCACGAACGATGACTGTGACCTGAGGCTCGTTGACGAACCCCTTCAACTTCTCTGTCAGAAGAAGCTGCAGTTCCTCAGTTCTTAGTCCAGCTGCTTTCACGTCATTCAACAAAGGCAAGGTGATCATTCCATCGGGACGGACGACAACCGAAGTAGAAAGTTCAGGTTCATGCCAAACGGAGATTTGAAGCTCATCTTCGACGCCAATGTGATAAGCTAATCGACCAGCACCAGTCTGCCCCGTCCCTGCCGCCGCGATTTCCTGTGGGGGCTGACCTTGCGTCTTTTTGTTCTGATGGTCAACTGCACGAGTAGAAGGTGTCGCATCTTGGGCGGACAGAAATCTCAAAGTGCGAGGGGACTTGGCAAAAGCCACCTGCGCAGGCAACAAGAGAATCCCGACCACAATCCATTTCTTACGCACCAGAATCGGGAACGAGTGCTGCAATTTCCGCCTCCTACTTGCGACATTAGTGCCCAAGAGCAATGGTTCAGATCATGATGAACCGATCATCTCGCTTGTTCCACAAATCCAGTCATCGACGGCGTTCGGTTCCAAACCAAATTCCTCAGATTCCTGAACATGCTTAACAGCAAGAACCTATACTTTACAACTTGCCCGCCCCGGAGTATGCTTTGCTCCAGCAAGCTACTTCTCCAAAGGGAATGCCACTGCCTCTAACGCACTGCTCCCCGAGCAAATGCTCTTTCAAGCCTCTGGACAACTGCGAACATTCTAATAAGGGCACGATAACCAAAGACCCAGATACAAAGCAAGAATTTACTAGCAAGATTCGCTGATTCGTTCGTACGTACCACTCGAATGCGACCTCCAGGAGATTTTTGCGATTCGATCATTTACTCGAGATTTCAAAAGGGGCTGTTCTTCATTTCGCACCCCGTCTCCCCATCACCACCTTAGCAGTCTCGAATAGAATGGCAAGATCCAGAACTAGCGATAGGTGTTTTATATAAAACAGATCATATTCCAATTTTGTCTTGGCATCTTCTATGCTTGCGCCGTATTGGAACTTAACTTGTGCCCATCCAGTAATTCCCGGTCGAACCGAATAGCGCAGAACGTAGAATTGAGTCTCTGCCTCCAACATGCGACAGAAGTGCGGGCGCTCCGGCCGAGGGCCCACAAAACTCATTTCGCCGCGAAGTACGTTAACAACCTGTGGAAGCTCATCGAGTCGGAACTTCCGAATGATTCGGCCTACGTTGGTAACCCTTTGGTCGTTCTCAGCAGCCCACTTGGGACCATGCTCCTCTGCGTTTTGAAACATAGAACGAAACTTCAGAATTTCGAAGCGCCGTCCTCCCAATCCGATGCGTTGTTGCCGGAACAAGATAGGGCCTCGTGAATCCAGCCAAATTGCTATAGCTATGACTACCATGACAGGAAAGGTCAAAAGCAATAAGCAAAACGATGCAAGAACATCCACGATACGCTTGGCTGTCAATAGCAGGGGAGACTTCCGGAACCCGTCCGAAAGGATCATCCAACTCGGCGAGAGATGCTCGAGGCTGATACGGCCCGCGATTTGTTCGCTGACGCTGTGCGCGTCCTCCACCGCCACGCCGGCGAACTTGAGGTTCAACAATTCGCGGACAGGCGTCTGGCCCCGGCGTTCCTTGAGAGAGAGAACAATCCGATCGATCTTCTCGTGCTCGGTGATCGCCTCGAGGTCGCTTGTTGCACCGATAATCCCGGGATTGACCAAGGACTTGCCGATGTTTTCTCCATTTTCGTCGAGGAAACCCACAACTTTGAGATGCAGCTCAGGTCGCCGAATGATCTCTCTAACCAATGCGATTCCCACTGGCCCCGTGCCGACAACCAGAACGCGCTGCGGTCCAGGTAGGAGGAAATGAGTCGTGCCGAGCAGTAGGCGCCAGGAGAGTAACAGCCCGATAATTGTGGGGGCACCCAACAGGGCAATTCCCCGACCCATACTGTGATCAGGATCAAAGAAATTCAAGATTGCGAGAGCAACCCAGGCTGTTCCGATTGCCTGTAAGAGATGGATTAAGAGCACGGTTCGGCGATTGATCACCTCGGAAGCATAAAGGTCGTTGTAATAGAGCGACAGGCTGCACGCCAACAAGACCAACATGAATCGGAGGGGCATATCCGGAAGTCTGAGATAGGTCGTGGCTAAAGGTACACTATGGAACCGGAGGAAAACAGCCAGGCAGAGTCCGACAATGATCAAAATTGCATCGCTCACAACCAAAATTACAGTTGTCGCCGGAATCTTTTGGCCACCTATCTTCAGCATGGAACCTTTCTGAATCCAATCCAGTCTTGCCCAGCAGTCCTTTACGATTGAGGAATGAATGACCCGGTACCTGGGATCCGACAAGACCAATTAACGACTCTTCCCGGGACTCAATAAAGTAGAAAGGCAAATTGCCATCCAAATCTAGGGGGCAATCGCAAAAAGAGTTGCCAATCATAAGATATTTATTATCAACGCGGTACGGCCACTATTCTTCAGTGCGAAGAGGAGAGTTTGATCTGTCTCATTCCTTTTCCCATGAAACGACTTGGACAGAATGGAAATAAATTTCCGGTGTTTCCCTCCCAAGCAGCGCAGGAGGGACATACGCTTTGTTATGGATCTAAAAGACTTAGACTATTCACCGCCCAATTCCCGGTATACGATTCTCATTCTGCCGTGAGACTTATTGACAGTAGTGCGAGACCAGAGAGCACCTAGGTGTCAAACGAAGTGGAGGGAGTTCCAGTAGCTCTCTAAGATTCATACGCTTACAGGGGGTTTGGCCTTTTGGCAGAAGTCTTGCACTCCCGCTTCACTGAGGACAACCGCCCTTGAAGTGTAGCGTCATGAATCTGAAGCCGCGCATGGAGTCCAAGGTGCCAACGATGAACTTGGCACCAAAGGCGATATTCGATAAGTTTTCTTCCTGATGCAGACCTCAGTCCACGAGATAGAGATTTCTTCAGGGAAGGTGGCCCTGAGTGAATTCTTGTCAAAGTATCTATCCAAAGGAGCTGACGAGCAAAGATACACCTGGTTGTACATGGATAATCCAGAGGGGCAGGCGCGGGCGTGGATAGCCACCCCTTCTCATAGTCGAGAGATGATCGGGGTGGCGGCCGCGTTTCCCCGGCGAATACTGCACTCCGGTAAGGAAATCCGAGGTTGGGTGCTAGGTGATTTCAGCGTTCATCCGAACCATAGGAGCCTTGGGCCGGCCCTCGCTTTGCAGCGAGCGTGTCTGGAAGGGTTATCGACGGGAGAGGAAGGTTTCTGTCTGGACTTTCCGAGTGATGCCATGTTAGCTGTTTACAAGAGATTACACATCGATGCCAAAGCGGAAATGATTCGCTTGGCAAAGCCTTTGCGCGCGGACCGAAAAGTTGCGGCGAAGCTCCCCGTGCCCCTTCTGGCACGGGGGGTCTCGGCCATAGTAAACGCGGCATTAGGGCTTCGCGGCCACAATTTGCTAAACGCTGGACCTCTGGCCTTCGGCGTGGAGACAGGACCGTGGGGAGAGGAGTTTACGGAAGCCGCATTTCGGTGGGCTGACCCGCAAGAAGTCCGCGTTTTGCGCACCGCTGCCTATTTGAACTGGCGTTTCGGCCGACACCCGGGAAAAACTTACACGATGCTAACTGCTCGAGAAAATGCTGAGCTGCGTGGCTTTCTAATCTACCACCTCTTTGAAGGAGATGCCTTTATCAACGAGTTGCATGGCCAGAGCGACGCTGCGAGTAGAGCTCTGATTGATTGGGCGATTGAGAAAGTTCGTGAAGAAGGTGTTCATACCGTCAGCGCGCAGTGGATATCCACTCAGTGCGGCAGAAAGTTGCTTGAGGAATCAGGATTCCATCCCCGCGAGTCCCGCCCCGTCGTGCTTCTTGGGCTACCGCATAAGGATGGTTGTTCGACTCAAAGCCAGACGCTCAGTTGGTATTTGACAGAGGGAGACAGAGAGAGTTGAAGAATTCCTATATGCATCAGACTATCAGAGACTCAATTGAACAAAAAATTCATGCGTTCCTTTTGGACAGGTTTCCATTGGCGCGGAAGCCGGGCTTTTCGAAAGATACGGAATTGATCGAGAAGGGAATCCTCGACTCTCTGGGGATTCTAGATGTGGTGAGTTTTCTTGAAAACGAGTTTCTGATCTCGATTGCAGATGACGAGCTCGTGTCAGAGCATTTTCACACCGTAGGAACGCTCTCAGCTTTCGTTCGACAGAAGCTTGTGGCAAAGTGATGGTTCTTCGTCTATCAGATTCCCCTGATGTGGTCAAAGACTCGAAAGAGGCTGACCGTCCAGTCCGCGTCGGAGCAGCGCCACTCTCGGTTTGCATCTACAATAATTTCGAAGAGTTGCCCGAATCGTACGGGGCCATCTTTGAGGAAGCAGGACAGAAGAGTTTCTTCTTAACGTTGCCATGGTTTCGACATTTTGCGCAGACGGCACTGGACACGGGGGATGAAATTCGAATTTATGGCATCCGTAGTGCGCATTATGACGGCGCCCCCATCGGTCTTTTCGTCGCAAGGAAGCTCGGAAGGAAAAGTGGGATGATTTCCCTGCGGAAGCTGGCGGCACTGACGAATTACTATAGTCCTTTCTTTGCCCCCCATCTTGTATCTACTGGAGGTTCCGATGGGGAGAAACTCCAAACCTTAGCCAGGGCGATCGCGGACGACAGACCTCGATGGGATGCCATCGAAATTAAGCCACTCGACATCAATGCGCCGCATTTCTCGGAGTTCGTACGAGTGTTCGAAGCTGAGCGATTCGTAGTGCAGACCTTTTTTTATGCGGGCAACTGGTATGAACCTGTAAACGGTCGCTCATTCCGCGAATATTTCGAGGGGCTGCGATCTTCTGTTCGAAACATTGCAAGAAGCAAGAACAAGAAGATTGAGAGATCAGGTCGTGTTCGCTGCGAAGTCCTTCGAGGGGTGGAGGGACTGGAGAGTGGGATCGCAGCCTATAACCAGGTGTACGCTTCAAGTTGGAAGGTTCAGGAACCACACGCAGAATTCGTTCCGAAGTTGATCCGGACATGCGCCGAACAGGACACACTTCGGCTCGGTCTCGCTTACGTTGACGGTGAGCCGGCCGCCGCCCAAATTTGGATTGTGCACGCCGGCATCGCCTCTATCTACAAGATCGCTTATGACCAAAAGTATCGCGACTTATCAGTTGGAACATACTTGATGACCCGGATGATGGAGCTTGCCATCGACGTTGAAAAGGTGGCGGAGATTGATTACCTGACCGGCGATGACCGTTACAAGAAGGACTGGATGTCGCAGCGGCGAGAGCGCTGGGGCATTCTTGCACTGAACCCTCGCACGCTCCGCGGAGCGCTGGCAATCGCGCGTCACGTTGGAGGGCGCGCAGCAAAGCGCACCATGATGGCACTGGCTGCTCGCCTTAGGCGCAAGGATAGTCTTGCTAATCTGACAAAGAAAGTGCAACAGGGTTAACTGAGCTTGGAGAGGTTTTTCGAGAAAAATTCATGGACTTTCTGATCTGGCATCTATTGCGTACGAGTGCCCAACGTCAACCTGAAAAGGAAGCGTTGGTCCATGGGGCGGAACGCTTGAGCTACCAGGAGGTAGCGCGCCGCGTTAACGGCCTCGCAACTGGACTCGGAAGCGCTGGAGTCCAGCGTGGCGACCGAATCGGAATTTATTTGGAAGCATCCGTGCCGCAGGTTATTTCGATTTTCGGCATATCTCGGGCTGAGGGCGTATACGTCCCGATCAACGCTCTTTTGCATGCTGAACAGGTAACGCACATTGCCGCAGACTGTGGCATGAAGGGTTTGATCACCACTGCCGCAAAGCTTTCAACTCTTGCGGAACCGCTCGCTAAAATTTCTTCCTTGGAATTCGTCGTGGTTCTAGGTCGAGAAGGAATAACAACCTGGCCGACGAAGATATACGAATACGAAAAGCTCTGTGAAATGCCGCTTGCATCAGACTGGCGCGAAGCAAGTACTGAGAAAGACCTTGCTGCAATCCTTTATACTTCGGGCTCTACCGGAAAACCAAAGGGCGTGATGTTGACCCATGCAAATGTCGTGGCGGGCAGTCGCATCGTTTCCGACTATCTTGGTATCACCGAGAACGAACGGATCCTCGCCGTCCTACCTTTCAGTTTTGACGCGGGAATGAATCAACTGATGACCGCTTTTCAAAATAGCGGCACGTGTGTGCTGATCAATTTCGTGTTTGCAAGAGAGATAGTCCAAGTCTTGTTGAAAGAAAACATCACAGGTCTCGCGGGCGTACCCACTCTCTGGAGTCTGCTGGCACAGCCCAGCTCAACTCTGGGGAGGCAACCTCTGCCTCACCTGCGCTACATCACCAACACCGGTGGAGCTATGCCGCAGGCTGTTCTCGCAGTCTTGCGTGGAGTGCTGCCAACAACAAAGATTTTCCTGATGTACGGGTTAACCGAGGCGTTCCGTTCCACGTACTTGCCTCCGGAGGAGCTGGACAGGCGCCCAACTTCGATGGGCAAGGCAATTCCTGACACCGAAATCCTTGTCTTGAACGAGGCAGGTCGGCTCTGCAAACCGGGAGAAGTCGGCGAGTTGGTTCACCGCGGGCCGACGGTTTCGTTGGGATACTGGAACCGCCCCGAGGAGACTGCTCGCGCCTTGCGACCAAATCCGCTACTCCCCGCGGAAATGGGAGATTGCGAAAGAGTGTGTTATTCGGGCGATCTCGTCAAGATGGATGAAGAAGGCTTCCTCTACTTTCTCGGGCGGCGCGACACGATGATTAAGTCCAGCGGATTCCGGATCAGCCCGACGGAAGTGGAAGAGGTGCTGTTCCAGAGCGGCCAGGTGCGCGGGGCAGCCGTGATTGGTATCCCTGATGACACTTTGGGACAGACGATCAAGGCGTTTGTAGTGCCACGCGATGGCAACTCACTGGACCTCGAAGGGCTCGCGGCATACTGCGCGGAAAAGATGCCGCGCTACATGGTACCGAAAGCGTTCGAAATCACGAGTGAGTTGCCGAAGACATCGAGCGGAAAGGTCGACTACCCCGCATTGCGGCGCCGGGAGGGAGTCTGATGGCGGATCTGGCATCATTTTTGACGAGAAAGTACTTCCCGAAATCGGGGGAATCACTTGTTATGGGTGGTGTCGCGGTAAGTCAGCTCGCCGAATCCTACGGGACGCCTCTTTTCATCTATGACAGTGCTCTGCTGGATCAGAAATACGACGCACTCCGGGCGGCGCTGCCTGAGCGCTTCAACATCTACTACTCAATTAAAGCAAACCCTTCACCGGCCGTTCTGAAGCATTTTCTGAAACGTGGCTGCGGATTGGAGGTTGCCTCGGCAGGGGAATTTCAGAGAGCACTCGATTCAGGCTGCGCTCCAGGGCGAATTTTGTTCGCTGGCCCCGGCAAGACAGAGGCAGAGCTTGAGTTTGTCTTGTCGCAGAGCATCGGCGAGATTCATCTGGAATCGCTTGTCGAGGCGCAGCGTGTAGCGGCGATTTGCCGCCGGCAAGACCTGCGTGCGCAGGTGGCCCTTCGAATCAATCCAGCCGGAGAAGCCGAAGGCGGTGCTATGCGCATGGGCGGCCGGTCCGCTCCGTTTGGGCTGGACGAGGAGATTCTGGACGAAGCCCTCGATGCCATCCTGGGCAAACCGGAGCTAAACCTTACTGGCATCCATCTCTTCACAGGCACCCAAATTCTTGATGCTGCGATCCTTGTGGGCCAATATCGGCATGGTTTGGGACTCGCACGTCGAGTCGTCGCACGAACGGGCCGCCCACTTCACCGATTGGATTTTGGCGGCGGTCTGGGAATTCCTTACTTCTCACATGAACACGAGTTGGATCTGGATGCTGTTCGAGAAGGTCTTCAAGCATTGTGCGAGGAAGTAGCTGCAGATGCAGCCTTTAGAGGGACAGAGTTTCTCGTCGAACCGGGGAGATTCTTGTGTGGTGAAGCAGGCCTCTATGTGACTCGCGTCAATGATATCAAGACTTCCCGAGGTAAAAAATTTCTGATCGTAGATGGAGGAATGCATCATCATTTGGCCGCTTCGGGCAATCTTGGCCAGACCATCAAACGAAATTATCCAATTGCGATTATGACCAAGCTGAATTCCCCGGCGCAAGAAACAGTTGATATTGTCGGTCCCCTTTGCACACCGCTTGACACGCTGGCTCGGGGAATTTTGCTACCGCACGCCGAAATCGGCGACTTAATCGGCATATTCCAATCTGGAGCGTATGGACGGTCAGCTAGCCCGATGGCGTTTCTAAGCCATCCCGCTCCACCAGAGGTCTGGGTGGATAAAGGACGATCTGAAGTCGTTCAGGGCCGCGGCGAGTGGAGTAGCTGGGCCAAGGAGTGCGCGGTCGGGGAGGTCGCCCGTGCAAACCGCTAGTGTGGAGATGACGAGTGCGTTGCTTTCCGAACTTAGAATCGAAGAATACCGAGATTTTGAATCTCTGGAGGGTTTGCGTGACGAGTGGAATGATCTTGCTCGCAGGTCGAACCTGACTCCCGCCGAGGAATTCGAGTGGCTCAAAACTTTATGGGAATTTCATCATGCAAATCGAACTTTGATCGTACTGGTCGCTCGAGATGAGGCTGGTATCACTGGCATTGCGCCTCTAGTGATAGGCACCGAACGAAGAAAAGGTATGCGCGTCCAGGTGTTGAGGATGCTAGGCAGCTTCCATGCCCTGCACGGCACACCGTTTTTGCTGGGTCGGAGGCCCGACAAGACGCTGAACGCCTTTTTGGATCATTTGACCAAGCATCACGGAAATTGGGCACTCTGGTTCACGGGTTGCGTGAGTGGAAGCCCCCAGGAGGCGATGTTGTTCGCCGCTTTTGACCGAAGCGGCTATCAATTCGTGACCGATAAGACCGAGACCTCACCATATCTCGAGTTGCGGGGAACCTACGAGGAAAAAGTCAAGACGCTACAACCGAGATTTCGCACTTCGCTCCGTTCACGCGAACGTCGATTGAAAGAAAAGGGAAAGGCAGAGTTGAGATTTATGGATAGCGTCGGGCTTTGGGAGGAGGGGCTGGCCGCAATCCGAGAGATCGAGAAGGACAGTTGGAAAATAGGGGCAGGGACGGCGATAACAGTGCAGGATTTTCAGTGGCAGTTCTACCTCCGATACACTCCGGTCGCGGCCTCGGCCGGAACATTGAGAATCCCCGTTTTGTATCTCGATGACGAACCGCTCGCCTATGACTATGCTCTGCTCCACCGGGGCGTCTATTACTTGATGAAGACCAGTTATAAGAACAAATGGCACGATTTCTACCCGGGATTCGTTCTTAGGAACTGGCTAATGGCGTGGACATATTCGCAACAGGCAAGTGAAATCGATTTCCTAGGTAAGGACGAAGATTGGAAAATGAAGTGGACCGAGACCACGAGGCCTCATGCAATTCACGCTGTATTCAATCGGAACTTTGGCGGATCCTACCTCCGCGCCTGCCACAGGGCAGTTTCTTGGGTGAGGAAATGAATGGCAGAATTAGCTAATCGCATGATGATGATCGCGTTTCACTACCCGCCGTTTGGCGGGAGCAGCGGTTTGCAACGGACGCTTTGTTTTTCGCGGCACCTTGCCGAATATGGCTGGCAACCAGTGGTCCTTACCGTTGACCCACGAGCTTATCAAGCACAGGATGCCGATCAACTTGAGCAGATCCCCACCTCAGTCCCAGTAAAAAGGGCGTTCGGGCTAGATACCGCCAGGCACTTGTCGATTGCAGGGCGATATTTTCAAACAATGGCCCTCCCGGACCGCTGGGTCAGTTGGGCCCTTTCTGCCATTCCTCTGGGGATGTGGCTAATTCGAAAATATCGTCCGAGAGTGCTCTGGTCGACCTACCCGATCGCGACCGCTCATTTGATTGGGCTGGTCCTACATCGGCTCAGCGGGATCCCCTTGGTTGCCGATTTCCGTGATCCCATGATTGAAGAGGACCGGACGACTGGAAAGCGCTGGCCAGCGCAGCCGTCAATCTGGAATGCGAGGGAGTGGATTGAGCGACGTGTCGTGCGTGAATGTTCGCGAGCTGTTTTCGTGGCACCCAAGGCACTCCGTGCATGCTCTGAGCGTTATCCGGACTTGCCCGATTCTCGCTGGGCGCTTATCCGGAATGGTTTTGACGAGGCCGCGTTCATAAAAGCAGAAAGACTCGCAGCGAGACCTAATTAGAATCGAGACCGAATACTCTTGCTTCACAGCGGTTTCCTTTATCCTGGGGGAGATCGTGACCCAGGTGCTTTTTTTTCTGCTCTATCGCAGTTGCATAATGGAGGCTTCATTTCAGCTTCAAATTTGCGGGTACTCCTGCGCGCTAGTGGCTTCGAAAGTCAGTATCGAAAGCAAGTAGCCGAGTTGGGACTCAAGGATATCGTTTTTTTCGAACCATCCATACCTTACGTAGATGCGCTGGCTGAAATGCTGGGGGCCGACGGGTTGTTACTTTTTCAGGGCAGAGACTCAAACACCGCCATCCCAGCAAAATATTATGAATACTTGCGGGCCCGGCGCCCCATTCTCGCTCTCGCCGACGCGGAAGGGGACACCGCTCATGAGATACTCAATGCAAAGGCCGGGTTGATTGTACCCCTGGACCAAGCAGAACAAATCGCCGCGGGACTCCTTCAATTCCTTTCGCAAATTCGAGAGTCGAATGCGATATTGCCCACTGAGTCGGAGATTCAAAGTCACTCCCGGAAATCGAAGGCCGTCGCATTGGCAAGACTCTTAGACAGCGTCGTGGACGGCGACCCACCGGCGAGGGAGACGATTCACGAAAATGAGAGCAACGTTAGGAAGTCGGACAAACCGGGCATGCAAAAGGTCGCCGGGTAGGGATTATGTGCGGAATTTTCGGCATCGTAAACATTGTTGACGGAACCCAACCCGGGCGTGCCCTGCTTGAGCAAATGGGGCACGTTATCCGTCATCGCGGACCGGACGACGGGGGATTTTATTTTGGCCAGGGCATTGGCCTGGGCATGCGCCGCCTCAGTATCATCGATGTCGCCGGAGGTCATCAGCCCATTGCCAATGAGGATGAGACCATTTGGCTCGTCCTCAATGGAGAAATTTACAATTTTCATGAACTCCGCAAAGAACTTAAAAAAAAAGGCCATCGATTCCGAACGCGGTCAGACACGGAAGTTATCGTTCATCTGTACGAGGAAGAAGGCCTCGATTTTTTCAAACGTCTCCGGGGCATGTTTGGTCTAGCCCTTTGGGACACCAAGCGACGTAGGCTGGTTATTGGGCGTGACCGCATTGGCGAAAAACCGCTTTATTTCCGACGCGAGCCCGGGCGGCTCCTCTTTGCATCCGAATTGAAATCTATTCTGCAGGCCGCAGATGTTCCTCGGCGGCTGAATTGGGCCGTACTAGAAGAGTACTTGGCTCTGGGTTACGTTCCGGCGCCGTTTACTCTTCTCGAGGGAATCGAGAAGCTCCTCCCTGGTCATTACCTCGTCATCGAGAACCAGCACATTGTGGATCATGAATACTGGGATGTGCCCTTCGGACAATTAGAAAATCATTCCGAAGAGGAATGGATCGAGCGTATTCGTGAAACCCTGCTCGAAACAATCCGGCTGCAGATGATCAGCGACGTCCCACTTGGTGCATTTCTGAGCGGAGGAATCGACTCGAGTAGCATCGTCGCCGCAATGACTCGCCTGACCGGGCAACGAGTCAAGACTTACTCAATCGGCTACGAAAGCGAGCACAGCTACTACAACGAATTGCCTTATGCCAAGGTCGTGGCACAGGCGTTTGGAACGGACCATCACGAAATCATTGTGCGGCCAGAAGTCAGCGAGCTGTTGCCTAAGTTAATCTGGCACATGGATGAGCCAATCGCCGACTCCGCTTGCCTTACAACCTATCTGGTTTCAAAACTCGCACGCGAAAGCGTTACCGTCATACTCTCCGGCGTCGGCGGTGACGAATTATTCGGCGGCTACAGGCGCTACCTCGGTGACAGTCTCCGTAAGTACTACCGTTTTTTGCCAGAAGGAGCACGCCAAAATTGGTTGCCTGCTTTGCTGAGCCACATTCCACAGGATCGGCATTCGCGCTGGAAAGATTATGCGCGTTATGCGGCTGCCTTTGTGAAAACGGCGGAACTAGACCCCTACAGCCGCTATGTGAGCTACGTCACCTTGCTTTCGGGATCGGCCCGGCACGAGTTGTTGCGGAATGGCAGCACGGCTCAATCGCCCGGAGCCGCAGCGGTATCGCCGACCCTTCGCAATTACTTTGATCGCTACACAGAGAAAGATAGCCTTAACGGCATCATCTACGCTGATATCAAAACTTCCTTGGTTGACGACCTGCTAGCCTTGACTGACCGGATGAGCATGGCGGCCTCGATTGAATGTCGTGGTCCCCTCGTCGACTATAAACTCGTTGAACTTGCCAGCCGTATGCCCTCCTCCTTGAAAGTGCGCGGCTTTCAGTTGAAGTACCTCTTCAAGAAAGCCGTCGCGCCTTGGCTACCTCCGGAGATTCTGCAGAGAAAGAAACGGGGATTCGGCGCTCCCGTGGGTTCCTGGCTGCGCGAGGACTTGCTTCCTATGGTTCGGGAGTTGCTTTCCGAATCGCAGATTAGTGCTCGGGGACTGTTCCACTGGCCTGCAATCGAACAACTCATCAGCGATCACCAGCGGGAGCGGAAGGATCACACCGACCATTTATTCGCACTTATATCACTCGAAATCTGGTGCCGCTCCTACCTGGATAAGCAACCCATGCAGGAAGAACCTGTTGGACAAGGGACTCTGCAAAACCAGCGTTAGTTGGTGACGTAAGTCCGGACCTGACAATACACTCACGCAGAACGAATCGCTGGAGCTTTTATACATGAAATGGCTTGGCAAGGCTTGCTCTGGACTGCTTCTTGTTTTTGTGGGGGTCCAGCTCGTGGCGCTGAGTTCCTATTGGGCGGATCAAAGGTACCTTTCAGTTCTCGCGGACCGCACCGCAAATACTGTTCTATCCCCGAGTGAACAAGCACAGAATATCAGTCGGTTCCTTCGTGACAAATCGTCTGAAACGAACGTCCATTACTTTGCATCTCCAATGTTAGGGTTCCTTCGTGCGACCCCCCGACAGGTTGCCGATTACGGTGGAGATTGCGCCGATCGGGCGCGACTCATGGTTGTGCTACTCGATCTCCATGGGATTCGGGCCAGCAAATGGGCCCTCTACTCGAGCGATGGTAAACCGCGACATGCCGTGGTCGAGCTGGATGCAGAATCCGGCAAGATGGTCATGGACGGGCTATTCGGCTTGTCCTTTCCGAAGCCTGGGGGAGGCTATTACGGCATCGCGGACCTGCGCGAAAATCCTGATATCCTTCGCTCCCGCATAGCAGCCCTCGAAGCACAAGGGCAACGGCCCGGAACTGACAAGCTCGAAGGCTATCCCCAAACACTTTATATTTATGGCTATGCGCGAACGATTAATTGGGACAAGTCCGCATTCCTCCGATTGACGTATCGGGTCCTACATCCTTTGTTCGGACCCAGGGTGGATGCCCTTTACAGGCCTGTCATCGTGGAACAGCCTGCCCTAATGGTCACTTGGGGTTTGGCGGGCCTTGAAGGGGGGGGTCTCATCTGCTGGTTTGCTGCTTCCCGCTTTTCGCTGAAAGGGAAAACCAACCCAGAGGTAATGACTGGACGCTAACGGACCTCCTGCCTAAGGTGCCGGTGTCGGACCATTCGGCGCCGGAATGGGCTGGGTGGAGATGATCAAGTCGTCGTACCAGGTGTACGCTGTCGGATGATCCGCGGTGGGATCCTTGTCAGTCTGATAAGGTAACAGATCTATCTGCCGAAAGGCCTTTGTGCCGGGGCTATCATTGCTGATCATAAATCTAGATAGGTTGATGAACTGTCTCAAAGGTTGTCCTTCGTACGCTACCCAGGCTTTGATCGTGCTCGTTGGCTGATTCCACTTCCCGACGTGTATCTCGTAATAGAACGTCATCCATTCATTGGGTCGGTACATGGCACAATCGCGGGAGTTTTGATTCCGATAGTGACAGTTGTAGTCGCCCTGTTCGAGCAGCACGTCCCCGTCGGGGCGAGTGACTTCCAGTCCTCGTGCCCCGCAGGCCGTGTACATCTGAGGAAAACCACGGCCATATGTATTTTCCGTCACTAGCTGAACGTCGGTGCAGGATCCTCCGAATCCATCCCAGAAGATGTGTTGCTTGAATCCGTTGGACTTGAAACCGCTCCTTAATAACTCAGGAGAAAACCTCTGCAGCCACTGGACGAAAAACGTGGATTCCTCGCCGAAATCGTGGCCCATCCGTGCGGACCATACGCCCGATGTGTTTGCGGCCGAATGAGGAGGTATCGTGAACTTAAGCGATCCACCACCATCCGCGAACACTGCAGAATCTAAAGTTCCGCGAATTACTCCGTCCCAGGCTGCGTTGAGGTGCGGGGAAATATCTCGCTGCGAATCAAATCCTACGCACTTGATGACGCCAGGTGCAGCACACCGAACTTGAAAACTTATCTCTTCCTTCGCAGCTGTGAGCGTTTGCACGGCTTCCGATTGTTGATTGACGACCTCAGTCAGGGCAGCCATCACCAAGGAGAATCCTGCCCGCTGGCCCGCCCCGCCCCAGGCAGGTGTGAACACCAAGCAGCCCAGAGCAAGTACGAGTAACAGCGCCGAGACGAATGGACGGTGTCTCTTTCTTCTATTCTCGTGCATGTGTCTCCGCTAGACGCCCAAATCGACAGATGCTCGCGAGTGCTTCATCCTCAAATCACATTGTACCGGGGTTTCATTCTACTGAAGGGGCAGATTCTTTTAAGGTGCCGTCTCACGACTGCCAGATCAAAAAAAACAGCCGGCGGGCAGGACTTCACACTGCCGGCTGTTGGTATTTGATTGGGTGACTTGCGAAACAGGGGCGATTATGGGGTCGGCCCAGTCGGAGGGGGAATCGGATTTCGCGAGACGATCAGGCCCGCGTACCATACGTACATCGCGTTCGCCACGGTCGCCGAGCGCCCCGTATCATAGGGTAGCAAATCAATG
>Ga0187817_10000277_pt1 | contig 20871 bp, 17 predicted proteins | sample NC_wetland_sal_i_17_FD_132431 | JGI IMG/M metagenome (GOLD analysis project Ga0187817, IMG submission 132431) | Wetland sediment microbial communities from Neuse River Estuary, North Carolina, USA - SO4_2 | ecosystem: Environmental > Aquatic > Freshwater > Wetlands > Sediment | place: USA... | reverse complement strand
GGCGGTTCCCGGAATCGAGAAGGAAGGCTTATTACCTGATGTCGATCCACGAGCACCTGCCGCCGCAGGCCAGACGTGAACTGAAGGAAGTGGGATGGACGAAGGGGCTGGAGTTGGCGAAGGTCGCGCGCCGGGACGGGCAGCACTTCGATTGTGCAACCTGGTTGCACAAAGCCCGTGAGATGCCGAAAGAGGACTTCCGGCGCGCGGTGGAGAAGGAACTGACGGGAAGGGAAGAGGAGCCGTCGGAGCTGATCTACTTCAAGGTCTACAAAGGCCAGATTACGGTGATCGAACAGGCGATCGAGACGGCAGCGCAGATGCTGGGCACAGATAAATCCCGTGGCTACTGTCTGGAGATGATCTGCGCGGATTTCCTGGCCGGCGCACATTTGGACAATGGTGACCCGGAGATCCTGCTCCACTCGATCTCACGCTACTACAAGTTCTTGCCCGACGGACAAAAGCAAAGATTCCTGACGCACGCGAACCAGAAGGCCTCATGACCTCGATCCAAACAAAATGTCCCGTTGTGCGGCTCGACCCACATTCGTACGCCCAGCTTTGTCGAGAAGTCTTGCGCCGGGATCAATGGCGGTGCCAGTACTGTGGCAGTCTTGGAGACCTTCAAATTCACCACAAACAATTCCGCAGCCGATCCGGTGCTGACACTCATGACAACCTGATCACTTTATGCGCCAAGTGTCACTACGCGCTTCATCGAAGTTAGTCCCAGCACCTCCCGATCCCCAGAATTTGCCTACTGCGCTTCTCTTTTCCAGAACAAGTGCGTAGGGGTTAGGTTGAACACTGCTCTTGGCTCGGCGACGGTCTTCGACGCTGAAGCGGTCGGCCCCAGCCAGACCGCGTCTGCCTGGGTACCCACCACCGAAGCTGGGCGATTTCGCGTCCGGCTGTAATTATGATTAGAATCGGAACGCGGCGTCTTTGCGATGCCGCATTCCGAGCATGGACGATCTCATCCTAGTCACCGGTGGCGCGGGCTTCATTGGCTCGAACTTCATCCTGCAATGGATTGCCTCGGAACGCGCGCGCATCCTAAATCTCGATAAGCTTACTTACGCAGGCAATCTCAATAACCTGCGCGCCGTGGAAACCAACCCACGCTACTGCTTTGGGCAGGGTGACATCGTCGATCGCGAGCTGGTGCGAAACTTGCTGCGGCACGAACAGCCCCGCGCCATTGTTCATTTCGCCGCCGAGAGCCACGTCGATCGCTCTATCTATGGCCCCGATGATTTCGTCCGCACCAACGTGAACGGGACATTCACCCTGCTCGAAGAATCGCGCGCCTACTGGTCGGCGCTGGCGGGGCCCGATCGCGCATCGTTCCGCTTCTTGCACATTTCCACCGATGAAGTTTACGGATCGCTCCGCCCCAATGACCCGGCCTTCAGCGAGACCACGCCCTACGCGCCCAACAGCCCGTACTCGGCATCCAAGGCGGCTTCCGATCATCTGGTCCGCGCCTACTACCACACCTACGGCCTTCCCGTTCTGACCACCAACTGCTCCAATAATTACGGGCCTCACCAGTTTCCCGAAAAACTGATTCCGCTCATGATCCTGAATGCCTGCGCCGGCAAGCCGCTCCCGGTCTATGGTGACGGCGAAAACGTTCGCGACTGGCTCTACGTCGAAGATCACTGCCGCGCCATTCGCACCGTGCTCTCCCAGGGCAGCGTAGGAGAAACCTACAACATCGGCGGACGAAGCGAAAGAAAGAACCTGGAGATCGTCGGAGCTATTTGCCGACTGCTGGACGAACTGCGTCCGAACGATCCCGTCGTTCCCCATAGCAAGCTCATTACATTCGTCAAAGACCGCGCCGGCCACGACCGCCGATACGCCATGGACACGCGGAAAATCGAGCGCGAACTGAACTGGCGCCCGCTGGAAACATTTGAGAGCGGCCTGCGTAAGACCGTCCGCTGGTATCTTGAACACGAAGACTGGGTCCGCGATGTTACCAGCGGCAGCTATCGTCAGTGGATCGCAAAACACTATGCCACTGAGCATTGAGACGAAAAGTTAAAACCTGAAACTCGACATGACAAAAACGAAGACCGGGCAGCCGAATTACCGAGGCATCATTCTCGCGGGAGGCTCGGGCACGCGCCTCTATCCCGTCACCCACGCCATCGCCAAGAGCCTGCTGCCGGTGTACGACAAGCCGATGGTGTACTATCCACTCTCCACGCTGATGCTGGCGGGCATCCGCGAAATTCTCCTCATCTCGACGCCCGAGGATCTGCCACGCTTTCAGCACTTGCTCGGCGATGGCTCGCGATATGGTGTCCATTTCCAGTACGCGCCGCAACCGAAGCCCGAAGGCATTGCCCAGGCATTCTTGATCGGCAAGGAATTTATCGGATCAGCCAGCTGCGCGCTCGTCCTTGGCGACAATATTTTCTACGGACACGACCTGGTCAAGGAATTACACGCAGCAACCCTCCAACCCAAAGGCGCCCGGGTTTTTGCCTATCCCGTTCATGACCCCGAGCGCTACGGCGTCGTCGAATTCGATGCGCAGGGGAAGGCGCTCAGCATTGAAGAGAAACCGAAGCGCCCGAAATCACGGTATGCGGTCACAGGACTTTACTTTTACGATCGGCAGGTCGTAGACATTGCCGCGAGTCTCAAGCCTTCCCAGCGTGGTGAACTTGAAATTACCGACGTCAACCGCGCCTATCTCGAGCGCAATCAACTGAACGTCTGCGTGATGGGACGGGGCACGGCCTGGCTCGACACGGGCACGCACGAAGCCTTGATGGAAGCCTCGTTATTCATCCAGACCCTGGAGAAACGCCAGGGCCTGATGGTTGCCTGTCCCGAGGAAATCGCCTATCGCTCCGGGTACATCACCGCCGCACAACTGGAAGCGTTGGCAGCGCCAATGCGCAACAATGGATACGGCGCCTACCTGCTGCAATTGCTGCGGGAACGCGTCTTCTGACTGATGAAAACGGTCTGATGAAAAAAACCGCCACCAGCCTGCCCGGAATTCTTCTTCTTGAACCGCGCGTGTTCGGCGATGACCGCGGATTCTTTCTGGAAAGCTACAACCAGCGCACGTTCGCCGAGCTTGGTATTCCCGAAACGTTTGTGCAAGACAATCATTCCTATTCCGAGAAAAATGTCATCCGCGGCTTGCACTACCAGATTCAGCAGCCCCAGGGAAAGCTGGTGCGCGTCATCACCGGCGAGATTCTGGATGTCGCGCTCGACCTCCGCCGCAGCTCTCCTACCTTCGGGAAATGGGAATCCTTCAAACTTTCCGGCGAGAACAAATACATTTTATGGATTCCGCGTGGATTGGCTCACGGCTTCCGAGTTGTTTCCCAGACCGCTCATGTCTTCTATAAGACTACCGATTTTTATGCGCCCGAGCACGAACGCACGGTAGCGTGGAACGATCCGACGCTAAACATCTCGTGGGAACTCGACGGCGACCCGATCGTCTCGACAAAAGACCAACGTGGGATTCTGTTCCAACAAGCCGAAAAATTCGAATAATGCCGCGTCAATGCAGCCGGAACTCGACCGCAATCGTGGTTTCAACTTCAACCGCTTTACCGCTGGAGAGGTACGGCTCGAATTTCCAGTACCGCACCGCCTCCGTCGCCGACCGCACCAGCAGATCGGGCCCGAACACGGCGCGCAAGCGTTTCACACTGCCATCCGGCGCAATCACCGCATCCAGCACCACCAGCCCTTCTGTCCCCGCTGTTCGCGCAGCCTCCGGATAAACCGGCTCTACCTTGGTTACAATCCGCTTCGTCATGGTTTCTGCAGAGACGGTTTCGGGAGCAACCCGCGGCCCCGACTCCACATCGGCGGCGCGTGCTTCCAGTTCGGTCCAGGACCTCTGCCACTGCCACCATCCCAGACCAGAGAGCGCCAGTGCGCAGGCGAACAGCACGTAGATTCCGCGGCGCTCGACGTGAATGCTGCGGCTTGCGTTGGCAGCCGGAAGCGCGGCGGCCACGGGCGGCGCAGTCTCCAAGCCTGCCACCGCAACTTTATCTTCTTTCTTGAAATCTCCGATATCCACCGGCGCTGAAACGGAGCGGCAAATCCAATACCGGATCATCTCCCGCTGCTCCAGCGACAGGCCGGTGAACTCAAGGCCGCAATGGAGGCGCGACTGAAAGCGAACTGACGCGCGGGCACGGACGGGCACGCCAACATTTGGAAGCCGCAACTCTACGGCGACCTGCTGACCCGGAACCAACTCTCCGGCAACAATGGCCCCCACTCCGGTCTCACTAAGGTCCGTACAACGGCCAGGCAAATTCTCGGGAACTCCGGATCGGAGCGCGATGATATCCAGGGGCACACGAACCGGGTAGCGGGGAGATGGGCGCCGTTGCGTTTTCTCCAGCGCCAGCGATGGAGCTGCACTCATCTGACCTCCTCCGCAAGGTGAAACGCTTTCTGGTCGCGCGGCTGGATCAACGACGAATGCGGCGCTTCATGACAACTTGCTCCAAGTGTATAACGGAAATGGGAAATAGTTTTCCTAAACGTCGAATAGCCAGTTCATGATTCACCTTGGACCACAGGACTTTCTTTTCATTCTGACCGGGTCAGGCATAAGTGCCGAGAGTGGCATACCAACTTTTCGCGGCACGGGCGGAGTGTGGCGAAACTATCGCATCGAAGAAGTAGCGTCGCCTCATGCCTGGGCACGCGATCCTGCGCTGGTCTGGGATTTCTATTCCATGCGCCGGAGTGTCGCGGCAGCCGCCAAGCCCAATCCCGCGCATCTGGCGCTCGCCGATCTGGAGGGCAAGCTCGCGGACCGCTTGTTTCTGTGCACGCAGAACGTGGACAACTTACACGAACAAGCCGGATCGCGCCGCGTCCTTCACATGCACGGCGAGCTTTTCAAGAGCCGCTGCGATACCTGCCGACGGCCGCCGTTCCCCGATGCCTCCCGCTATGAGGCGGCGAAGATACCACGCTGCCAATGCGGAGGCAGAATCCGCCCGCACATCTGCTGGTTCGGGGAAGTACCCTACGATTTGGACCTAATCTTTGCGGCATTGAATCACTGCACGGTGTTCGCCGCGGTGGGAACTTCCGGTGTGGTGGAACCCGCCGCCGGCTTCGTCGCGCGCGTCCGGGGACGAGCGCGCACGTACTACGTTGGCCCGGAAGAACCGGCGAATGCCTCAGAGTTTGACCAGTACTTTCGGGGCGAAGCGGGCAAAATCCTGCCGGCCATGTTCGCGACCGGCTGACTCATTTACTCCAGATCTCTCCAGTTCAACCCGACTCCGACTTCCACCAGCAGCGGAACCGCGAGCGGATACGCTTGCTCCATGTGCTCCCGCACTAGAGATTTCAACGCGTCCACTTCGCTTTCAGGCACTTCGAACACAAGTTCATCGTGCACCTGCAAAGTCATCCGCGACTTCAGCCCGCGCTTTCGGATTTCTTCATCGATCCGGATCATCGCCAGCTTGATCAGGTCGGCGGCTGTTCCCTGCAGCGGAGTGTTCACGGCCGTACGCTCGGCAAACCCACGCTGGATGGCGTTCTTGCTGTTGATGTCGGGAATCGGTCGAATACGCCCGAAGAGCGTCTTCACTTTCCCCTCGCGCCGCGTTTGTTCGAGCATGGCATCAATGAAGGCCCGCACTCCAGCATATTTTTCAAAATACGCGTCAATGAATTTCCGCGCCTCGCCCGGCTCAATGCCCAATTGCTGCGACAGTCCAAACGCCGACAGACCGTAGACGATTCCAAAATTCACCACCTTCGCCTGCCGCCGGTGGTCCGGCGTAACCATCAGCGGCGGCACACCAAAAACCTGCGACGCGGTCAGCGTGTGAATGTCATCCCCGCGCCGAAACGCCTCCACCAGTAGCTTGTCTTTCGAGAAGTGTGCCAGTAGCCGCAGTTCGATCTGCGAATAGTCCGCAGCTAGCAGCACGTGGCCAGGTTCGGCGATAAAAGCCGCGCGAATCTCTCGCCCGAGTTCAGTCCGAATCGGAATGTTTTGCAAGTTCGGGTTCGCCGAAGACAGCCGACCCGTTGCTGTCCCGGTCTGCCCAAACGTCGTATGCACGCGGCCGCTATGGCTGCGAATGAGCGCCGGCAATGCATCGACGTATGTCGACTTCAACTTCGTCAGTTGCCGGTACTCCAGAACCAGCCGTGGAACTTCGTGATCCGCAGCCAATCCTTCCAATACATCCACCGCCGTCGAAATCTTTTTTCCTTTTCCGTATTTCACCGGCATTGGCAGGGCGAGCTTGTTGAACAGCACATCGCCCAGTTGCTTCGGCGAATTGATGTTGAACTGCACGCCGCACCGCTCATAAATGTCGCGCGCCTTGGCTTCGGCCTCGCTCTGCAACTTCCCCGACATCTCTCCCAGTGCCGCCAGATCAATCTTCACCCCCGCGTCTTCCATCCGCGCGAGCACGGGCGCCAGCGGTGCGTCGATCTCTTCGTACACCGACGTCAATCCCTGCTCGTCGACGTCTTTGCGGAGCGCGCTCGCCAGACGGCCGGTCACATCCGCCGCTTCCGCCAGGTTGCCGCTAAGCTTCAGATTGAATCTCCGCAGCGCAACCTCCGGCAACGCATGCGACGAGTAGGTCGGATCGAGCAAATAGGAATAGAGCATTGGATCATGCCGCACTCCGGCCAGCACAACTCCCTGCTCTCCGAAATGGTGCAGCGCAGATTTGAGATCGTGAACCGTCTTCGGCAGAGCGGGATCTTCGAGCGCGCTTTTCACTCGATCGGCGAGTGCCCTGTCTTCCAGCGCCACTATCGCCCCAGCCCCCGGCGCGTTGGAGACTGCAATTCGCTTCAGAACGACGGCGCTCTGATCCTTCGCGTCCGCAGGCCGCAAAGCCAGGAACCCAGACTGTGCCGGCTGAGGCTCTTCGTCTTCCTCCTCCACGGTTTCGGTGTGCTCCGTGGGAATGGCCAACGCGAGCGGCGCGCCTTCGCTCAAGTTCTTCAAATATTCTTCAAATTCCGCCTTCGACTTGATCTCCCGGTAGTCGCCTTCCTTCACTTCAACCACGGGAAGGAGTTCTTTCAACAACGAAGTAAATTCGAGCTCGGCAAACAGCGCGCGCAGTGACTCAACGTCAGGTTCGCCCACCTTCATCTCGGAAACGTCCAGCTCGACTGCGACATCGGTATCAATGGTGACCAGTTGCTTGCTGTATAAAATGTTGTCGCGATTGTTCTGCAGCGATTCCCGATACGTCTTCTTCTCCACCTCAGCGGCCCGTTCCAGCGCCTGTTCCACGCTGCCAAATCGCTGAATCAGTTCCACCGATCCCTTGTCGCCGATTCCGGGCGCTCCCGGAATGTTGTCCACCGAATCGCCGCGCAGCGCCATCACATCCACTACTTTCGATGGAGGCACTCCCAGGATTTCTTCCACCTTGGCCGCATCGCAAATCAGGTTGTCCTTCGGCGGATTCAGTACCTGCACCTTGTCGTTGACTAACTGCAGCATGTCTTTGTCGCTCGACACCACAAATACCGGATATGATTCCGCCGCCGCTTTCCGTGCCAGCGTTCCAATCACATCGTCGGCTTCGTAACCTTCCAACTGCAAAATTGGGATGCGATATCCCTCCAGCGCCCGTCGAATGTATGGAATCTGCTGGACCAGGTCCCCAGGCATCTCGGCGCGGTTCGCCTTGTAGCCGCCGTACTCCGCTTCCTTGAACGTCTGCGTCTTGATGTCGAACTTGCGGATGGTCGTAATCGCTTCCGCCTGCTGATTGCGGACTGTCGGCGCGCCCACATCGAACACCGCCGCCAGATATTCCGGCGAAAAATCGTCTCGCAGCTTCCGCAGCATGTTGACGAAAACATAAGTCGCCGCCGTCGGGACTCCCGCCTTCGTGGACATCGGCCGCTGCCGCGCCATGGCGTGATAGGCGCGAAAAATGAACGACATCGTGTCGATCAGGAAAATCCGGCCCTTCTCGTTGCCAGGAACGGACACGGGAGGAAACTCAGAAGTAGCACTCTCTTGCGGCGGCGATTTCTTTTTGGGAGGCAATGGCCCAAGTTTAACAGCTATGAAAGTTCAGGGATCGCTGACGATAACGAACGACGTGCTTTCAAACCTTCGGCAATCGCGTATGATATGAGCTTTTCGGCCCTCGACTCGCCGGGTGCTGAATGCAGAGTGCTGGATGCTGCCCTTCAAGCTCATCTATAGCGACGACTATTACCTGCCCATCGGCTCCCACGTCTTTCCCTCCGAAAAATACAGGTGCATTCATGACCGGCTGCTCGCGACTCGAGTTGCAGAGCCTTCTGATTTTGTTGCTCCTCGTCCGGCAACCGACGAAGACGTGCTGCTGGTACATACTCCGCGGTACATCGAGAAATTGAAAACGGGCACGCTCAGCGCAATGGAGGAGTTAGAGCTCGAAGTTCCCTACTCGCCGGAGTTAGTGCGCGCCTTTTGGCTCGCAGCCGGCGGTTCCGTTCTGGCCGCCTATCATGCGCTCGACGATGGCGTCGGGATCAGCATCGGCGGGGGATTCCATCACGCGTTTCCTGATCACGGCGAAGGCTTTTGCATGATCAACGATGTGGCCGTCGCTATCCGACGCATGCAGCGTGACGGCAGGATTCGCACCGCGATGACCGTCGATTGCGACGTCCACCAGGGCAATGGCACCGCCGTGATTTTCTCCGGCCCGCGTGTTCCCAGCGATCTGCCGACATCGACTTTGGCTTCTGTTCTTGATCGGGCGCACCACACCGCGCGCCCGGCCCCGCCCGCAATGAGGCCGCGCAGGGTCCACGCCGAGGATGTCTTCACCATCTCGCTCCATCAGCAGAACAACTACCCAGCCTTTAAGCCTCCGTCTTCGCTTGACCTGAACTTGCCTGACGGACTCGCCGACGCCGAATACCTGGCATGTCTGGGCGACGCGCTCAGTTTGGGATTGGGCAAGTTTCGGCCGGAACTCATCTGTTACCTCGCGGGAGCTGACCCTTATTGCGAAGATCAGCTCGGCGGATTGTCGTTGACGATTGAGGGATTGATGCAGCGAGATGTTCTCGTGTACCAAATCGCCAAGGCTGAGGGCATTCCCGTGATGGTCACACTCGCCGGCGGCTACGCCCCGAAGCTGGAAGACACGGTCACGATTCACTGCAACACAGTGATCGCTGCAAAGGAAGTGTTTGACGGGAAGACTTCATAGGTCCTTCGCTTCGCGCAGAATGCACTGCTGGGGATTTCGCAGACGACCAACGACTCCCACCTCGTCGCGACTGCTAAAATAGCTGCTTACGCTATGTTCGAGAATCTCCAGGAAAAACTTCAGCGCGCTTTCAAGTCTCTTCGTGGACAGGCCGTCCTTACGGAAGAGAACATCTCCGAGGCGCTGAAACAGATTCGTTTGGCGCTGCTGGAAGCTGACGTCAACTTCAAAGTTGTCAAAGAGCTGATTGACCGCATTCACGCCAAGGCTGTCGGCCAGGAAGTGCTGACTGCGCTCTCACCGGGCGAGCAGGTTATCAAGATCGTCCGCGACGAACTGGTCACGACTCTGGGCAAAGACACGGCCAAATTGAAGTTTGCCTCGCAGCCTCCAACGGTTGTGCTGATGGCGGGGCTGCAGGGCTCCGGCAAAACTACGACCTCCGGCAAGCTTGCCAACTGGCTTAAGAATGGCGGGCATCGTCCGCTGCTGGTCTCGGTTGACGTTTACCGTCCTGCCGCGCGTGAGCAACTGAAAGTCGTTGCGGCGGCGATCAAGGCCAACCTCTACGAAGGCGAGGTCGGCGAAGCGAATACGGCTACCGTCGAGCGGCTGGCCAAAGAAGCGCGGCGCGAGGCCATCAACTCCGGCTGCGACGTTCTGATCGTCGACACCGCGGGCCGTCTCCACATCGACGACCAGCTCATGGAGGAGATGCAGTCGCTCAAGCGGCTGCTCAATCCGCAGGAAATTCTGTTTGTTGCTGATTCCATGACCGGACAGGATGCGGTCAACTCGGCCGACGAATTCCATAAGAAACTTACGTTGACTGGGGTTGTACTGACCAAGATGGACGGTGACGCGCGCGGCGGCGCGGCGATTTCCATCCGTCAGGTTACGGGGCAGCCGATCAAGTTCATCGGCATCGGCGAAAAATACGATGCGCTTGAACCTTTCCATCCTGACCGCATCGTTTCGCGCATTCTTGGCATGGGCGACATTCTCTCGCTCATCGAAAAAGCCGAGTCGCAGATTGACAAAAAGAAGGCCAACGAACTTGCCTCCAAGATGCTTGCTGGGGACGGCTTTTCGCTGGAAGACTTTCGCGACCAGTTGCGGCAGGTTCGCAAGATGGGATCACTGCAAAGCCTCATGGGGATGCTGCCCAGCGTCGGCGCGTTCTCCGGCCTGCAAAAAGCGGCCGACAGGGTTGACGAAAAACAGATCAACCGGGTCGAGGCCATCATCAGTTCGATGACCGCGTACGAGCGCAACCATCACGAAGCCATCAACGGCAGCCGCCGCAAGCGAATTGCTCGCGGCTCCGGCACCAGCGTGCAGGAAGTCAACAACCTGCTTCGGCAGTATGCGCAGATGAAAAAAATGTTCAAGCAGATGGGGAAGCCCAGTTTCGCGCGGCGAATGGCGGGGATGAAATTTCCGGGAATGTAGAGGGTCGTTGGTCGTTGGTCGCTAGTCGTTGGTCGTTCGCGGGTCTCAGAAGTTCGCGGCACCACGAAACCGAGGCTGACTGCGGGCAAGCAGGCGCACATCTCGACTGACGTGCCGAGCGACCAACGACTAACGACCAACGACTGACTCCCATGAAGTGGCGTTCTCTCCAGGAATCCGGCTCCTACAGCGACTTTCGGCCGCTGCGTGAAATTTTTGCCGAGCGCAAGGACGCCATCGCCAAGTACGTTCCTGCTGACGTTCAGGCTGTGCATGACCGCGTCGTCGCTGGCCTCAAAGCTCAGGGACTCGCAGCCAGCGCGCTCAAGGTCGGCGACAAGTCTCCTTCGTTCGAACTTCCGGACCACAATGGCAAGCTCGTTTCTTCCGCCGACTTTCTCGCCAAAGGACGCCTGGTTCTCTGTTTCATTCGCGGACGCTGGTGTCCATTTTGCGTTGGGCAGATGGAAGCCATGTCTTCGATCGCCGCTGAGATCGAAGCCGCTGGAGCGTCGCTGGTTGCCGTCTCTCCGCAAACCGAGAAGCAAGCTTTCTTCATGCACGACCAGCACAAGCTCGCGTTCCCGCTGCTGGTGGACGCTCACAATCAACTCGCCCGCCAGTTCGGACTGGTGTATCGCGTCCCCGAAGAGGAGCAGGGGCTCTACCGCAGCACCTTCGTCAACCTGCCCTTCGCCAACGGCGACGACAGCTGGGAGCTGCCTATTCCCGCAACCTTTGTGGTCGACCGCGACAGCAGTATCCTGTTCGCCGCCGCTAACGAGGACCACACCGATCGGCCGGAGCCGCTGGAGATTCTGTCGGTGGTCGAGAACGACTCGACTCGGCTGCGCTCGGGATGACTTGGGGAGCGGCGCTCGGAGCTTCCGCGTTACCTTAAAGGTCTTAACCCGTGTTTTCTACCACCCCCTACCGCCTTCTGTCGACGTTTAAGGACAGCTCGCGTTTATCCACGCGCCGGAAATGTGAGGCACTGGTCCGAAATCTCTAGCCCGGCGAGTTGCATCTAAGTCAAAGGACTGTGTGGCTCAATGCAGGGGAAACTGCCGGAGGGAAAGTTGCTCAGGTACCTGGGAAAGATGGCGCTCATCTTGATTCTGGCGACCCTCAGCGTCTCGGCCGCTGCCTGGGCTCAGAATGGAGAGTCGCGAATTGACTCCCGTCATTCCACGGCGAGCTTGAGTTTGGCATCCTCGACTAGTGGAATATCCTGGAACATCGGGATCGCCAAGGTGAGCGGAGCCGTGACACTTAGCAACGACCCTGGCAAGGATGCCGTTAATCTGGTTTTCTACCCCGCGGGTGAGGGCTCACGTGTGCTCAACCCGAGCGGAGGATTCAGGGAAAACAGTTTCGCGGATTTGTCGCGCTACACACTCATGACCTTTCGCTCCAGCCGGGTCACGCAGAATCTCGACGGAAAACTCGCGGTCACGGGCGACCTGTCAGTCACGCACGTTCAGCGTGAAGTAAACGTCGTTTGGAGTAACGCCTACTCGGGACCTGATTACGGCGACCCGGTGTCACGGACGATAACTCGCCAAGTCACCTTCGTTTTCGAGGCCCCGAACCCAACGACCGCCGCGATTCACGACCACGGCCCAGATGAGAGATCAGCGCTGACGATTGTCAATCTCACCAGCTTCCCAGGACTGCGAAGGACATGGCTGGATTCTGTTTGGCCTCTGGTGGTGGAAGATGAGCACTGCGAAATGCCATGGCCGAGGGGAGGCTTCAAGGACTACAAAGGAGCGATCTGCACCGGAACTCCTGTTTTGCCAACTCCTCTAAGTCGGCCCCCGCAGAGATTCGGGGATGACTATCCCCGCCTAGACGAAGCGACCGCGCCGGCCAACGACCAGGCAACCATCCTCATCCATTTGCGGCTGGAAGGACATAGATAACCGGAGACAGTCGGACGCCTCCCTTGCAGCAGGAATGAGACCGTAATCAGGGTAAGGGTCCTTCGACTCCGCCGGGATGACAGGGTGGGGAGGACCGAAAGAGCGGACCGAGCTTTGCTCGGCTTGGACCCTTTGACTACGCTCAGGGCAGACTCGCGAGGGCGCCCGTCCCCACACAGGCAAAGCCGCCACCGGCAAAAGCACGTGCAACTTCTTCATTCCCAGACTCATCTAAAACTTGACAATGATTCGCTCAGGTTATAGCATAACCACGGGCGTAATCATCATCGCACTGATTATAAAGCACTTATTGTATCGGAGGATGCGTTATGGGCAAGATTATTGGAATTGACCTGGGCACCACCAACTCCTGCGTGGCGGTTATGGAGGGTGGGGAGCCGAAAGTTATACCTAATGAGGAAGGTGGGCGGACTACGCCTTCGGTTGTCGGATTCACCAAGACCGGGGAACGGCTGGTGGGGCAGGTCGCCAAGCGGCAGGCTATTACCAATCCTGAGAATACCGTGTACTCGATCAAGCGGTTTATGGGACGGCGCTACGACGAGGTCAGCGAAGAGATGAAGATGGTCCCATTCAAGGTCGAGCGGGACGGCGACCATGTGGCCGTCATGGCGCAGGGGAAGAAGTACACTCCGCCGGAGATTTCGGCGATGATCCTGCAAAAACTGAAGAAGGCAGCGGAAGACTACTTGGGCGAGAAAGTGACCGAAGCGGTTATCACCGTGCCGGCGTACTTCAACGACGCGCAGCGGCAGGCCACCAAGGATGCCGGGCGCATTGCTGGCCTCGAAGTGAAGCGCATCATCAACGAACCTACGGCGGCCGCTTTGGCTTACGGGCTCGACAAGGGCAAGGACGAGACCATTGCCGTCTACGACTTTGGCGGTGGCACGTTTGATATTTCGATTCTGGAAGTGGGCGAAGGCGTGATTGAAGTCAAGGCCACCAATGGCGACACGCACCTGGGCGGCGACAACATCGATCAGCGGCTGGTGGATTGGCTGATTGACGAGTTCAAGAAAGATGAAGGTCTCGACCTGCGCGGCAAGGGCAACGAGATGGCCTTGCAGCGTCTGCGGGATGCGGCGGAGCGGGCCAAAATAGAGCTTTCTACCACCATGGAGCACGAGATCAATCTGCCGTTCATTACGGCGGATGCTTCCGGTCCGAAGCACCTGGTCAAGAAGCTGACTCGGGCGAAGCTGGAGTCGATGGTCGAGGACATTTTGCAGAAGTCAGTGGGACCGTCGAAGCAGTGCATGAAAGACGCGGGCGTCGACGCTTCGAAGATCAATGAGGTGGTGCTGGTCGGCGGACAGACTCGTATGCCACGCATTCAGGCGATCGTCAAAGAACTGTTTGGACGCGAAGGCCACAAGGGCGTGAATCCGGATGAAGTGGTTGCGATCGGAGCTGGGATTCAGGGCGGTGTACTCAAGGGCGAGGTGAAAGACCTGCTGCTTTTGGACGTCACTCCTTTGACTCTGTCGATCGAGACTTTGGGGGGCGTGGCTACGGCGATGATTCCTCGGAACACCACGATTCCTACTAAGAAGACGGAGACGTTTTCTACGGCGGCCGACAGCCAGACTTCGGTCGAAGTGCACGTGCTGCAAGGGGAACGTCCGATGGCGGCGCAGAACCGCACTTTGGGCAAGTTCCATCTGACCGGGCTGCCTCCGGCACCTCGGGGCGTTCCGCAGATTGAGGTGACGTTTGATATTGACGCTAACGGCATCCTGAACGTGACTGCTAAAGACATGGCCACGGGCAAGGATCAGAAGATCACGATTACGTCGTCTTCGGGGCTGTCCAAGGAAGAAGTGGATCGGATGGCTAAGGAAGCCGACGCGCACTCGGCGGAAGACAAGGCGCGGCGGGAAGAGATCGAGGCCAAGAACCAGCTCGACTCGATGGTCTACAACATCGAGAAGATGCTGAAAGAGCATGGCGACAAGATCTCGGGCACCGAGCGCGGAGACGTGGAGAATGCGCTGGCGGACGCTAAGAAGGCCATTGAAAGCGGCGACAAGGGGCAGATGGATTCGGCGCGCGAGCGGCTGACCACGGCTTCGCACAAGCTGGCGGAGCAGATGTACAAGGCTACGCAGGCTGCTCCTGGGGCGGGTGCAGGACCTGCACCGGGGGCTGGTGCGGCGGCGGGTGGCAACGGCGAGGCCACGAAGAAAGACGAAGGCGTGATTGACGCCGAGTACGTGGACGTCGAAGACAAGAAGTAAGGCATCAGCGAGTTGCACTTCTGTGGGGGCGCGGATGCGCCCCCAATTTGCATCCCACTTAAAGGGCTTATCATCCCTCGTGCAGGAAAGAGGAAAGTGAATTGAGATTCGAAGTTAATGGACAGATGTTTTTTGTGAACTTCGTCCCAGAGGAGGGACGCTGGTTCTGTTTTGCGCCCACCCCGACGGGCATGCAAAAGATCCCCGTGTCGATGGATGCCGCCCCATTTGAGGGGTTCAGCGTTGCAATGGATGAGCAAGCGAAGGAAGTGGTGAACTGAGGAAACCAGCTGTCAGCTGTCAGCTATCAGTTTTCACGTTCATGGATGTGCGACACTCATAGGGCGGTAAAATCCAAAGGGTCATCGGGCTCGTAGACTGAGCGCTGACGGCTGATAGCTGACCCGCTGAACCATGTCCACCCAGACCAAAGATTATTACGGCGTTCTCGGCGTAAAGAAGTCGGCCTCCACCGACGACATCCGCAAGGCGTTCCGCAAGCTGGCGCGGAAGTATCATCCGGACGTCAATCCCGGGGACAAGGCGGCGGAAGAGAAGTTCAAGACGCTTTCGGAGGCCAACGACGTCCTCAGCGATCCCAAGAAGCGGAAGATTTACGACCAGCTTGGGTTTTACTCCGACAACATCGATCCGGCGACGGCGGAGGCTTACGCGCGCGGCGGCGGGCAGCCTGGCACTGGCCCGGGCGACTTTGGTGGAGGCTTTCCGGGAAGTCGTCATCCCGGTGGAGCGAGCAACGTCGATTTCGGCGGCTTTGACTTTTCTGACTTGTTCGAAGGCGCCCGCGCCGGCGGCCGGAAGAGTTCGACCGGTGGCGCCGGCGGCTTCCGCGACATCTTTTCCAGCATCTTCAGTGGCGGCGGCCGCGGTGAGGCCGTCGAGGAAGGTCCGGAGCCGGGCAGCGATCTTGAGTACCAGGTCAACGTGCCGTTCTGGACGGCGATTCGTGGCGGGGTGATGAAGCTAAACATTGCCCGGCGCGACGTCTGCGGAAATTGTCATGGCAACGGGTATATCGAGTCGCCGGGCACGTGCCCGCAGTGTCATGGCAAGGGGACGATTGAACAGACAGGCGGGCGGATGAAGTTCAATGTCACCTGCCCGCGCTGTCATGGGACGGGCAAGAATATCTCGACCTGTCCGGTTTGCCATGGCGAAGGCAGCGTCGAGCGCACCGATCCGCTCGAAATCCGCATTAAGCCCGGAACCCGCGACGGGCAGCGTATTCGGATTGCGGGCAAAGGCAATGCCGGGCTGCGGGGAGGCGGGGTCGGCGATCTCTATGTCATCATCCGCATCGGCGAACACCCACTGTTTCGGCGCGAGGGCGACGACATCCACATCACCGTGCCGGTAACGGCGGTCGAGGCGGCGCTGGGATCGAAGATCGAGGTGCCCACCATCGATGGCCGGAGCATGCTGAAGATTCCTCCGGGGACGCAGTCCGGGCAGAAGCTGCGGCTCCGCGAGAAAGGCGTGCCGTCGGCTACCAAAGACGGCGTGCGCGGCGACGAGATCGTCGAGGTCAAGATCACCGTCCCCATGCCTCGCGACGAAAAGACTAAAGAGCTGCTGCGGGAGCTGGCCAAGCTGAACCCGGAGGATCCGCGGGCGGAACTCTGGGGCAAGGTCTGATGCTCACAGCCGCGGTCTCGCTGCCGTCGGCGCTCGCGGCATCTCGGCGATAAAGGTTGGGTATCTCGCCATTACCTCCGTACCCGCCTCCTTGACAAAAATTTTCAATATTTCCGAAGAAAATTCTTGCATCTGTGGAAATTTGCCGTAATCTCACAGTTGCGAACTAACTTCGCCGACAATGCCCGGGAATCGCTGTCCACCCTGGGAGCCGCGTGACGAAAGTCAAGGGAGACGCGGTGGTGAGAGTGAGTCGCCTGAGGAGGAAGCCATAGAAATTGGCAACAGCCACCGCTACCACTAGCTTCTCGCAGCCTTCGCTCGCCGTCACTCCCCGGAAAAAGTCTATTCGCCTCACGCTTTGGCCCCTGGTCGCCGCGACCTTCTTTATGGTCTCGGGCGGCACCTATGGGACCGAGGACATCGTGCACGGCGCCGGGTACGGTAAAGCGATTCTCATCCTGCTGCTGACCCCGCTTCTCTGGAGCCTTCCAACCGCATTCATGATCGGCGAACTCTCGAGCGCGCTGCCCTTTGAAGGTGGTTACTATGCCTGGGTTCGGCGCGCCATGGGAAGTTTCTGGGGATTTCAGGAGGCCTGGCTGTCGCTGGTAGCGTCCATTTTCGATATGGCGATTTATCCCACGCTGTTTGTTGCCTACCTCACGCGCATGTTTCCCTGGTTCCAGGAGAACCATCGCGGCGTGGCCGTTGCGTTGGGCGTGGTGATTGTGTGCGCGATCCTTAATATCCTGGGCGTGAAGGTCGTTTCGACGACTTCGCTGTGGCTGTTTTTCGCCTTGTCGGCACCCTTCGCGGCCATTTTTGTGCTGGCGCCGTTCAAGATTCACGCGCTGGCCAGTGCCGTGACCAAGCCGACCACCTCAAACGTTGACATCCTCGGCGGCCTGCTCATCTGCATGTGGAACTACATGGGATGGGACAACGCCTCGACCATTGCTACTGAAGTCGAACGTCCGCAGCGCACGTATCCCCGCGCCATGCTGGCGGCAGTGGTAATTGTCTGCGTTACCTACGTTCTTCCCTTTGCCGCCATGTGGATTACCGGCCTTCCCGCCAGCGCCTGGGAAACCGGTGCTTGGGCCGACGTTGCCCAGTTGATGGGCGGACCGCTGCTTCGGATCGCGCTGGTAGCGGGCGGCATGATGAGCGGCTTCGGCATGTTCAATGCGCTGGTCATGAGCTATTCGCGGCTGCCTTTGGCCATGGCGCAGGATGGCATGCTGCCGAAAGTCTTTGGCAAGCTGCATCCGAAATCGCGAGCGCCCTGGGTTGCGATACTGGCGTTGGCGGTGGGCTGGGGACTGGCCCTGAATCTTGGATTCGAAAGGCTGGTCACGCTTGACATCATGATTTATGGCGCCAGCCTGACATTGGAATTTGTGGCCTTGATCTTTTTGCGCATTCGCGAACCGAAATTGAAGCGCCCGTTCCGCGTGCCCGGCGGATTGTTAGGGGCGATTGCCGTCGGCATCCCACCGACGTTGCTGTTAGGTTTTGCCATCCTGCGCAGCGAACGCGAAGTTGTGCTCGGCATGAGCGCCCTATGGTTTGGACTGATCGTGATCGGGGCGGGCGTCGTTGCTTATTTGATCAATCATGCTCTGAAGCCGGCCGGCTGGGCAGCCACAACGCCGAAACCGGAGATGGCCGCGTAACTTTTTAGCGAATAAATCTCTGCTGCAGAGACGCGGCTTGCCGCGTCTCTTTTCTTTTTGGGGCACACGATGCGATGATGGTGCCTGGATTCCTACGATGACCAAACGCAAATCCAAAGGCGCGTACATGATTTCGGCGGTTGCCGAGATGTACGAGATTCATCCGCAGACCTTGCGGCTGTACGAACGCGAAGGGTTGCTGAAACCGAGTCGCACCGAAGGCAATACCCGGCTCTACACCGATGAAGACTTGCAGCGGCTGGAGTTCATCCTGTCGCTGGCGCGCGATTTGGGCGTCAACATCAGCGGCATCGCCATCATCCTGCAAATGCGCGAACGCATGGAAGAAATGCAGCGCCAGATCCAGGAGTTCGTGCAGTACATTCAGAAGGAAGTTCTAGCGCGGGCGACGGCCGCCGCCGATCCCTCCAAAGGCGCGATCGTGCCGCTCCGGAGACCCCTGGTTTCTGCCGTGGATGCGTCGCGGCGCAAAGACGCTTCGAAGTAACTGCGCACTGCGCAGCCTAATCCTTCGGTATTCGCGGAGGCCCTATGACGACCGATGATCGTTGCGCGAACTGGTCAGCCACGGTCGCTTCCCTGGCTGTGGGCGCTGCGTTCTTTGCACTGTGGTTCTGGTTGCTGCCATCATGGCTGGGTTTTCACGTCGAAGCGACGGGAGCCGAACCATGGCGCTGGATTGCAGCCGTGCCCTCGGTGCTTGGATTCGCGGTGGCCATACGGTGCGTGTGGGACTTTGGACGAACGGGACACGGAACGCCGGCTCCGATCGCTCCGCCGACCAGGCTGGTGGTGGTGGGTTTCTATCGCTACGTGCGGAACCCGATGTACCTGGGGTTCGGAGTGGGCTGGATAGGGCTGTGGGTGGTTTTTGGACGAGCGAACCTGGCCGCAATTACAGGGGTGTGCCTGGCGGCTCTGGGTGTGGTTTTATTTGTGCGCTTGTACGAGGAACCGCACCTGCGAAAGATCTTCGGCGCGGAGTACGAGGAATACTGCAGGAACGTCCGTCGCTGGGTGCCGCGGATGCGAGCGTGGAACCAGTGAGACAGTGGTATAGCGAATCCAGAGTTGGTGTGGCTGCTGGCGGGTGCCGAGCTTCGCTCGGCTGGGCAGACGAGGGCGTCCGCCCCTACGCGGGTGCATCCAAATCTAGCGGCTACTTTTCGCGCTGAAAGCAATACCGGCCGCCTCGGTCTTTTGCCACCTGCTCCGCCACTTTCAAAAACGCACTTCCGGCGTGTGACAGCGTCGATTCCTGCCGGTACACCAGCCGCAGCTTGCGTTGAAAATGCAGATCGCGCACCGGAACGCGTACCAGGTCTCCGCGACTGATCTCGTTTTCCACACTAATCTCGGGCACCAGCGCCACCCCATTCCCCATACACACGAAACGTTTGATCGCTTGCAGCGTGGGCAGTTCGACGTCCATGTGCAGCGGGGTCTTATGGTGGCGGAACGATTCGATGACTTTATCGCGATAAGGAGACGCAACAATGTGGGCCACGAACGACTCCGCGCCCAATTGCCGGACGCTGACTTCGCCCGCCGACGCCAGCGGATGGCCCGGGGGAACCACCAAGATCAACTCGTCCAGATAGACCACCGCCGAGCGCAACTGCGGCTCCTGCGGATCGTAAGAAAGGACCCCGAGTTCCACATTGTGCTTGAGCACGTCGTCGGGAATGTGGCTGCCCAGGGAACGCCGCACTGTAATCTTGATGGTGGGATACAGGCGGCGAAACTCGCCCAGCACCGGCAACAGGTAGAGCGCGGTGAATTCATTGGCGGCGATTGCCAGTTGGCCCTTCTGTAACTCGCGCATCTCGACCAGCGCCGTCTGCGCATCCTGCCGCAGGTTGAGCAATTTCTCGGCGTATTCCTGCAAAACCCGTCCCGCGTCGGTGAGTACGCCCTCGCGCGAAGAACGGTCGAACAGCGGCTCGCCAATCTCCAGTTCAAGCTTCCGGATGCTCTGGCTGACCGCCGATTGGGTGCGAAACAGCTTTTCGGCCGCGCGCGAAAACCGCCGCTCGCGAGCCACCGTGAGGAATACTTCAAGTTGCGCAAGGTCCATAAAGATCAGGTCTCGGGGTCAGATTCTTGGTTTCGGTGCCCCGGCACGGGTGCGGCTGAGACCTAAGACCGGGCGCCTACGGTTACTGTTATCAATCATAGATGCTTAATAAGTATGTCTAATACTATCATCAATACTAATGTTGCTGTAAAGATAATAATCTTTTCTTTCTGGCCCATCCGCCGATACAGTATAGACTAGTTAAATTTTTCGGAGGACCAAAACCCATGGATCGGCCGCGCATCACTGTTTTTGACACCACGCTTCGTGACGGCGAGCAGTCGCCGGGCTGCAGTATGAATGTGCAGGAAAAGCTGCACCTGGCCCAGCAGCTCGACCGCCTCGGCGTCGACGTGATCGAAGCCGGATTCCCTATCGCCTCCGACGGCGACTTCGAGGCCGTGCAACGAATTGCCGCCACCGTCCGTCGTCCTGTCATCGCCGGTCTGGCCCGGGCTTGTACCGGCGATGTTGACCGGGCGTGGCAGGCGTTGCAGGGAGCCGCACGCCCGCGCATCCACGTCTTTCTGGCAACCTCTGATATTCATCTGAAATACAAGCTGCGCATTT
>Ga0187817_10000276_pt1 | contig 20899 bp, 11 predicted proteins | sample NC_wetland_sal_i_17_FD_132431 | JGI IMG/M metagenome (GOLD analysis project Ga0187817, IMG submission 132431) | Wetland sediment microbial communities from Neuse River Estuary, North Carolina, USA - SO4_2 | ecosystem: Environmental > Aquatic > Freshwater > Wetlands > Sediment | place: USA... | reverse complement strand
TCACCTTCGGCTTGATGACCGCGATCTGCCGCATCAGGAACGGCGAGCACGTCTCACACTCTTCGCGCTCGGGCGTGCGGTTCCCGGGCGGACGGCACTTCACGATGTTCGCTATATACACCTGCTTCCGCGCCAGACCCATCGCCTTAATCATGTTGTTGAGCAGTTGGCCGGCGCGGCCCACGAACGGTTCGCCCTGCTCGTCTTCGTCGGCGCCCGGACCCTCGCCAACGAACATCAGCTCCGCTTCGGGATTGCCCACGCCGAACACGATTTGCTTGCGCCCCTGCTTGTGCAGCGGACAGCGCGTGCAGTCGCCCAGGTCTTCGCGAATGATCTTGAGTGCCTTGACCGGATTGCCTGCGCCCTGCTCCGGTTTCGCCGTGAGCACTTCAAAGATATTTTCTTCCACAATAACCGGCTCCGCGACGGCCGCGGCCTTCCGTGGACTCATCTCGTCTCCAAATTTTTCTTCGGGCTGAATCTCCGCGACAGAAGCGGCATTTGAAGCGCTCGCAGTTTCTTTGAGCGGACGTCGGTAAAAATCGTAAATCCCCAACTCGAAACCCCGAAAGATTCTAGAACACAGGAAGTATACTTCTCGTCGAATCTCATCCTTCGATGCCTATTTCTTTCCTCGCACTCCTGTCCGCCCTATGTTCGGTGGTCCGTTAAGCACTGGAGGCGATATGGCAGTCACACTCTACCGCCAGGTCAGCGAGGACAGAGCTTGGCGGTATCGTAAGGTCAATCTCGCGCGTGGCGCCAGTCTCGCCGGTCCCTATTTCCTGCTGTATTCGCTTGCCGACGCAAAGCCGTGCCCTCGAACCAGTCATGACTGGACGCCAAAAGCACCCTACCCGAGCTAACAACAACTGGGCTGCTAATGCAAACCGGCTGCTGGACTTATCTTCGAACTACGAGGGGCAGTTTTTCGCGTTTCCAGCAGCCAAACCCTCTCTTTCCGCGGACGGTCACCGCGCTCTCTCCATCCGCGACGAACGATGAGCTCTGTGTCACACTTCGCCGGCGGGAAGTATTGGTTGACTGGCCGAGGCGACCACTGCGGCTGAGCTTTCTCCCGCGCTCTCGCCGGCAGTGCGAGCAGATTCTACAAGGGCGAAGAAAGTAGCCATGTCGCATCCATCTCGTGCGGCCGGAGCTTTTTCACCAACCTCCTCGAAGTAAGAGGAGATCACCCACGACCCCAGGTGGCGATAGCTTTCAAACTGCGCTTCGTTGAAGAACTGGTTCGAGGTGGCTTCATGAGGGAAGTGCTCGTGGGAGGCGGCGTAAGCGCGAATGTCTGGCGGTTCGCTGCCGTTCAGCAGCGGTTTGATGAACAGCAATTCGCCCGCGGGCTCACTATAGTCGACGCAATCGTATTGGATCTTTCCGCGAATGCAGTAGAGGTTCTGAGGTTCGACTTTCTTCTTCATGGGCAGCCCGCGCGGGAAGTCGGGAAAGGTGATCGGGATACCGAGGTCAATTTCGATTTTGCGAATCGCATTGCCCAGGTCTTCAAACTGAAATTCGCCGTCCGCATCGGCATCCACCACGATAATGTGCCGGCAACGGCGTAAGACCATCTCGTAGAGTCCCAGATTTTCGAAATGGCCACCGTCGGATAGCTCGATCCACTTGTACGAATCATCGGTGTTCCCAAGCGCCTCGTTCAGCAAAGGCAGCAGAGCCCACTTTGGGCCGTCCCTTCCGAGGAAGCGCCTCGTTTTTCCGCCGGCCGGCGGCCACTTCCGCCGATGCGGCCAAATAGGATTCGGGAGCCACCAGCCCAGTCGACAGTTGAAAAAGGTCATCAACAGCGTGACTAGCGGTGATGAGTGATATCCCATATTGGGGTTGAAGGCTGCCCCGCTGATGGCCATCGCTGTGCCGAGAGTTACACCCTTGCTGCCACCATAATCCTCCGTGCGCACGTACCCCAGGCGCCAGCTTCCGACGCTGATTGGACTGAAGCTGAAGGGTTCAGCCTTGCGCTGCTGCCATGCCATGTTCCGTGTCGCCACCAGATTCAACGCGGTGTTGATGATGTGCAGCGGCACGCCTCCGCATAGCATATCGGTCTCGTGCATGTTGTCACTGCGGTCGAAGTTGGTGAAGTCGTCAGGATGGCGAGCGAAATTCGAAGCGCCCAGGTAGGCGCGGGTGAGCCGCATGCGGTACATCCCATGCAGCGAAAAAACATTGATGTTGATGAACTTGTTGGCGAGAAACGCCAGGAAGCATACCGCTGCGAACACGACCAGCGTGGCCACTGAGTCCAGTTTGAGCTGGTTGAGAATGCCGACCCAGGGACGACCCGACTTCCCGATGTTGACCGTCACCCCGAGATACTGAATCAAGTATTGGTGCAAGCGGCCAGGGCCCTGCGACTTCGCCGCGAGGATCAGCCGGTTAAACAGACTGCCGTGCAGCCAACTGGTGAGCGCTGCCATCGACAGCGCGAGACAGGCGAGCGCGATGCCGGACGCCACCGGGGCGATCATTCCATGGTTAGCCAGGAACGTTTCCAACTTCGTAAGTTGCTCTGCCTTGACGCGCTTCAGACCGGCGGTGGTGGCCGCGCTCAGCCCGGCCGCGCTGCCGATATAACCTGCAGTTGCGCCAAGCCCAACCACTCCGAGGATGGTGGCGTGCGCGAAGTGTAACCAATCCGCTGCGAACAGCGCGATGCTATTCAATGCCAGCCAACCCAAAAGGCACGAAAACAGCAGGCCTCCCGCACGCGCCCACCATTCGCGTTCCTCTTCCCGCTCAATGTCGGTCAACAACCCCGACAGCAGGGTCGAGGCCAGCATCATTACCACGAGCACGATCGGAACCACTAGAACCACATACTCATGGCCGATCACGACAATACTCCAACGATTCACTTTGATGAAGCGGGGCCCCACGTAGAGCGCGCACTCGGCCAGTAACCAGGCTGCCAGCGCCGCCACTAATAATGGCGCGAAGAACGACCAGATTATCCTGCCCCAGGCGAGCCGCCCGCTTCGATCATGTTTGTGAAAGACGGTCGGCGAATGGTCGCCCGCGCTTGGCCAAAGCTGGCGCAAGCGAACCAGCGACATAGCCAATGGCGGAACAGCAGTGTAGCCAATCAGCCATCCGGTCAGGCGCAGAACCGACCATTGATCGGTCAGCGCGCCTTTGATGTAGGCCCAGGCGGAAGCCTCACCTAACAACCAGGCACTCACCAGTATTGGCAAAGCAAAAAACCAAAGCTCCGGGAAAATGCTCCCTTCTTTCTCCGGATCGGTCAATCCTGATTTGTACTGCGGCCGCACCATTCGCCACACGGCAGTTACGGAAGCGAACATGACACACAAAATCGCTGCTCCCATCACTCCCCGAAACCAGGTTACCCCAGACTGCGCATGGGCAAAGGCCCAGCCGTAGGAAAAATCGTAGAGCAATTCCGGCAAGCAGAACAACACCATGACGAGCGGCACAAGAATCAGCCAGTTCAGAATCATGTTACGCATCACGATCGACAACAATGTCAGCGTGTCCAGCGTGAAGCCGTAGCGAGGTGAGAGGTAGCTGGTGTACTCGCGCAGGTGGCGAATGGTCTGAGGTTCGGGGTCGCCTGAGGTCGGGGCGGCGGCCGCCAATTGGTCGATGACCTGATGGTAGTCGCTTCTCCGCGACCAGGCCATTAGCCAACTGCCAATGTAGCCCCCACCGGAAACAGTCGACAAGTAGTCGAGCGTATCCAGCAGCGGCCTTGGCTTCGCTGTGCACGGGTCGCGCCGGCTGAATCGTGCCAGTCCTTCGAGTACGCCCAGCGAAAAACTCGCGCTGCGAATGCCGCCGCCGGAGAGGCACACGGCCGTAGCTTCCATGGCGTGGAGAATGGATTTCAGCGGCCAATCATAAATTTGGCAGATGATCTCCAAAAGCAGAACGCGCTCGTATGCCTCGACGAGTTTCTTCTTGAACTCCCCGGCTGGTTCTCCGCGGGTCTGCCGCGTTGCTTGCAATTGCTCCTTCGCTTTTTCCAGTTGCCCGTACGCGTCCTCGGATTTCCTGATGTCAGCATCGAGCCTCTTCCACACGCTTCCAATGTCTTGCGGGGTCAGCTCTAACTTAAGAATGTGTTTCGCCACAACGGCGGTAAGTTCCTCAGTACCATGCTTCGATTTCAGAATGCGCTCCGCGGCTGATTCGGCAAGTTGTTGCGAACTGCGTGCAGATTCCAGAATGTCCGCTAGCGCCGGGTATGCGCGATCTTCTGGAATACGCTCCGGGCGCCGAATGACCTTCAGCACCGCGTCAGCAAGATCGTCCGGACGCCGTGCACGGTATTCGCCAAGAATTGTGCGGAATGGGAGCGCATGCGGATGCGCAGGATAAGTCGTCCACGTTTCCGGACTCGAAACCGCGATTCCCTTCGCTGGAGGTGCACCTTCGGGCATAGAAGTCCCTCGCGCCCCCTCATGAGCTTGTGGCGGAGGAATTTATCAGAACCGCTGGCGAAGTCAAGAAATTTTCCTGGCGTAACACGGTTCCACTTCCCGGCGGTTATCGCCGATATTTCCCTTGACTCGGGTCATCGCGAAGAGCAGACTTCTGAGCAATCGCTTCTCCGAAAGAGCAGTTCCCACCGAGGGGGCAGGAAAAGCATTCTTCCTGAGGCGATCGGGCCCCAATACGAAGCTGGCAAATCAAAAAGCAGACATGCGTGCCCAGAAGGGCTCGCCGGGGTTCCGTGCAGCTACGTTGAAACGTGCGCGGGGTTATCAACAGACCAACTTAATAAGTTAGGCTGCTTACGATGTCCCGGATGAGGGAGTTTCGTATCATGCGTATCACGGCTATCTTCACTTGCGCCCGGTTGGCCTTTGCCCTCCTGTTATTCCTATCCCAGTCCGCCGTCGCTGCAATCGATGCCTTCGGTTTGGGCGCGAGCTACGACTCGACGCAGAGCAATGTCATGTTCCGCGTCTATTCCTCGCGCGCCACGCGAATCGAGGTCTACCTTTACGCCTCTGCGATGAATTCACCCGAGGTGCTGCGCTTCCCGCTCAGCGCCGACACCAGCACAAATATCTTCTCCGCTTCCGTCCCGGTGGCAAAACTGAAGGCAGCGGGCATCACCGGGCCGGTGTATTACGGTTATCGTGCCTGGGGGCCGAACTGGCCTTTTTCCAGTGATTGGACCAAGGGTTCGAGCGCCGGATTTATCCGGGACGTGGACGCTCAGGGCAACCGCTTTAATCCCAATAAGCTGCTGATCGACCCCTATGCGCGCGAGATCAGTCATGATCCAATCAATGCGACCTGGACCGACGGCACCGTGTATGCCTCCGGCGCCAGCTACCGCAACCTCGACAGCGGCAACATGGCTCCGAAGGGCCTCGTGTGGACGGCGGTAAGTCAGAGCATCGGCACTAAGCCCACACGCGCCCAGAAGGACGACATTATCTATGAAGTGAACGTGCGGGGCCTGACTAGGAATGACAGCAGCATTCCTGCTGCACTGCGAGGCACTTACGCCGGCGCCACGCTCAAGGCGTCTTACCTGGCGAGCCTGGGAGTAACTGCGGTGGAATTCCTGCCCGTCCAGGAAACGCAGAACGACTCCAACGACAACACGCCGAACTCTACCGCCGGGCAGAACTACTGGGGCTATAGCACGCTGAACTATTTTGCGCCGGATCGCCGCTACGCGTCGAATCAGGCGCCAGGCGGCCCGACCAGCGAGTTTCAGGCCATGGTGAAGGCCTTCCACGACCAGGGCATCAAGGTTTACATCGACGTAGTCTACAACCACACGGCCGAAGGCGGAGCATGGAGCGGCAACGATCCAACCACCTACTCCATTATTTCCTGGCGCGGGCTCGACAACCCAACATACTACGAACTTACTTCGGACATGCAGTTTTCCTACGACAACACGGGTGTGGGCGGAAACTACAACACCTATGGCACGGTCGCACAAAATCTCATTGTTGATTCGCTCGCCTACTGGCGCGACACCATGGGGGTGGACGGCTTCCGTTTCGATTTAGCTTCGGTGCTGGGCAACACCTGCACCGCGGGCTGCTTCAACTTCAGCAGTACGGATGGCAACACGGCAATCACCCGCATCGTGCGGGAGTTGTCTCCTCGTCCGTCCACCGGAGGCAGCGGCGTCGACCTTTTCGCCGAGCCCTGGGCGATCGGCGGCAATTCCTACCAGTTGGGCGGCTTTCCAGGTGGCTGGTCGGAATGGAATGGCAGCTATCGCGACACACTGCGCCAGGCGCAGAACGATCTGGGCGTGACCAACATCACCCCAGGCCAGTTGGCGATGCGCTTCGCCGGTTCGGCCGACCTATTCAGTAGCCGCAACCCGTGGAACTCAACCAATTTCATGGTTGTGCATGATGGCTTGACACTCGCCGACTTGTATAGCTGCAACGGACCCGACAATAACCAACCCTGGCCTTACGGGCCGTCCGACGGCGGCACCTCAACAAACTATAGCTGGGACCAGGGTAGTGCCGCTCCCGCTCAGCGCGCCGCCGCACGCGTAGGGTTCGCCTTCATGATGCTGAGCGCAGGCACACCGCTGATGACAGGCGGGGACGAATACCTGCGCAGCCTGCACTGCAACAACAATGCCTATAACGTGGACTCGATTGCGAACTGGCTCAACTACAGTTGGACCAGCGATCAAAGCAACTTCAATGCATTTGTGAAGGGCATGATCGCCTTTCGCAAGGCGCACGCCGCCTTACGCCCGCTCAGTTTTTACTCGAGTGCGCAGATGGCTTGGTGGACGCCGGATGGCACAACGCCGACTGGGACTTACTTTAACGACGGCAACAACCACGCCATCGCCTATCAGGTCAACGGCAGCGCGCTCGGCGACAGTTATTCGTCCATTTACGTCGCCTACAACGGTTGGAGCGGCAACGTGAATTTCATTCTGCCGTCGCCAGGCAATGGCACAAACTGGTATCGCGTTATGGATACCTGTAGCTGGGCCGAAGGCCCGAACCAGGTTCGCGCGCCCGGGGCAGAGGATTCGGTTGGCGGCCAAGGCTATGTATATGGCCTATGCGGTCGTGGGCTCTTGTTGTTGATCGCAAAGTAAGTGTTGATGAATCCTCGGCGCGCGGTGGCCGATTTCAAGCTTCCTGGCGAAGGAAAAGTGGAGCGTGTTCTGTTTTCGTAACATGACACAAAACCTGTTGCCAACGCGCAGAAATGTGTATATCCTGCCCGGCATCCTCTGGCATGCGCTTTAGATAAGCTGACGAAGATTTTTGGAGGTCACCATGCGTTTCCTTGTGGCCGCGGCCTATTGGCAGACCGTCATTCTGCTGGGCGGCTTCTTCGCGGTCGTTCTATGGAAGCTATTCACTGGTGGCATTTCGCTGAACGGCCTGCTGGACGGCGACGTTCGCGACCCAAACAGCGCGGACGGTTTCTCTTCGGAAGCCAGTGCCGGGAGGGCACAATCGATCATCCTCACGCTGTTTGTCGCCTTGTGGTACCTCCTCCAAGTCATCCATAATCCAAAAGAGTTTCCCCGGCTGCCCAACACCATGGTTGGGGTATTAGCGGGCAGTCAGGTTCTTTACCTGGGGGGCAAAGCGCGTGCGATGTTGTCAGGCCAGCTGAGAAACCTATTCAAATAGGAGAGTGCTATGGCAGATCAGGAGAAGGGAAAAGGGTTTCTAACCATGTTCTTAGTGATGGTGTTTGTGACGCTGGCCATCGCCTTCGCGATCGCGGTCTGGGTTCCGGGGGAACCCACCCTGAAACTGAGACTCGCGATCACTTACGGATTATTGATACTGATCTTTCTGTTCGGATTCGTGGTCTTGGCGGCGATCGCGAGCAACAAGATCGACATCAGCGATTTACTTGAGGAGGATACGGGCGGGGCCAGCACATCGCGGTTTCAGCTGCTGATCTTCACATTTGTAATTGGCCTCAGCTTTGTTCTCATCGTCGCATGTAATTGTAAGTTTCCGGACGTGCCCACAAACGTCCTCGCCTTGCTGGGTATCAGTGCGTCGACTTATGGGGTGAGCAAGGGAATACAAGCGGCCGCCAAGAACGGAAATACCGTGCAGAAGGATGGAAGCAGCGGCACTCCCGGCCAGACCACATAGAGCGTTGCATATCAACAGTGGTGTTGAACGATATTCCCGTGAGAGGGTGTTCCCAACCCAAAGGAGCAGACCATGCCCGCTAACAGTTCGCTGACGAGTCAGACCTTTCGCCGGCACGTCGCGCCGTTCGCCCCCCTGGCTCTGGCCCTGCTGATGAACGCTGTCCCGGCCTCTTCGCCCACGGTTGGAAGCTCCACTTTGACCAAGATGGACATTCCAGACAATGTGACTGCGGTGCAATGCGAAGATAACATCGCAGATTTTCAAGCGTGTCACGCCAACTATCCTACCGGCTGCAGCAAAGCGGCGGGATACGATGCGTATCTCAACTACCTGAAGAATCAGACGCCGTCCCCGATTACTGGCGGAATTACGTTCCTGGATCAGCCGGCCTTTGATAACCTGAACACTGGCACGCCGAGTGGGTTGGGCCAGACTAACAATCACGCCGAGTTCAAAGACCAGCTCAACAACCTGGGGGAGGGAACTCAACGAGGAGTGATTGGCTACCTTTATTATTTCGAGGCAACCGGCGCGGAAAGTAGTAACTGCGAATTGACCGGACCTGACAAGGAGGGAGGAAACGTCGATTTCCACATCGGGATTGGTTTCGATCCGACGCTAGCTAATCAAGTGAATTCGCAAAACCCGGCAAAGCCTCCCAAGGCACTCCAACAGAAGAGCGTCATCGTCGAGATGACACCGCACTACCGGGCGGAATTCCAGGATGGCATTTGGACGCTCGCCAACCTAAAACCGGCCCTGGGCCACAGAGTAAGAGTGGTCGGGCAACTCTTGGTCGATAGCGAACACAACAAACCTGCGGACAACTGCGCTCTTGACGGTACGGCCGCAGAAAAGAGCCACTGTTGGCGTTACTCCATCTGGGAGCTGCATCCGGTGACGACCTTCGAGTATTGCCAGGACGATTCATGCACGCAGAATTCCGGCAATTGGATTACGTTGGGCGGCCATTCCGGCGGAACCCTTGCTGGGACCGCGGCCGGTGAAAGCTCCAGTAAAACGCCGTCCCCGGATGGGACGCCTCACAAACCGAGCAGCCCCGCCCGAAGTGAAAAATCTAAATCGAGCCGGGCGTCGCTGCCCTGAAGCAGATCAGGGTGAATCGAAACCTTACAGGAAGGAACTGACTTATGCCAGCCGGCTTGGACAATCTCCGCCACATCGTTGTTCTGATGATGGAAAACCGGTCCTTCGACCATATGCTCGGTTCACTGACAGCGGTGAATCCCCAGATCGATGGAATCGCCGCCCAGTTGAGCAACCCGGATACGAACGGGAATCCCGTCCAACCGCAGCCACTCGCGCAGTTTCAGGGACAGCTTGATCCCGATCCCGATCATCATTTTCCGGCGGTTGATCTGCAGATTTTCGGCGGAGATACGAGCCCGAATCGCGTGGCCAACATGCAGGGGTTCGTGAAGAGTTACTTCAATCAGCAGAGAGACGTCGGGCATTCCCAGAAAATCATGTATTACTTCGCCCAGAACCAGTTACCGGTGCTGACGACGCTGGCACTGGAGTTTGCGGTCTTTAACCGCTGGTTCGCGTCGATTCCGGGGCCGACAATTTGTAATCGCGCGTTCGCGCACTACGGCACGTCGTTCGGCAGGGTGGATATGAACCCTATCTATATAAACGAGCCGTTCAAGAGCATTTATGACCGCCTGATCAATGCGACTCCCAAGCACACAGCCAAGCTGTATTACTACGATACGACCAGTTCGACAATGGAAGTTGCGAACTTACTGCAGAATCAACCGGAGTTATTTGGGACCTACCCGCAATTCCTGAACGACTGCGGCACGGGAAACCTGCCCGATTATTCTTTTATCGAGCCGAACTTTAACGATCACGACAGCGACAGCGGCGAGGAAGTGGCCAACGATCAACATCCCGACCACAACGTGCAGGCGGGAGAGTTGTTCATTGCCTCCGTATACAACGCGATCAAGCAGAACTCCAACCTCTGGAAAAGCACGGCACTGCTGGTCGTCTACGACGAGCACGGAGGAATTTACGATCACGTGATACCGCCCGCATGTACTCCAGACCAATTTACGGCCTCCGCGAATGACACCGGAACGGGAATGCAATTTGCATTTGACCGGCTGGGTGTGCGTGTGCCGGCAATCTTAGTCTCGCCATGGATTCCGAGAGGTACAGTTGTCAATCGCACGTTCGATCACGCGTCGATTCCGGCGACGATCACTAAGTTCTTTCTGGGCGATTTTTCGCCGCGATCTCCTCGGGAGACGGGCGCCGATGTTTTTATCGAGCCGAACGGGCCGGCAGTTGATCCGGCACGCAATCTGCTTTCGCTTGCAAACATGCGCAATGACTGCCCGGACTTCGACGTTTAGGAATTCCGCGGTCGCTTCGCCGCACAGAAAGAATCACGATTGAAGGAGTGAAGAGATGACTCTCATCCACGTACCCAGGCCGGACATGAGGAGCGCGATGGATCCGGGTCGGCCGGTGAATGCGCTGCTGAAAGCGCAGGTTCAGCATTTGCACGAGGCCGAAAAAAATCTTCCTTTCCGCCACCGGACTGACATTTATATCAACGCGATCAAGACAGAGGGCGAAGCCGCCGAGTATATCCGCCGCGTCACGGAGGCGATCCACGAAGCGCATGCGGCCGCCGCGAAGAAGCGCGCGCGGCCCGTGATCAAGCGTAAGCGCGGGATCGCAATCGCCGCCGCTGCCGATAAAAGGCCGGTGGGCAAAGGGCCTGGGGCCGGCGGGCAAAAGAAGAAGAGTACGGGAAACCGTGGGCGGAAGACTTAGTTGTTTTGCAGGAGGCGGTATGCGTTGCAGTGTGGTCATGTTGCTGTGGCTTGCATCCACGATCGCGGTGGCTCAGGAAGGCAAACTGCAGGCCGACTTCCGCCGCGAGGGCGAACGTGTTAGCGAGGCCTGCGATGAGTTCAGCTTCAAGTTAGTAACCGGATGCGCCTATGAGCTCTTCACCGACCATCCACTGCACATTGCAGCGGGGAGCATGCCGCCGCAAAACGGGTTCGGTTTGGGGGGAGCGTTCGTCGCCGACAAGAACACCAAGAATTGGCGCTTGACTTGGGATGTGGATGCGGTCGGTTCGACGAATACGTCGTGGCGGGCCGGCGGTTATATGAAGTTGATCCACACGCCGAAGGAGGAAATCCATGTCATCACCCCGGTGATTCCGCAGCCTGGCGAAACGGCGGCTCCTCCCAAGCCTGCTAAGAAGCCGCGAATTAATCTGGTTCATCCTTACACGGTCTTCGATCTTTACGCGCAGGCGATTTCTCTGAACAAGATTAATTTCTTTGGGCTTGGTAATGATTCCACGCAAGAAGGGGAATCGGTGTTTGGCATGACGCAGACGATTGTTGGCGGCAGCGTCATCAAACCGGTGTTTGAGTGGGCAGCAATCCGCAAACTGAATCTTGCTCTGCTCGGCGAAGTGAATGGGCGCTTTGTCGACATCAGGGGCGAATACGGACAATCTTTCCCGTCGATTGGAGCTCTCTATACAAATGCGACTGCGCCCGGCCTGAGCAGCCAGCCCGGATTCGTCCAACTGGGCGAGGGTGTTCGCATCAAGCCGGTGTTTGGGGACCTTCTGCAGTTGAATTATCTCGCAAGTTTCCAGCAGTTCTTTGCGCCGTCGAACTCACAGTATTCTTTTCGGCGCTGGACGACGGACCTGAACCATACGTTCTATCTGTACGGCTACACCGAGTCGGCGCCCGTGAACACGGACCCGAATGGCCCCGATCATTGTGCCCCCACCAGCGAAAAGTGTCCGCCGATCATGCCCCCACCGGGTTCGCGCTCTCACAACTTGAATGGTTCGATCAATCTGCGCCGGCTGGTCTCTGAGTCGATCGCATCAGGAACGAGTGCCGTGCCGTTCTATTTCCAGCAGACGCTGGGCGGCTCCGACATCGATGGCGCGCCGTCGCTGAGCGGCTACCAGGACTACCGCTTTCGCGCGCCGAATGTACTGCTTCTGCAGGAGGGCTTCGAGCATTCGATTTGGGGGCCGTTCGGCTTCCGCTTCATGACGGATCAGGGCAGGGTTGCGCTCACCCGCGGAGATCTCGGATTCAGGCACATGAAGCACACCTTCGCTACTGGACTTACTCTGCGAGCCGGCGGTTTTCCCATGGTCTTCGTGATGTTCGCATGGAGCGGAAATGAGGGGAACCATACCATATTCAATATGAACAGCGCGCTGCTCGGAGGCTCTGCTCGTCCTTCTTTGTACTGAATTTTGACAACTCTGAAACTGAAACGGAAGGTTGGCCGGGTGGCCCAAAGGCTGGTTTACTGACAAGTAACTCTCGCCATTCACCGGTGCGATCGAAGTCTTCCTTTGCTGCATTTTCTTTGTTGACATTCTTCCAGCAGCGGAATATTTTGAATGCCATCGGCGGCCGGAAGAGTGAAGCCTAGACTAGGCTTCGCATCCGAGGGGGCTTCTACTTGCCGACTTTCCCAAGAGACTGGCAGAAAATCGCCACTGCGAAATTGCACGCTTCGAATGTAACGGCTGCCTGATTAGTGCCGTGCATTCGACCTTTGTGGCTGAGTAACAGGCTTACCGATGGTGCTCTGTCGATGCCCCACCGTAAGCCGTCATAGGTGTGTGCGACTAAGTCGCACCTTCGGCACGGGCGCAGACTGCCGCATTCTGACGTTCGGGAAATTACTGCAGCAATCGCTGGAAGGAATGGCCCGCCATCATGAGCGACGTTAGTGGAAAAGAGACTCTTAAGTCGCACCTCCGCAAGGACGACAAAGCGCTCTGGTCGATCATCAAAGAACTCGCCGACACGCCCGAACTGGAGCGCCGCCGCATTCTCCGCGTACACGCGGAAGCGGGTTTCGATTGGGAAAAGGAAGCCGCGTCGATCCAGCAGCGGAGTAGATTCGACGCCGCACTCGGCGCCCTGACGGTGCTCGAAATCGCCCACCAGGTCAAAATCGTCACTGCCGCCGAGCAGCCTGCGCCGGAGCTCGAATATCTGACAAAGCTCTTTGAATCACAAGCAGTAGTGCGGTATGTCAATGCTTACCTGTATTTCGGTATACGGTTTTTGGCGGGTCGCGTTGCTGCTCCCGATTGGATGACTGCCGCAACTCCGTCTCAGCCGCCTACTCGCGTCTCGAATGACCGGCCGCTCTGTCTCGTAACCCCGCCGGATCCAGTGGCTACCACTCCCATCGATGCGGGCTTCACGTCATTGTTTGACTTGGCGAAGAGCACCGACCGCTTCCAGGCCTCCGCTTCCCAATCCCCGGAAGCGAAAGCTCTCAACTTTCTCGACGACTTCATCACCGACTCCAAGGAACCGGATCGGTTTGAGCTGTGGCTTCAAGGGTTGCGGCCCGAAACCGATTCCCAGACGGCCCAACGCTTCTCAGATCTGAGCCTTGGCCTTCAAAATTGGGCACTCGCTCGTAGCCAGCTTTATATGTCTCTGGAGCCTCCTCCCACTCCGCCGGCGGTTGCCGATGGTGCCCCACTCAACGAAGGAGAAGCCTTCGAGAAAAGACCGGTTGGCGGCTGGATGGTAACCAACCCACTCGCGGCCCGCTTCGGACTGGCAGATGTCTACTGGATCGCGCGCCTTTTGAGGGCGGATGTCTCAGCGAATGCCTCGGTGACGTATACGCGCGCCAACTGGCTCCATCTGCTTCGTGTTCAAGCCAGGTTAAGAGAAGACGCTGGACTATACGAGTCGTTGCGGAAAGTCGAAGAAGTTCTCCGCTCGGTGTTCGATTTCGTGTGTGACCTGGTGCAGAACGCCGTCGAGCTGACCGACGAAAAAGAACTGCTGGCTTATCAGCCCGAGCTCCGCATCAGCTTTCCCCCCCAAACAGTCAAGTGGCGCAAAGCGTTCGATGAAGAACTGGGTGAGATCGATCAGCAGCGCCATCGCCGTCTTTTTAAGAAATCGTTGCCGCCGGACGACGCCGCCCCTCCGCCCAACGGGCCCACGGGCGGCGATCGGAATAGCGGCGACGGTTGGATGCAGAGACTCAGAACCGGAAAGCAACCCCCCAACTTGATTGGCCTCGCTTTCTCCGGCGGGGGTATCCGCAGCGCCACCTTCAATCTTGGTGTGCTGCAAGGCCTCCAGGAGTTCGATTTGTTGCGCCAGATTGATTTCCTTTCCACCGTTTCGGGAGGCGGTTTTATCGGATCGTGGCTCGTCGCCAACGTTTGCCGCACCAAGCACTGGCTGGGGCGACTGACCAATTGGGACCAGTCGATTGCCCATCTTCGCCGCTATTCCAATTATCTTGCGCCGCGCACAGGTGTGATGAGCGCCGATACCTGGAGCATGTGGACCAGTTGGGCGCGCAATGCGTTCCTGATTCAACTCACTGGAGTCGCGTGGCTGTTCGCGCTGTTGCTCGTCGCGCTGATCGGTGAAAGAGGTTTCACCAAAGTCGGTGCGTTGAAGTCCGTGTTGGGTGTCAAGGCAGATGCGGGCGCGACCGCGGCTTGGATGATGGCTCTCGTCTTGGTCATTCTGGTATACAACCTGACGGGGAACCGGGCCATAATCGGGCCCGGCGCTACTCCCGGCGCATGGGTCCGGCGATTGGGCGTTCTACCCGCGTGGATCGCCTCTTTCCTGCTTGCCAGCTTATTCTGGGCCAATGCTACCGGCCGGTCCGACCTGTCTCACGCTTTCAGCAATTATGGATACTCCGCCATCCTGCGCAATGCCTGGTATTCCTGGAAGTCTCCCTTGGGTGTCATGTGGGCCGCGTTGGTCGCTATCGCCATTTTCACCCTCCGCGCACGTGTCCGGAAAACACTGTGGATTTGGCACGCGCTCTGGATCAGCTCTTTGTGCATCCTGGCGCTGTATCTGGAACTCTGCGGCATCATGCGCTTGTTCGTGGTCTGGTCAGCGGCTGCGCAAAACTACCTGCCGGTCCCGCCCAATCGATTCGACTGGTACGCATTTGTGGTTGGCCCCCCCTTGGTCCTGGTCGCCAACACGATCAGCGTCGTCCTGTTCATCGGCTTCTGCGGGCGCAACTCCAATGAGTCGGTGCGCGAGTGGTGGACCAGATTCGGAGCCTGGCTCGGCGTCTACGGTGTGGGCTACCTCGCCATCGTAACCGCCGCCGTATTCGGACCCCCTTGGACGTTTCACTTGCTCCACGCGAACTGGCAAATCAGGTGGAGCGCGATTGTGAGCTGGATCGGGACGATCATCGGAGGTCTCCTCGCCGGCAAAAGCAGCAAGACGTCCGGAATCGGTTCCAAGGAAAAATTTCCCGGCCTCGAGATCCTCGCCAAAGTCGGAGGCCTCTTGTTCATCGTGGGGGCGTTGCTCGTTGCCTCCACCGCCCTGGCCGCACTGCTCGTTAATATAGGAACCAATAACGGTAGCTTGGGCGACTACTGGAACGCGCTCCCTGAGATTCGATTTTGGACCATGATGGCTGCGCTCGGAGTCGCAGTGCTGTGCGGCTCTCTCTTCTCCTGGTTTTTCGAAATCAACATCTTTGGGCTGAATCAGTTCTACCGCAGCCGGCTCGCCCGCTGTTATCTGGGGGCGACGCGCTGGACGCCCGGCTTCAGGAAACCGCAGCCGTTTACGAAATTCGACGGTCAGGACGACATGCGGCTCAGTGACCTCGCCGTCGATTTCCGAGGCCCGTTTCCAATTTTCAATTGCGCGCTCAATCTGGCCGGCAGCTCCGATCTTGCTCTTCACACCCGACACAGCGCGTCCTTCTCGTTGACGCCCCTGCGCAGCGGCGCCGATCGCCGGCGAGTAGGCTATGCTCCCACCAATCTTCGTTCTTCCGGGCAGTTCGCCAACGGTGTCATGCTCGGTCAGGCTGTCGCCGTGTCCGGAGCCGCCGCCAGTCCCAACATGGGTTACAACACGTCTCCGCTCGTGGCTTTCCTCCTGACCATGTTCAATGTGCGGCTGGGATGGTGGTTCCCCAATCCCGGACAAGGAGCATGGGACCGTCCAGGAATGCAATTCAGCCTTTACTACCTGATCCGGGAGTTGTTCGGAATCGCAGACGAAAAGAATCGCTTCGTCAATGTTTCCGACGGGGGCCACTTCGAGAACCTCGGCATTTACGAACTGGTGCGCCGGCGCTGCAAGGTCATCATTGCTTCCGATGCAGAATGCGATGAATCTCTTCACTTCGGCAGTCTGGGCAATGTGGTCCGGATTTGCGAAACCGATTTCGGCGCCAGGATCGACATTGACGTAAACGCGATCCGGCAGCAGAAAAACGGCTTCAGTCTCGCCCACTGCAGCGTCGGGAAAATCACCTATAGCAATGGCAGTACCGGGTATCTGATCTACTTGAAGGCGTCCGTTAGCGGCGACGAGGACGTCGGCGTCACGCAATACCGCTCCGTTCACCCATCGTTTCCACATGAGACTACGGCGGATCAGTTCTTTTCCGAAGATCAGTTTGAGAGCTATCGCAAGCTCGGACAGCATGTCGTCCGCACTTCACTGCGCGGCAATCAGCCCGGCGATCATCCGGTAGCCATCGCCGAGAAGTTGGCCGACGTACTCGCTCCGGCCGGGTGCAGCAGCGAGGCCTTCCTCAAACACACCAAGACCCTAAATGATATCTGGGAGCGTTTCCGTCAGTCGCCCACCTTGCAGCCGTTCATGGACGAACTGATGCGGGACACTCCTACTCTGCCGTGGGTCGATCCGGCTCAACAAAACCAGGAAATGCTGATAGGTCTGGAGCTAATTCAGCTCATGGAAGATGTGTTTCTCGACCTCCGCCTGGACGATTTCTGGGATCATCCGGACAACCGCGGTTGGGCGATTCTTTTCATGCGCTGGGCACGCAGTCCCCGTTTCCGTGCGATCTGGCTGCAAGTGCGCTCCACCTTCGGCATTCGGTTCGAATACTTCTGTGAGGCGCGTCTCGGGTTGCCGCGTGAGGAGCGAACCGTGCGCGTGTAACGCAACGGACGACCCACACGCCAACGTACTTTTCAGGGCCACAATCCTTACTAGAAGGAAGCGGAAGCTTGCGATACACAAAGATTGCGAACGCCGCCCACGCGTGCCAAGTCAATTACGTTGCGAAAAGCGGTGCAAGGGTTGCCTGCGGATACTTTTTTTATGACGGTCTGAATGGTCATCGCGCGAGCTTAGATAAAGCGTCCCCGCACTCCACTATCTCATAACTCTCCTATTTGAAGTTGGAGCATGACAACACGAAACTGCACAAAAATGTTCCGCTGCGAACGATCCAATTGCAGCGAAGTATGCTCACGATATTGGTCTTCCGTCGTCTGAAGCTTCACAGCAGCCAACCACTGCCACGGTGGACTCTGGATTGCATGCAGATCTTGGCCATCTATTTTTGAGACCAGTTGTGTGGGTGAGATTCTTATGATCACTCCCGTGATACGGGCGATCATAGCGGATGACGATCATGTGGCACGTAAGAAGTTGAGACTTCTCTTGGGTTCAGAGTGCGGCGTGAAGGTCGTCGCCGAATGTCAGGATGGCAAGCAAACCATTGCCGCGGTGGAAAACCACAAACCTGACCTGCTCTTGCTCGATATCCAGATGCCTGACTTGGACGGTTTTCAGGTACTCGACCGGCTTCCTTCCGATCTGATGCCGGTCGTAATCTTCACGACTGCGTATGATCAACAGGCAATGCGCGCCTTTGAAGCCCATGCCTCGGATTATCTATTGAAGCCAGTCGATCAAGAACATTTGCATCGCGCGCTTGAGCGGGCGAGAGCCGAGGTTCTTAAGTCGCACGATCAAAATCTGCAGGCCCGGCATTCGCGCTGGCAGGGGGACTCCCGGCCGGCCTCGCAACCTGAGCGCTTGGTCATCCGAACAGGAGGCCGCGTAGTTTTCCTCGATCCCAACGAAGTCGATTGGATCGAGGCTGCCGCCAACTATGTAAAGTTGCATGTCGGTAAAGATTTCTATCTGCTGCGGGAAGGGATTGGCCGTATGTCGGCGAAACTTGATCCGCGGCGTTTCGTGCGCATTCATCGTTCCTTGATCGCAAATGTAAGTCGAATCAGGGAGCTGCAGCCCTGCGAGAGTGGCGAGTATATTGCCGTGCTGAAAGACGGCAAAGAGCTTTCGTGCAGCCGCGGCTATCGTCTCGAGTTGCAGCGGCTGATCGACGGCCATCTCTAGCCTGAATGTGACTGCAAGCGCCGTAGTCACACTCATACACATTTCTGGAACGGTTTGTCTCCGTGCTTACAAATAATGTAATCATTGTGAATCTCAGGCAATTAAGTTGTAGCCATTGGCATCCCGAATTAGTTTCAATGTTATGTCATAGGGATAAAAGAAGTATTCGTTTGTTAGTGTCCTATAACTATCTACGGAATGCCATCAAGCACCTCCGCGCACTCTACGAAATTACAAATCATTGTACTAACTACGCATAATCAGCTGCTTGCCGCTTGTCAACGGTCGTTTCCTAGTCGCGCACTGTGCTCATGCTTATTGAATTGTATAGATGTTCCTGAACGGGTAAGCATCGGTTATTGTGTTGCGGCATTTGGCTGATCCCTCATTCATGGAGCTCGTTTCGCCGTGAGTAAGTATTCGCCCCGCAAGTTCTGCTATTCGTCCCTGCCCGCGCGATTCTGGAACTGTTGGGACTGTGGAGTGCTACTTCGACAAGCCGTGGGGAGAATGTACTTGTGGGGTTGGGGATTGTTCGCAGACGAAGACAGCTTGGCTTGACGAGGCCGTGTCAGTCTTCAACTCGCTGGAAAGCATTCTCAGACACATCTTTGGCGGATGTCGGGCTGCAGGCAGCCACATGTTTATAAACCCTGCATCCCGATGCCCCGCCGGAATCTGCTCGCCGGAGGGTTCGATCATGAAACACTATCTGCTTGTTCTCAGCATGCTCGTCGGTTTTGGGCTTCTCACGACGATTCCCGCAAACGCCGATAACCTCTACGCATCCATCCGCGGCACAGTTGTCGATTCGACCGGCGCGGTGGTGTCGGGCGCCAAACTGTCCGCCACAAACACGGCCACGGGAATTTCCTACAGCACTACATCCAACAAAGACGGTGTCTTTGACTTCTTGCAAGTCGCCATCGGCGATTACAAGGTCAAGGCCGAGCAGCCTGGATTCAAGACTTTTCAGGCGTCGGGCATTCACCTGGACCTGAACCAAGTATTCAACATGAATGTTACGCTGACGGTGGGTGCTGTCTCCGAGGAGATCGTCGTCGAGGCCAATCCCGTTCAGGTGCAGCAGACCGACATTCAGCTCGGCACGACGGTGACCGGTGATCAGATCGTAGATATGCCGTTGAATGGCCGCAACTGGACCCAGTTGCAGCAATTGCAGCCGGGCGTCGTGTCCACCACGGACCGCTTTGGCGGCGGCAACGGCGGCTATTCGGGCAACGGCGCGGAAACGCAGCAGAACTCCTTCCTGATCAACGGCAACGACTCCAATGACCAGGCTCTGAATACAGTGCTCGTCATTCCAAGCCCGGATTCGATTGGCGAATTCCGTATGATTACCAGCACGCTGAATCCGGAATACGGGCGCAATTCCGGCACTATCATTAACGCCGCTATCAAGAACGGGACCAACAAGTTCCACGGCGACGCATTTGAGTTTTATCGCGACACCTTTATGGACGCCGGGCCCTGGTTCGTACTCGGGCCGAGTCCTTTCCATCAGAACCAGTTTGGCGGAACGATTGGCGGCCCCATCGTCAAGGATCGCACCTTCTTCTTCTTTTCCTTTCAAGGCACCAAAAACAAATTTCCGGAGACCGGCGCCTCTACCGACGTTCCGGTATTCACGCAAGCACAGCGCGGAGGCGGTTTTGCCGCCGGATCTCTGGGGACCAATCCGCGTCTCCCCGGTCTCAGCCCGTTCCCCATGTATGGCGACGTTGATTCCACCTGCCCGGCTCCCTCGGTGGGAGGCTCCGCAGCTATGTGTGCGGCCGGAACCGCGTACAGTTCGCTGTTCTCATCGGGGGCGATCCCAACTGAAGATCTGAACCCGCTGGCAGTCAAATTGATGAACCAGTTTGTCCCCCTGCCGACGCCGGGGGCCGATAATAATTTTCTCTTCAATCCAATCACGGCGTCGCGGCAATACCAATACATCTACCGGATCGATGATAAACTTACTAACTCGGACTCGCTCTGGTATTACCAGCTCTTTCAGACGTTTCCGGCTAATAACACGATCCCCTTTGTCGGCGCTACTCTGCCCGGCTTCAGCTCCTATCAGACCGAGCACACGCAGCAATACGCCGCTTCGTGGACGCATACCTTTTCGCCGACCACGTTGAACGAAGCCCGCATTGGCTTCACGCGCCTCAACTTCCATGCCGTGGAGCCGTCAGATCCCATCAATCCCACGAGCTATGGATTCACCGGCATCACTCCACAAACCACAACCGCGGCCTCCCTCCCGGTCATCAACATCTCCGGGATGTTTTCGCTCGGCTTCAGCTCGAACGGTCCGCAACCCCGTGTCCAGAACGTGTACCAGATCGTGGATAACTTCAGCAAAGTTATGGGCCACCACACGATCAAGGCCGGCTTCAACGCGGACATCCTCCAGATCAATAACCCGTACTTCGCCAACCTGTCGGGTACTTATACCTTTTCGGGTGGAGGTAACTTTTCCACCGGCGTGGACGGAGCGGATTTCCTCCTTGGCATCCCGGACGGCTATCTGCAAGGAAGCGGATCCACTGAGTACGG
>Ga0187817_10000275_pt1 | contig 20927 bp, 15 predicted proteins | sample NC_wetland_sal_i_17_FD_132431 | JGI IMG/M metagenome (GOLD analysis project Ga0187817, IMG submission 132431) | Wetland sediment microbial communities from Neuse River Estuary, North Carolina, USA - SO4_2 | ecosystem: Environmental > Aquatic > Freshwater > Wetlands > Sediment | place: USA... | reverse complement strand
GTCTTCGATGACCGCGACGCTCTCCGCATCCCGGTCATGATCGAGCTCTACGCCCAGGCCGACGCCGGACTGCTCAAGCTCAGCGATCCCGCGCCCCCGATCGGCCCTGCCGGCACGGTCACCAGCCCTCCCGAAACCCTGCGCGATCTCTGCGAAGAAATGATCGTGAGTAGCAGCGACCCCGCCACCAACCGCCTCATCGAGCGCCTCGGCGTCTCGAATATCCGCCAGCGCATCGGTGATCTCGGCGCGGCGGGAATGAGCATCGCCGCCCCCTTCCCGAGCCATCAAGAAAATCACACCACCGCTCGCGCCCTCTTCACCCTTCTCTATGCTTTGGCCACCGACCGGGCCGTTAGTTCCGAGGCCAGCAAGGAAATGGTGGATCTTCTCTCGCGCTCTCCCTTGCACCTGTCGCCCGATTTTCCCTCTCAGCCCGCTCCGCCAAAGCCCATGGACGCCTCCAACATTCACGACGCCGCTATCATGTTCGGCGCGCGCTCTTTCGTCTTCGTCATTCAGATTCGCGGCATGACAGACGCCTTTGCCGGCGCCGCCCTTCTCGCCAAAATCACCCACGCCCTCTCGGCCGCCATGTAACAGCCGCGCCCCGCGCTACTCCGCCGCCGGCACCACCATCGGCTCCGCCGTCTTGCTCCACCCCTTCATCACAATCTTCCCGTCCGCTCGCACCGTCCCGTTCATCATCCCGCCCGTATTGAACGGCGTCGCCACATCGCCCTGCCGCGTCAGCGCAATCACCCCGCCCTCGCCATGCTGCTCCACAAGCTCGTTCATCACCACGTCATCCGCTGCCTGCTCCAGTGTCACGCGCAGGTACCGCACCCGCTCGCAAATATCCGCCGCCACCACGTTGCGCATGAAATATTCCCCCACGCCCGTTCCCGACACCGCGCAACTCTCGTTGTTCGCATACGTCCCCGCGCCAATAATCGGCGAGTCCCCCACGCGCCCCGGCATTTTCAGCACCGTCCCGCCCGTCGAAGTTCCCGCAGCAAGATTTCCCGCCTGATCCAGCGCCACCACTCCCACCGTCCCATGCTCGTCATCGCCCTTCAGCCCAGCCACCTTCTTCTCCGCCGCTTTAGCCTTTTCAAATCGGTGCCACTCGCGCTCGTTATAAAAGTAATAGGGCGACACCAGCTCGATCCCCTGCGATTTCGCAAATTCCTCTGCTCCCACTCCCACCAGCAGCACGTGCGGCGTTTTCTCCATCACCAGTCGCGCAAGGTGAATCGGATTCGCAATATGTTTCACCGATCCCACCGACCCCGCCGCGAGCGTCCGCCCGTCCATAATCGCCGCGTCCAACTCCGGCAAGCCCTCCCGCGTGTAATACCCGCCGCGCCCGGAATCGAATAATCCCGAGTCCTCCATCACCCGGATCGTCGCTTCCACCGCGTCCAGGCTCGACCCGCCGCCAGCTAGAATTCCGTACCCTTTCCGAATCGCCTCGATCATCGCCCCGCGCCGCGCCTCAATCATCTCCGGCGTCATTCCCGCGTAGCTCCCCGCACCCCCATGCGCCACCAGCACAAAATTCCCCGCCCCCGCCGCAGCCAATGCGGCCCTGGCCCTGCCCGCCGACCTGCCATGATTTGCCGTCGCAGTCGCCACTAACGCAACCAGCGCCACAATCACTGCAAGAAAAATGACCGTGCAGCTTCGCATCCTCTTCATCTCACCCTCCCATGGAATCGCTTAACGGTTTGTGGAAAGCTCTTGTTTTTTAGGGGGTCGGAGCTTTAGCTCCGACTTAACGCCAGCCCTCTAAATGGGCTTCAGCCCCTGAGGAATGGCCTTTCGACTTTTCTGCAAACTGTCAAACCGCGGCATTGTATACCCCGCCGCCTTGCGGGAAAACTTCCCCTGGAGTAGCTTATTCACTCACAGACAATCAAACCCATTCGCAGGAGCACCCATGATTCACACCGGCCGTCACTTCCTCCAAATCCCCGGACCCACCAACGTCCCCGACCGCGTCCTCCGCGCCATGGCCCAACCCGTCATTGACCACCGCGGCCCCGAATTCGCCAAACTAGCCACCGAAGTCTTCGAAGGCCTCCGCCCCGTCTTCCAGACCTCCGGCGCCGTAATCGTCTACCCCTCCTCCGGCACTGGAGCCTGGGAAGCCGCCATCGTGAATACACTTTCCCCCGGCGATCGTGTCCTGATGTTTGAGACCGGCCACTTTTCCCAGCTCTGGCGCCAGCTCGCCGAATCCATTGGCCTCCAGGTCGAATATGTCCCCGGCAACTGGCGCAGCGGCGTCTCTCCCACCGAAGTCGAATCACGCCTCGCCGCCGACAAAAATCACGCCTTCAAAGCCGTCATGGTCGTTCACAATGAGACCGCCACCGGCGTCACCAGTCGCCTCCCGGAGATTCGTCGCGCCATGAATCAGGCCCGTCACCCCGCCCTTCTCATCGTCGACGCAATTTCTTCCCTCGCCTCCATCGATCTCCGCCACGACGAGTGGGGCATCGACGTCACCATTTGCGGCTCGCAAAAAGGCCTCATGATTCCTCCCGGTCTCAGCTTCCACGCCATTTCCGAGCGCGCCCTCGCCGCCAACAAATCCGCCAAATTTCCCAGGTCCTATTGGGACTGGCAACCCATGCTCCAGCAGAATCGCACCGGTTTTTTCCCCTATACGCCGCCCACGAATCTCCTCTTCGCTTTGCGCGAAGCTCTGCAAATGTTGCAGGAAGAAGGCCTCCCCAATGTCTTCCGCCGCCACCGGCGCCACGCCGAAGCCGCTCGCGCCGCCGTCCGCGCCTGGGATTTGGAAATCGTCTGCGAGGAACCGCTCGAATATTCCGCCACTACCACCGCGGTCTTCACGCCTCAGGGACACGATGCCGACCGCCTGCGCAAAATCATCCTCGAAAATTTCGACATGTCCCTCGGCGCCGGCCTCTCCAAACTCGCGGGCAAAGTTTTCCGCATCGGTCATCTCGGCCACTTCAACGACCTCATGCTCGCCGGCACGCTCAGCGGCATCGAAATGGGCCTCCGCCTCGCAGGCGTGCCTCACAAAGACGGCGGCGTCATGGCCGCCCTCGATTCTCTCGCCCCCTCCGGCAGAGTCGCCGAGCCCGCCGCCTCACTCAAGTAATGATTCCCCAGACCGCACACGAATGCGAATCAGCAGTCGCGTTTTGAGAGGCCACCGATGCGCGCTGACGTCACCGCAGCTGCCGCGACCCCGCGAATCTTCTCCGCCACCAGAAATGTCCTCATCCTCATCTGCCTCATGTACGGCATCACCTACATCGACCGCGTCAACGTCAGCACCGCCTCTTCTGTCTTCAAGCAGGAGCTCCGCCTCTCGAATACCCAAGTCGGCCTGGTCTTTTCCGCCTTCGCCTATCCCTACCTCCTCTTCCAAGTCATCGGCGGTTGGGTCAGCGACCGCTTCGGCGCCCGCCGCGCCCTCACCATCTCCGCCATCATCTGGGCCTCCGCCACGCTCCTCACCGGCCTCGTCGGCAGTCTCGCCGCCATGCTCTTCGCTCGCGTCATGTTGGGATTCGGCGAAGGCGCCACGTTTCCCACCGCCACACGCGCCATGAGCGATTGGACGCCGCCCGGCCAGCGCGCCTTCGCGCAAGGCATCACGCACTCCTGCGCCCGCATCGGAAACGCGCTCACGCCTCCCCTCGTCGTCTGGCTCATCGCCCTCGTCACCTGGCGAGGCTCCTTCGTCGTCCTCGGAATCGTCAGCATGCTCTGGGCGATCGCCTGGGGCCGGTATTTCCGCGACAACCCTTCCGACCACGCCGCGATCACTTCCGGCGAACTCGAAACCCTCCCGCGCTACTCCAGTCGCGCCGAAAAAAAGAAAGATCCCGTCCCCTGGCTACTCCTCTCCCGCCGCATGCTCCCCGTCACCGCCGTCTATTTCTGTTACGGTTGGACGCTTTGGCTCTACCTCGCCTGGATTCCGCAATTCTTTCTTCACAGCTACAATCTCGACCTGAAAAAGTCCGCTCTCTTTTCCGCTGGCGTTTTTTTCGCGGGCGTCGTGGGCGATACGCTCGGCGGCGTCATCAGCGATCGCATCTTCGAAAAAACCGGCAGCCGCGATAAAGCCCGCCGCAATCTCGTCGTCATCGGCTTCCTCTGCTCGCTTGCCTTTATGCTCCCGATCGTCTTTGTTCACAATCTCAACATGGCCGCTCTTTGCCTCAGCTCCGCTTTCTTCTTCGCCGAATTCACCATCGGCCCCATGTGGGCCATTCCCATGGACATCACTCCAAAATTTTCCGGCTCCGCCAGCGGCCTCATGAACACCGGCTCGGCCCTCGCCGCCATCCTTTCCCCCATCGTCTTCGGCTACATCATCGATAAGACCGGCAATTGGGAGCTCCCGTTCCTCGGCAGCATCGGCCTCCTCTTCCTCGGCTCCCTCATGGCCTTCTGGATGAAGCCCGATGAAGGCCTCTTGGGCGTAGCATTGGCAGACCAAGCGCCAGCAAGCAATCCCAACGTCTAAACCGTCTATGCCTGGTTCTCGCCCTTGCATCGCCGCCCACAACTCGATTTAATCGAGCCCGTGACCCCCTTGCCCCCACTCACTCCACTCCCGCTCAGCTCCCACGCCAAACCCGTCGACTCCTTCCCTCACGCCGCCGCTCTCGAAGCCGAGCTCAAACGTTCCATCCGCGGCGAAGTCCGCTTCGATCGTGGCAGCCGCGCCCTCTTCGCATCCGACGCCTCCAACTACCGCCAAATCCCCATCGGCCTCGTCGTCCCCCGCGATTCCGATGACGTAATCGCCGCCGTCGCCGCCTGCCGCAAATTCGGCGCGCCCGTTCTCCCGCGAGGCGCCGGCACAAGCCTCGCCGGCCAGACCTGCAACATCGCCGTCGTCTTCGATTTCACCAAGTACATGAACCAAATCCTCGAGCTCGATCCCGCCCAAAAATTCGCCCGCGTGCAACCCGGCCTCGTCCTCGATACCCTCCGCAACAAAGCCGAACTCTATCAACTCACCTTCGCTCCTGACCCCTCCACCCACAATCGCTGCACCATTGGAGGCATGATCGGCAATAATTCCTGTGGCACGCACTCCCTCCTCGGCGGCAAGACCGTTGACAACGTCCTCGAGCTCCGCATCCTCCTCTACGACGGCACCCTCCTCACCGTCGGCCCCACCGACGACTCCACTCTCTCCCGCATCCTCGCCTCTGGCAATCGCCCAGCCGAAATCTATTCCACCCTCCGCGCCATCCGCGACCAATACGCCTCGCTCATTCGCGCAAAATTCCCCCGCATCCCGCGCCGCGTCTCCGGCTATAACCTCGACGAGCTCCTCCCCGAAGCCGGCTTCGATGTCGCCCGCTCTCTCGTTGGCACCGAAGGCACCTGCGTCACCATCCTCGAAGCCCGCCTCAAACTAATCCACAGTCCCCAGCACCGCACCCTCGTCGGCCTCGCTTACAAAGACGCCTTCACCGCCGCCGATCACGTCCCCGAACTCCTCGAGTTTCATCCCATCGCCCTCGAGGGCTTCGACGGCAGCATGGCTGACCGGCTCCGAAAAAAAGGCGCGCCCAATATCGACCTGCTCCCCGTCGCCGGCGGCTACCTCCTCGTCGAAATCGGCACTGACGATCCCGCCGAATCGCAAGAAATCGCCCGCCGCGTTGTCGAACGAGTTTCCACACTCCCCGGGGCGCCCATCTCGCGCATCTACTCAAAATCCGAAGCCCGCGCCGTTTGGCAAATCCGCGAAGCCGGCCCGCGCGCCGCTCAGTTCGCGCCCGGTGCCAAGCCCCAATGGGACGGCTGGGACGATTCCTCCGTCGCGCCCGAAAAAATGGGCCCCTACCTCCGCGATCTTCGCGCCCTGCTCGACGAGTTCGACTACGATGGCCCCTTCTACGGCCATTTCGGACATGGCTGCGTCCACATGCGCATCACCTTCGATCTCCAATCCGAGCACGGAATCCACAAGTACGACGAATTCATCCACCGCGCTGCCGATCTCGTCATCGACTACGGCGGCTCGCTTTCCGGCGAACACGGCGACGGCCAATCCCGCGCCTCCTTGCTTCCCAAAATGTTCGGCCCCGAGCTGATGAAAGCCTTCGCGCAATTCAAATCCGCCTGGGATCCCGCGAACGGCATGAATCCTCACAAAGTCATCGACGCCTACTTGCCCACGGAAAATCTTCGTCTCGGCGTGGACTATAAGCCTCTCGATCCCCCCACTCACTTCCAGTTCCCCGATGACAACGGCTCCTTCGCCCAAGCCGCCCAGCGCTGCATCGGCGTTGGCTCCTGCCGCAAATCCGATTCCGGCGCGATGTGTCCCAGCTATATGGTCACGCTCGAGGAAGAGCACAGCACCCGCGGTCGCGCTCACATGCTTTTCGAATTGCTCCAGGGAGAAGTCCTGCGCGAAGGCTGGAAGGACGAGCAAGCAAAAAAAGCGCTCGATCTATGTCTCGCCTGTAAAGCCTGCAAATCCGAATGCCCGGCCAACGTTGACCTGGCCACCTACAAAGCCGAATTTCTATCGCATTTCTATGAAACGCATGCCCGCCCGCTCTTCGCCCACGCTTTCGGAAAAATCGACCACTGGCTGCAATTCGCCTCGCTCGCCCCCCGCCTCGCGAATTTCCTCAGCCACGCTCCCATCCTAAGCAGCATCATGCGCAGCGTATTGCACCTCGCCCCAGAGCGCCAAATCCCGCGCCTCGCCACTTCAACTTTCCGCCGCTGGGCGCAAAATAATCGCACCCCTGCACCAACAAATGCTTTTCGTCAGGGCACGGCTTCAGCCGTGCCGAACAGTTCCCCGCACTCAGGGGTTTTAACCCCTGAGGCCTCGAACGCCCCCGAACTCCTCCTGTGGGTCGACACATTCAACAATTCCTTCCACCCCGAAACTCTCCGCGCCGCTTACGATGTCCTCACCACCGCAGGCTTCCGAGCCGCCATTCCCCGCGGGCAACTCTGCTGCGGCCGCCCCCTCTACGATTTCGGCATGCTTGACGACGCCAAAAAATATCTTGAGCGCATCCTCGAATCGCTCGCCCCCCAAATCGACTCCGGCCTTCCCATCGTCGTCCTCGAACCCAGTTGCGCCTCTGTCTTCCGCGATGAGCTCCGCAATCTTTTCCCGAAAGATCCCCGCGCCGCCCGCCTCCGCGCGCAGACTTTCCTCCTCGCCGAATTCCTCCAAACTCGCGTCCCCAACTACGCCCCGCCCCCGCTCTCCCGAAAAATCCTCCTCCACGGCCATTGCCATCAAAAATCCCTCATGAAAATGACCGCCGAAGAATCCCTCCTCCGCAAAATGGGCGCCGATCTAAATTCGCTCGACTCCGGCTGCTGCGGCATGGCCGGCCCCTTCGGCTTCGAAAAAGAAAAGTTCGCCATCTCCCAAGCCATCGGCGAGCGCATCCTCCTCCCCGCCGTCCGCCAGGCCTCCCACGACACCATAATCGTCTCGGATGGTTTCAGCTGCCGCGAGCAAATCCTCCAAGCCACCGGCCGCACCCCCCTCCACCTCGCCGAAGTCCTCCAATTAGCCGCCTCCACGCATCGCCAATCACCGTAGGTGGGCCGCCTCGCGCGCCTCGTCTTCTCCGTGCAATCATGAATTTCTCGGTGTTCTCAGTGTTAAATCCCCCTTCGAATTCTCCTCCCCACACGAATCTCCGCACCCCGCGCCCCCGCCGCTCCCATCTCAAATCCCCAATCTCAAATTTCAAATTGAATTCCCCCGCGCCACGCACCGCCCTACACCACAAGCCCCCACTTGTTCAGCAGCACCGGCCCCTCCAGCAGTTTCGGCGCCCTATCCCTGAACTTCAGCGTGTGCGCGCATTGCATATGCGCCTCGAGCGCCGCCTCGTCCTGCCATATCTGATACACGAAGAAGAGTCCCGTATCCACCTTTGATTGATGCAAATCGAATCGCAGACACCCGCTTTCCGCCCGTGTCGGCTCGCGCATTCCAATCAATAATTCTCGAACCTCCTTGTCCAGATTCGGACGGGCACGCAAGCCCACGACCAGCACAATATGATGTTCCGTGATTGGTCTCTCCCGGAATCCGAATAGGGACTTCATTCATCCTCCTTCGCTCGACACCGCAATAAGAACAAATCGGCGGCGCCGCACAACACATGAACCCTCACCAGATAACCACCCCCGTGTTTCAAATCGGGCCATGCGCGGTTCCATGCTTAAGGGTTCTCCCCGGCCTCTCCTTCTCCGTGTCCTTATGAATTTCTCCGCGTTCTCTGTGTTAAATCCCCCTTCAAATTCTCCCCGCCTCACGAATCCCCGCACCCCGCGCAACCCCGCCGCACCCAACTCAAATCTCAAATGCTTAAATTTCAAATCAATTCCCCCGCCTCGCCCCCCGTCCCTTTCCCGCATCTTCAAGCTATAATGCCCAGAGGCCTCCAATGCCCGGGCTCCTCGGCAACCTCCTCCGTGTGCTCCGCGAACGCCGTGGCACCGACATGCATTTCCTCTGCCGCCATCTCCTCTCCGAGCGCGGCGAAGCCTCCCAGACCGCCCTTGCCACGGAGATCATCAACGACTACAACGCCATGAACGCCGGACAGCGGCGCGCCTTTTTCCAAATGCTATGCCACGATTTTTCCCCCGAGGAATCCGCCATCCGCCGCGCCGCCGCCGCATACGAGAGCTCGCCCGGCCCCGAATCCCTCGCCGGCCTTTTCGCCGCCGTCGAACCTCCCCGCCAGGAACTCATTCGCCGCATCAATACTGCGCCCCGCGGCACCGAAACTCTCGTCGCCATGCGCGAGCACGTCATCGCTCTCTCTTCCCACGCCTCGAATTTTTCCGTCCTCGATGCCGACCTCAAGCACCTCTTCCGCTCCTGGTTCAATCGCGGCTTCCTCCGCATGGAGCGCATCAGTTGGAAAACCTCCGCCTTGCTCCTCGAAAAATTAATCCGCTACGAATCCGTGCATGAAATCAACGGCTGGCCCGACCTGCACCGCCGCCTCGAAGCCGATCGCCGCTGCTTCGCCTTCTTCCATCCCGCGCTCGCCGACGAACCCATCATCTTCGTCGAAGTCGCGCTCGCCAATGGCCTCACCGGAGACTCCGAACCCCTGCTCGATATCGCAGCTCCCGTCCTTCCGCCCGAGAAAGCCGATGCCGCCATCTTTTATTCCATCAACAATTGCCTCAAAGGCCTGCGCGGCGTCCCCTTCGGCAGCTTCCTGATCAAACAGGTCGTCGCCGAACTTGCCGCCGAATTTCCCAACATCAAAACCTACGCCACTCTTTCGCCCCTCCCGCGCTTCGCCCAGGCCCTCCGCGACGAGAAAAATGAAGACGGCTTCACGCACCCCCGCCTCGCCCGCCTCCTCGCCGATTACGCTCGCGGTCTCACCAATGCCGCGAAACGCCGCGACCCCGTCGAATCTCTCTTCATCCTCCTCGAAAATCCTCTCCTTCACCGCATGTTGCTCGCCCCTCCACTCGAGCGCCTCGCCCTCGCCTATCTCGCAAAAGCCCGCCACAATGGGAAACTCTATGACCCTGTCGCTACCTTCCACCTCTCAAACGGCGCCCGCCTCGAGCGCATCAATGCCTTCGGCAACCTGCGCCCCTACGGCCTCGCCGCTTCCTTCGGCCTCACCGCCAATTACAGCTACCTCCCCGACGAGCTAGAAGAAAATCACGAGCGCTTCATCCGCCGTGGCCAAATCCGCGTCTCCAGCCACCTCTTCAAAGAACACAAAATAATAGCCGCCGCCTGGCAACACTCCCCCATCCGCCATAAGCACGCCCCACACCCGCACCCGCGCCCCTAACCGCGCCGCCTTCAATCTCGGTTTTGCCCTTAAGTGGCACGGACACTTCTGTCTGTGCTCTTACGGCCAACTCGCCCCAACCGCCGCACACAAAAATCGGATTGCGTACTCTTTGATCGAGACGCATCACGAATGGAATAGCTCCTACTGTCTTACAGACTTCGCCTCTTCGGCCGCTTGTCGGAATCGTTCCAGGCGGGATTGAATATTCGCATCGGTGGGAGCCAGTTCGGCGGCTTGCTTTTCGGTTTCGAGCGCTTCTTCGGCACGCCCATTGATCAGCAGCGCTTCCGCCAGCGTGTCGATAAAATTCGCGTCAGATTCCTCGGATGTCTGCACCGCTCGCCTGGCAATTGCGAGAGCTTCGGCAGGCTTTCTATATTCGGGATCCGGCGACGTGGCATAGGTCCAGGCGAGTTCGTTTTCGATGTCGGAAGAATCCGGTCTCACCTCGAGTAACCGCTTGTACTCGGCCACGGCGGATTTCCAGTCCTTTCGCTGAATGTACAATTCACCCAGAGCTTCGCACGCGCGTTCGTCTCCTGGCGAGAGATCGATCAGCTCTCGCCATTCGCGAATCGCCTCATCCGCATGCCCTTGCTGGACTAATACTTGCGCCAGCTCCGCCCGTTCCTCCAGACCGTAAGGAACAATGCGAACAGCCTCGCGGAGTTCTGCAATTTCCTCATCGTAATCCCCCTGTGCCCCATAGAACACGGCGAAGGTGCCGTGAAGCTCTGCATTGTCGGGTTCAAGCCGCAAGGCGTCTTGAAACTCGCTCACGGCTTTCTCCAGATTCCCTGTAGTTTGGTAATAGTCGGCCAGAGCTGTATGCGTGGATGCTAAATCTCGGTCGCTCGCCAGCATTTGTTGGAGCCATGGATTAAACTGGTTTTTGTCGCTGGGGGAATCGTCCACCGTGGCTCTGTTGCCGCCCATAAGAACCCCGCCGTAAGTGCGATTCGATGGCGTACCGAGCGCATAGTAAGGCGCGGGGTTATCCGAAAATTCTGGGTTTGCCAGCTCCGCCACACTATCCTTCAAGGGAACTCCGCCTGAAAGCAGGGCTTCTGCCTCCGTCGGATTGCGCGCCAGGGCTTGTGCGCGGCGAATCAGTTCCGCCATTTCTTCCTGCGGTATAGCTGCGCCGTACCCCGCCCGCCCCATCGCGAGAACCGGCCACGGGCTATCCGGGAGTTCATCCATGGCGGCCCAGCATTCTTCTCTTCCTTTTTCGTTATCACCGGTGTGAAGCAATTCGGCGCACCTGGCAAGATGCTCGTACGAACCATCGACCCCGTCGTTCGAAGCAGGGAATTGAGTGGGGCCCGTCGCGGAGAGCCGCTCCACGAGAATTCCATCGCCTCCCGCAAGTTTTACACGCGACAAGAAATCATCGCTGATGCTGAACTCAATTCCGCGCACTTTTACAAAATTGGCGATCGCGCTGGGCGATTGGCCAATCGCTAGCCTCCCCAGAATCTCCGGTCTCGATAAAGGCGCGCGTCTCGACTGCCCGAACCCCGAAAGAGGCAGCAGAGCCAGTAGGAAAGCAGCGAGGGCATTTCGGGATTTCATTGCCTTATAGACTTGGACACCAGCGTCGCCTCGGCAGTGCCCCTCACAAAGATTCTCCCCGTCGCAAAGCAGGGCCACAGGCACAGAATTCGACAACCCCCGTCCTACCAACAACTCATTTTTTCACTCCCCATTTCTCGTCCCTCGCTCCCCATTTTTCTCCTTACACTGTCATTCGCTTGCCTCCCGCCCCAATTCTGGTCTAGAGTGCAGGATTGTTTTGAGGTCCTGATGCCTGCTAGAGGAGGGAAGGGGAAGAGCGATCTCAATCGACTCTCAAAACCATTGACCAACCAAGGTAAGTTATTGAAAACAAACTATAGTGCCAAATTGCAATCGACTGTCATTCCAGGTGTTTTCAGATTATCGTTGCAGCCTCACTGAGCTCCTAACGGGGGGGCCGAGAAGGGGTATAGACCAGCCCGAACATGATGCAAGACTGGGCCAATTTGGGAATCGAGACCGCCACCCTCCGTGGCGCTTCCTACGCCGACGCCCGCGTCATGGACATCCGCCAGCGCGACATCTCCACCAAAAACGCCGAGGTCGGCACCCTCGTCGAATCTGAGACCCTCGGCATCGGCATCCGCGTCATCGCCGCCGGCGCCTGGGGCTTCGCTTCCACAGACCGCCTCACCCGCGAAGGTATTCAAACCTGCGCCGCCGAGGCCGTCGCCATCGCCCGCGCCTCCGCCCTCGCCAAACGTGACGACGTAGCTCTCGCCCCCGAGCGGCCTTACGTTGACATCTGGCAAAACCCCTACCTCAAGGATCCCTTCCGCATCCCCGTCGAGCGTCAAATCGATCTCCTCCTTGCTGCGGACAAGGAAGTTCTCCGCGTGAAAGGCGTCACTCTCGCCGAAGGCGCCATGTCCTTCCGCCGCATCGAACAGCTTTTCGTCTCGAGCGCCGGCTCCTCCATCCATCAATTGAAAATGCAATCCGGCGCTGGAATCGTCGCCATGTCCTTCGCGGGCAGCGAAATTCAGAAGCGCTCCTACCCGAATAGCTTCGGCGGCCAGCACACTCTCCAGGGCTATGAGCTCATCGAATCGCTCGATCTCGTGGGCAATGCCCCGCGCATCGCCGAAGAGTCCGTCGCCCTGCACTCCGCCTTACAATGTCCCGAAGGCGCCAGCACGATCATTCTCGGCTCTGCGCAGCTCGGCCTCCAGATTCACGAGTCCATCGGGCATCCCATCGAGCTTGATCGTGTCCTCGGCCAGGAAGCCAATTTCGCGGGCATGAGTTTTCTCACCGTCGATAAATTGCGCAAGCTGAAATACGGCTCCGATATCGTCAACGTTGTCGCCGACGCCCGCCTCGCTCACGGCCCGGGCCTTGGCACATTTGCATACGACGATGAAGGCGTTCCCGCGCAATGCACTCCCATCATCACCGACGGCCTCTTCACCGGCTACCTCAGCAATCGCGAGACCGCCGCGGCCATCGGCGAACCCTACTCCAACGGCACCATGCGCACCGAATCCTGGAATCGCCTCCCCATCATCCGCATGACCAACGTCAGCCTCAATCCCGGCACGTGGAAATATGACGACCTCATCGCCGATACGGACGACGCCATCCTGATGGACACCAACCGCTCCTGGTCCATCGACGACCGCCGCTACCATTTCCAGTTCTCCACCGAAATCGGCTGGGAAATCAAAGGCGGCAAAAAAGCCCGCATGATCAAGAATCCCAGTTACAGCGGCATCACCACCGAATTCTGGAATAGCTGCGACGCCATCTGTTCCCGCGACCATTGGACTCTCTGGGGCACTCCCAACTGCGGCAAAGGCCAGCCCATGCAAACCATGGGCACCGGCCATGGCGCCGCGCCTTCGCGCTTCCGCAATATCAAAGTCGGAGTGGCCTTCGCAAAATGACCATGACAAGGATCAATCTACAAACCGTTTCGGGGCTCGAGCGGCCAGCCATGGCCTTGCGCAAGGCCACGGTCATGGTCATCCCGAGCGTAGCGAGGGATCTGCTTTTCTAATGAAAAGCGCAAAGAAAAATTCGCCCTCGCGCCGAGCACCCCGCGCCACTCCGCCCCAGGCCGGCGGCGCGCTCTTCACTTCCGCCGAATTGGAAAAAATCGCCCACCGCATCCTCAAAATCAGCGAGGCCGAGGAGACCGAAGTAGAAATCACCTCCACCACCGATGCGCTCACTCGCTTCGCCAATAACATCATTCACCAAAACGTCTCCGAGCACACCCTCCACATTTCTGTCCGTGTCGCCGTGGACGGCCGCACCGCCCGCGCCACCACGAACAAAACCGACGAAGACTCCCTCCGCCGCGTCGTCCTCGCCGCCGCGCGCCTCGCCAAGAACCAGCCTGAAAATCCGGATTTGCTCCCCATGCTCGGCCGCCAAAAATATCAGAATGTCTCCCGTTTCTACCCGGCGACCGCCGCTGCCACCCCGCAGGATCGCGCCCGCGCCGTCACGCGCGTCTGCCATCTTGCCGAGACGAGCAATCAAACTGCCGCCGGAATTTTCTCCACCGGCTCCACCCTGTCCATCCTCGCCAATTCCAAAGGCCTCTTCGCCCGCAATCAGGAAACCGACGCCGAATTCTCCGTCACCATTCTCGAATCCAATTCCTCCGGCTGGGCCAAAGCGGATTCGCCGGACATCCTCGAGATTCACCCCGATGCGTTGGCTGCCGCCGCCAGCCGCAAGTCCGCCGATTCGCGCTCTCCGCGCGAACTCCCTCCCGGCCATTACACCGCCATTCTTGAGCCCGCCGCCGTTCTCGATCTGCTCGGTTTCTTGTTTTACGACTTCTCCGGCACCGCCATCCTTGACAAGCGCTCCTGCCTCAACGACCGCCTCGGCAAAAAGATTTTCGGAGACAATATTACCGTCTGGGATGACGTCTATCATCCGTTGCAGACCGGCGCCCCCTTCGACGGCGAGGGTTTCCCGAGACAAAGAGTCCTCCTCGTGGATCACGGCGTGCCCCAAAATCTCGTTTACTCGCGCGCCACCGCCAAAAAAATGAACACGAAGCCCACCGGCCACGGCTTCACGCTTCCCAATGAATTTGGCGAAGCTCCCATGAATGTCGTCGTTGCGGGCGGAGAAAAATCCCTGGATGATATGGTCCGATCCACCGATCGCGGCATCCTTGTCACCCGCCTCTGGTACATCCGCGAGGTGGACCCCTACGAAAAAATTCTCACCGGCATGACCCGCGACGGCACGTTCCTCGTCGAGGGCGGCCGTGTCTCGGGCGGCATCCGCAATTTCCGTTTCAATCAGAGCCTTCTCGACATGCTCTCGAATGTCGAAATGCTCGGCCCAGCCGTCCGCGCGGCCGGCGAAGAATCGTTCGAAATGGTCGTCCCGGCGATGAAGATTCACAACTTCCATTTCAGCGAAGTCACGAAATTTTAATGGCGGGAAATTCGAGGCTGAATTCGGCAAAATTGAAATGGGAGTTGCAAGAGTTCGCCGGATGCATCCGGCTTTTTCGGCCGCCCATCCCGGCTTAGTTCCTCAGAAACTGAAGGCTCGAAATCGTCCGGTTGATCACGTTCTCCTGGATCTGCACCAGGTCGCTTTCCGCATACGTCATCCCGAAGATCGTGTAGATGTGCACGCCCAGCGGTACGAACACCACTACGCCCGACCACTCGTGCTGGTCCACGCTCCCGCGGAACCGGTGCGCGATGGACGACACTCCGGAAACCATCATGCGCCTCTGATCGGTCACGCGGAAGCTGGCCATCGCTTCCCGCAGCCGCTGTTCTGCCTCGTCGATATCATCCGTCAGCGTTTCTCCGGCAGGCGAGAGCCCCACCAGCAAGTAAGTTCTCTGGTCCGATGTCCCCATCGCTGCCAGCGCTCCGGGTAGAATCGTGCGCGCCCCTTCGATCAAGTCCCATCCCGGCGGCTTGTACATGCGGAAACCGTAGGTGTCGTTCGTGTACAAGTTGCCGGTCACTTCCTCGCGCACCGGTGGCGGCGGATGCTTCGCTGCGATTGCTGGAGCATCTGCCGCGATGGGCGCTGCCGTCGCTGCGTTCGTCGCAGCAACGGGCGGCGAACTCTTTGGCGCGTTCGGCGCCGTGGGCGGTGCCGCTGGCGCTGCTGCCACTCGAGCCGGAGCGCTCGCAGCAGGTGGCGCGCTCGCGGGAGTCGCTGTCGCTCCAGGTGGCGCGGGTTTGCTCGGTGCTGCAACGGGCGCGGGCGACGCGGAGGCGCTTGCGCTTTCAGTTTTCGCAGCCTTCGGCGTCGCGACGGGCGGGGGAACGTTGCTCTCGGGCTTCGCAGCGGCGGGCGCAGGCGCTGTGCTCACCGTCGTTGCAGTCACAGGCGCAGTCGTAGGCGCCGCTCCGGCCGCAGCTGGAGTCGCGGCCACAGCTTCGGTCTTCGCCGTTCTCGCAGGCGTGCTTGGTTTTTCCGCTGCCGGCTCGGGCTTCCTCTCGGCGTCGGGTTTGGCCGTTGCCTCCGAGATGCTGATGGAGACAACCTGGTCCTTCTGCACCAAAGCGTAGCCGTAGCTCACCCTCACCTTGAACGAATTGTCTTCGAACCCGACAATCGTACCGACAATCTTCGACCCGTCCTTGAGCTTCAGCTCATCCGCGCGCGCTGGCCTTGAGAACAGCAATGCGCCGGTGAACACGAGCCCGGCAACCGCCGCCAAGATTGGGAAGCCTCGCCTCATGCGTCCGAGTATCGCGCTTCGCCGCCCGGGCAGCAAGTCTCAGCGTTCTCCTGTTGTTACGTTAGTCAGCAAGAACCGCCGCCTCAGCCCGACCCCCGCTCGCTTTCTCCTGTGGCGCGAGGGCTAGGAAAGGAGCGAAGGCTTCCCGGAGCAGCGCGCGGTATTTCGCGCGGTCGTAGCCATGAAAGCCTTCCCAGGCGGCAAAGGCGCGCACACGGTCGTTCGGCACGCGTGAGTCCGCATCCGTGATGATGTACTCGATGGTCTGCCCGGGCCTCAGCCGCACGCCGCGGCCGAAAAGCTGCTGCGCAGCGATGGCCGTATGGCTCGCCTTCTTATATTCGCGCGGCGCCCGCGTCAGCCGCTTGCTGACGATCAAATCCTCCACGGCAATTTCGCCGTTCGCCAGTCGTTCCTCGTAACGCCCCACCAGCCGCGCAGCCTCCTCCAGACGCCGGCAATAGCCGTCATAATCATGCGCTTCCGCCAGAAGCCCGAGCACTTCCTTTTGCATCCGGGCGATGAGCGGCGGCGTATCGTGCCGCCGGGATTCCACTCCCCGGACTTTCAACTCGCCATCCTCACTGACAGCGAAAAACCGGTTCGGCACCGGAACATCCTCGAATTGTTTCGACGGCAGGAAGACGGCGTAGCGATAGACCGCTTCGATCGAGAGCGGCAGCCGCGTGCGCTCGGCGATCTCGCGCGCGAGCTCTTCATAATCCTCGCGTGTGGCGCGGGGCCTTTGAACGTAGAGCGAATCCACGAGCGCGTGGATTAATTCGTAGCCCTGGCTTTCGGCGATCTCCTTGGCGACGAGCAGCGTCTCGCGCGCGTATGCGTTGATCGCTTCATGCGCCTCGATTTTGCCGAAGCGCGCGTTCTTATAGCCGGTGTACCCGAAGCAGCAGACCAGCAGCCATTTCAGCGCGTCGCGCTGTAGTTTGTAGCGGCGCGCCAGCTCTTCGGGCATGTCCGGTGTCTCGCGCAGGCGCCGTTTCCATTCCGTCCGCTTCTCGATCAATCCTTTCACCACGCGGCTGGTGATCCCGCGGCGCCGCTCGCACACGCGGTAGCCTAGCTCCGGAATCCGCGGCGCCTCTGGGCAGCACGGGCAATTCACCGTTTCGGGCGAGATGTTGAAATGCGCCATAATGCTCGGATATTCGCTCACGAAATCGAGCTCGGCGACATTGGCGAAGAAACCGAGCTTGGGCACGAAGACCAGCCCGCCGCGGTCGGCGGCCAGCAATTCGTCGGGCGATTTCGGATCTTCCGGCTCGGCTTTTTGCTCCGGGATCAGCACACCGTCGTGATGCGCGAGTTCCATTTGCATGTAGGAAATGCCGGTGCCGGTGGTGGTGCGCGCGGCATACTGCACCGGCAATTTGGTGATGCGTGCCAACTCCCACAATCCGGAGAGTTCGCATTTATCGGCGATGAAGGAATTTTGCGTGTCCACGTGCAGGCGGCCGAAAAGCGTCGTGGCCGTATTTTTGAAGAGGATGCGGCCATAGCTCGTGTAGCTCCGCGCGCGGCTTTGCTGCACCCGCGCCTCCGCATCGCGGTTGAAGGGAAGCGCGAGCCGCAATCGTTCCGCCTGCTGGCGGACGCGCGGCAGGATCGTCGAATCGCCCCAGTCGGTGAGGATCAGGTCGGGATCGTGCTGCTTCAGGAGATGCTTCAGCGCAACGGCCGCGGGCTCTCCCGATTCATCCAGTTCGTACGAACGGCCGTCCACTTCCACTTCGAGCGAGGTTTGCCGGCCGTGCGCCGGATCGATGCAGGAAAGTCCGCCGAGCCGCATCTCCATGATTTCGAAGGGCGGAACATCGTAATCCAGCGCCCAGGCATTGTCCCGGCAGGCGATCGACTGCACGCGATTTTCTTCATCGGCCTCGGCTTCCACCCGCGCGAGCGGAAAGACGCCCCGCTCCCAGCAGTACATCGAAGCCAGCATCAGATCGCTGTTGTAGAGCCGCAGCCGCGAATCGAAGCGGTGCACCCAGCGCGACCACGCCGAATAATCGCTCGGACGCTCCACCGCAATCTCCAGCACCTCGATCGGATCGCGCTCCCAAATATCAATTCGTTCCGTCAGCCGGCAGCAGACGCCGCGCCCGCGCGTTTCAATCGCGGCCTGGAGATGGCGCAGCTCTTCGCGCCCCCCGGCTGTATAGAAAGACGGCGCGAACCGGTCAATCAGAAGATGGCGTTTCCGGCTCGGCTCGATCAGCCACAGCTTCATCCCCTGCGGGGAGGGATAGAGGTCGAAGATCCAGCCCTGGAATTTCATGCAGTTCCTCTTTTTGCAGATGGAGCGCGTGCTCGAGCGCGTCCATGCGCTTTTCCTGGTCCAGCGCAATCGAGAGCAGGATGGCTTCCATGGGATTGTCGTGGCACTGGTAGGTGGCCGCCTGCGTGTAGAAACGGGCGCGGCGGAAGAGGCGGTCGAAAAATGGCTGGTCCTCGCGGCGAAGCGCGCGGCGGAATTTCGTCCAGTGCGCCGCGGCGTTCTGAATCAGTTGAACGAATGTCGGAACGGTGCGGCCCATGGGATTTTCCTTTACGCCAGGGAGCGCGGAATCCGCCGCGGCAGCTTTTCGCCGGCGAGCGCGAGCCTGCCGCCTTCCTCGACGGCGAATCGCGAAACCTGGTCCGCCTGCGCAAGAAGCTGCGCGAAAAAGCTTTTGCGCGGCGTCTCAAAAGATGCCGCGTCGGTGAAGACGGCCGTCACTAGCGGAAGCGACCGCAAAACGCGCAGCGCTTCGAGCGCACGGCGAAACGACGCCATTGCTTCCCGCTCGCGCACGTCTTCATCGAAATACAAATCCGGAAGCGCCGTGACGATCAGCACGCGCGCGGGAAATTTCTCCAGCCATCGCGGCGCCCGCGCCAGCAATTCCGTCAATTGAAAGCACGTGAACGCGCGAGCCACCCGCAGCCGCTTGTTGAAAACGGCGGCTTCCGTATCTCTTTCACGAGCAAACCGCGCGATCAGCAGTGGGTCGAAGCGGTTCGCGCCGTCAAGGCACAGCACCGGTTTCCCCTGCGAGACCAGCCGCGGCAGAAAATAATGAAACAGTCGCGGCACGTCCGGGTGGCCGTGAAACACGGCCAGCCCCGTTTCCGGCAGCCTCCAGGGCGCGGGCTTTGAGCTGTTCTCCGGTGCGGCGGCCAGCGAAGAAGCACGAATCGGCGAGACGATGGCAGTAGAGCCAGGGTGGCTCATAGGCAGTCCTCAGGGTAGGGAACGGGAAGGGCAGCGGCACGGGCTCGTCGCATCGCACAGCACAGACGCTCTTGATTGCCTGTGCTTCGAAAATGGCACAGACAAGATCGCCGTCAAGAGCGGCTGTGCTACCTGCGACGAAACTCGGGCGGGCGAGGAGCGGTCCGTGAGAGCCGGGTAGATCCCGAAGGATGAACCCTGAACGGCAATGGGGCCGCGGCCTCGCCCGCCTTTCCGTTACCTCTACCGCCGCAAAGTATAGGCGAACAAAAAGCGAAAGTCAAATCGAAAGAGGAACTGGTAGTGAGTCCATTTGCGCGCCGCGCAAACAACACATCAATTGCTAGGCTCCGCTTCTGGGCCTTTATATCGATGAATCACTTATCAGATAACATATCTTTTCAGATATTGGCGCGCAGCGGAGGGACCTTGCACTTCCTCCTCTTTTTCTCGCATAATGACCCACCGAGCAGGAGGCGCGCGCTTGAGATCCCTCCGGTGGCTGGCGCTCATTGGTTCGCTTGCAATCCTATTTCTTCCCCCCGATGTTTTGGCACAGGGCCGCGGCTTGGGCAATCAAGTTCAGGTCCAGGTTCGCTATCCCGACGGCACTCCTGCTTCCGAGGGCGTATTCGTCGAGCTGGATCTCGAAAACGGCACCGTAATCCAGCAGAGCCAAACGGATAGTTCGGGGCGTTGTCATTTCACGCCGAGTGCAAGTTCGGCAGCTTATCTTGTGCGCGCCTTTCAGTCCGGATACTTTGAAGCAAGGGTGAGCCTGGATCTGCAAAATACGCACTTTGGGAATGCAAATCTCACACTGAAACCGATCCCGGGACAGACTCAGCCCGCGGCGTCTAAGGATGCGGCGGGCCCAACCGTCTCGGCCATTGACCTCTCCGTCCCAGAATCCGCGCGCAAGGAATACGATCTCGGGCAGCAGGCCATGGAAAAACGTGATCTCGATGGCGGCATTGCGCACCTGATGAAAGCCGTTAATCTGCATGACCAGTTTCCGCAGGCTTTCACGTTGCTGGGAATGGCTTACAACGAGCAGAAGAGATGGAAGGACGCGGAGGGCGCGCTCGAAAAGGCTCTCCAGCAGGATGCTAAGGCCGTGGAAGCCTATTTCCAACTAGGGGCCTCTCTGAATCAGCAGAAGGACTACGCCGGCGCCGTCAAAGCCCTTGACAAAGGCCTGCAACTCAACCCGGACGCGCCCGACGCTGCTGCAGCCCACTACGAGTTCGCCAGAGCGTATATGGCCTTGGGTCAGTGGCAGGACGCCAATCCCCACGCCGCGACGGCTGTGGCCATGCGGCCGGATGTCGCTTCGTGGCACATCCTAATGGGAAATATTAATCTGAAAAAGGGCGACGGCCAGGGAGCCATCTACGAATTTCAGACGTATCTCAAGCTTGATCCCACTGGCCTGGCCGCGGCTTCGATTCACGATGTGATCCCTAAGATCCAAGAGGCGATGGCGAAGAAGTAAGTGTGTTGCGACACGAATTTTGATCTTGCCGCTACCCTTCCGTCCTCCGCTTAATGGGGTTGGCAGTTTGCCGCAACTATCGCGCGCGTGCTTGACTAACGC
>Ga0187817_10000273_pt1 | contig 21015 bp, 13 predicted proteins | sample NC_wetland_sal_i_17_FD_132431 | JGI IMG/M metagenome (GOLD analysis project Ga0187817, IMG submission 132431) | Wetland sediment microbial communities from Neuse River Estuary, North Carolina, USA - SO4_2 | ecosystem: Environmental > Aquatic > Freshwater > Wetlands > Sediment | place: USA... | reverse complement strand
TGCATTTTCGCAGACCGGCAGGTAAGGATGATCGGCGGAAAAAAAGTCAACCAGCTCCCCGAGGTGGTCGATGAGGATGGTTTCGTAACGAATTCCATGCCCCTCGATCTCGCGGACTATGTCCGCGGCGCGCCATTGACACGGGATCACTATCACCTCCACGGGGTTGTCGGCCAGCCAGTCCCGGAAGCGGATGAGCTGTCCGGTTCCGGGCACGTAAGTTCCGGCCTTCGCGGCATCGGAATCCACCACTATGGGGAAGCGCTCCGCGTCTGCCCGATGCGAATTGATGAACGCCGCCGATTTCCCGGTCCCGCCCCAGATGGCCACGCGTTTGCTGGATTCATATAACGCTGTGAGCTGCGCCGCGATGTTTTCTTGTGCGCGGCGGGCTTGCGTGAGGAAGCTGCGAGCCGCGAGTCCATTACGCACGGACTCACTCCTGGCTTCCAACTGCACAAAAGCGTAGACCACTTCGCCATCGTATCCGTGACCCAGCGTCTCGAGGCGCGCGCCGCTGCGGTCCAGCATGCGGCAGAAGCTCGCCGTGGTGAAGTGCGAATTGTGCTCGTAGTAGAAATCTGCAGTCCGGCCGGTTTCCAGCGCACGGTCGATGCAAGGCACCTCCAGATACATCAACGGGTGGCGATCGAGACAGGCTGCGGTCACCGCGAGGTGCTGCACAAAGGAGAGAGGATCGCTGAGGTGTTCCAGCACGTGCCGGCTGATGATGAGATCGGGCCGGGTCACCGCGAGGTGTACAGCCGGTTGGAACAGCTCTCGCCGCAACTCGAGCTGCGCTCCATCCGGTGGCGGCGCGCCGTGCGGATCAAACCCGATAAAGCGGCCCCGTGGGCAGTGCTTCGAAAGCATGTCGAGAAAACTGCCATCGCCGTAGCCGATTTCCACCACAACCGGCGACGATGGAAGGCGGCGCAGAATCTGGCCGCCGATATTTTGGAGAAAACTCGACCAAAGACTCCCGCGATTGAACATGAGATTCGGCATTTCCGAGTACGGCACCTGCTGGTAGTCGAAAGATGCATTGAAGACATGCCCGCACGCGGTGCAGCGGACGAAGTCAAGTGGCAGGGCCGGCATGCCGCGGGCTTCCTCAGCCGTCTTGGGCCAGCCCAGGGTCGCGAGCGGCTGCTTGCCGCCAAAATAGAATGGCGCGGCCACGTGATGGCCGCACGCCGGACAAGTCGAAGCCACCAGCGTGCGCGCCAGCTCGGCTGGGGTTTCAGGCGTTTGGTTGGGCGGCACACCAGCGACGCCAGATGTCTCGATAGGCACTTTCCAGTCTCCTTGTGAAGCCCGCGGTATCACAGAGCGTTGAGGCCGCCAGCTTGGTCCGCATGTCGGCCCGCATCCCGGCAACGAGCGCCGGGTTTTGTCCCAGTTCAACCGCCTTCTGGACGTATTCGGCCGGGCTGTGGGTGACCAGGGCGCCTAGCCCGGCGTTATACAGGATCGTCGATCCCACGCGGCTGACGAAGCGGTCGCCGCGCATGGTGACGACCGGCACGCCCATAGCTAGAGCTTCACAGGTCGTGGTCCCACCGTTATACGGAAAAGGATCGAGCGCGATGTCGACCTGCGAATAGAACGGGAGCACCTCTTGGGGGGTAGAGGGCCCGAGCAGGTCGAGCCGCTCCGCCCCAATGCCGCCCTTCTCGAAGTGGTCCTGATAGAGCTTGCGGGACCCTTCGTCGGCAAAGGCATAATTTTTCATGACCAGCCGGGCGATGGGGTTGCGCCTCAGAATCTCGCACCACACCGACACGACGTGCAACCCGATCTTGGATGGATTGTTAAAACACCCGTAGGTGACGAATCCCCGGTGGAGACAAGGCGCGGGCGCTACGGGTGGCGCGTCATGGGGAATTTCATACGCCAGATAGCAGCCTGGGATGCGCAAAGGCTCCTCGACAAAGGGAGCTTCCTCGTCGAGTGGCGCGAGGTGTTCGTCCACAACCAGGTAATCCATGGCCTGCATGCCGGTGGTGTTGAAATACCCCAGCCAGCTCACCTGCACCGGCGCGGGCTTGCGCGCAAAGACGAGCAGGCGGTTGCCGGCCGAGTATCCGGAAAGGTCCACCAGGATGTCGATGTGATCCTGTTCGATGAGACCGGCCAGCTCGGCATCCCCGAGCCCATCGGCGGTTCTCCAGAGCGAAGCGTGGGCTCGAATGCGCCCGGTCCAGGAGTCGGTCTTACCCCACGCATAGCAGACCACTTCAATCTGTTCGGGGTCGTGGGCCGCCACGAGCGGCCGCATGAAGTAGCCCACCGGGTGCTCGCGCAAATCGGGCGAAACGTAGCCCACGCGCAGCTTTCGCTCGGGATCGGGCGGGTTGGTGTGCCGCTTACCCGCCGGGAACCAGGGCGCCGCGTGCCGGCCGGCCCAGGCGCGGTGCTCGGCCAACAGGGCCTTGGGATCGAATTCCGGGCAGTAATGGAAGACGAACAGGATGATCGCATGGCCCACGGCGGACTGCGGCTGAACGGCGAGCGCCCATTTGTAGCAACGCAGAGCCTCGTCGAAGCGGCCCTGGGCGGCGTAGGCGCGGCCCAGGTTGATGTGCAGCTCCCCCAGGTGCGGCGCGTGACGGGCCGCGGCTTCCAGGCACTCGACCGCCTCGGCGAGCCGGTTGGCGGAGAGCAACAGGTCTCCGAGATTGCTGCTAGCAACGGGCTTATCGGGGTAAAGCTGGATGGCACGCCGCAAGAGCGTTTCCGCCCGTGCCGCGTCGCCCAGCCGGCGGCTGACGCTGGCCAGGTTGAGCAATGCCATGAAGCTGTCCGGCTGTTGCTCAAACCCCTTCTCGAAACACGCCGCAGCCTCTTCGAACCTGCCGCTGGCTAAATACGCGTTGCCCAGGTTGTTCCGTGCGAAGGAGTGATCCGGCTTGAGCGCCAGCGCCTTCTGAAAACAGGCAATGGCTTCGGAGAACGATCCCTGCTGTTTGAGCGTGTTGCCGTAGTTGTACAGGGCATCCACACAGTTGGCATCCAGGCGGAGCGCGGCCTGGTATTCAGAGACGGCGCGGTCTCGTTGCCCGGCTGCCTCCAGGTCTAAGGCGTAAGCCGCATGGAATTCGGGACGCTCGGGAGACCCCGCAACGGCGCGCGCCGAGAGACCCAGCGCAAGCTCGCCATCGCCGGCCTCGCGGGCGATGGTGGCCAGGTTGTAGAGCGCGGGCGCGCAAGTTGGCTGCTGCTCGAGAATGCCGATGTACAACTGCTTGGCCTGCTCGGCTTGGCCAGCTTGCTTGCACCGAAGCGCCAGCCGGAACGCATGCTCCAGCCACGGTGGGCTCGCGGCCTGGACCGTCTTGGAGTGGCGGCCGGGCCGGATTTTGGCTCGGTTCCTTCGCACACCTACTCATCGGCAGAACACCCTACGGAGCTTTAGAGGGCATCTCGGCGAACCGCGCGCGTGGCACACAACAAAAAAGCCGCGGTCGCCGGCCCTCGGGACCGGAAACCGCGGCATTAGCGACTGCTAGTGACAGTTGCTAAAGAAACTAACCCTTGAGCAGAGCCAGCACGGCTTGCGAAGAGGTGTTAGCCTGGGCCAGCGCAGCTGTACCAGCCTGAATCAGGATCTGAGCCTTGGTCAGGTTGGCGGCTTCGGCGGCCAGGTCGGCGTCGCGAATACGGGCTTCGGCGGCGGCCAGGTTGGTGTTCTGCGACTGCGCCAGGTTAATGGCGTAGTTGAACTCATTCTCACCCTTGCCGACGACGGCTTGCGCCGAGCCGAGTGCCGCGACGGCGTTGGACAGCGCCGTGACCGCAGTGGCAGCGTCCGCCTGCTGGTCGATCGCCACCGTGCTGCCGCCGGCCGACAAAGCAGCCGTAGCCACTTGGCCCTGCTGCGCCGCACTGCCCACACCGGCGCCGCTGCCCGTGGAACCAACGGTCACCTGGAACGGCCCGCCGGCGTTCATGAAGGCGATCTGCTCGCTCTGGCTGGTGGGGTCATACTCCTTCACCGCCACAATCTGCTGCATGGTCGAGTCGCCGGAGTTCTGGAGAGCCGTGTTGATGGTATCGATGGCTTGCTCGAGCGAACTGGCATTGCGCGCGGTACCGTTGTTCTGCAACACAACCTGCGCACTGTGCATGGTACCGGCTGAATCCTGCGCCGAGAAGCTCAACGTCTGCACGTCGTCTCCGTACTGAATGGGAGTAAATTGGAGGTTGCCGGTGGTATACGCCCCACCCGAATCGAAGTGCACGTCGTTGGTGGCGTCGGTAGCCCCGGAGGCCCAGTCGGATGCGGAGGCTGCGCCCGATGCCGCTCCGAAACCCAATTTAGCGCCTGCGTCGGTATTCACGCTGAGGCGGAACTCCGTGCCCGTGGTGCCGGTGCTGAAGACTAACTGGCCACTGGCGTTCGCGGAGGCTTGCAGTCCGGCCGCTTCCAGCGTGGCGTTCGCCGCGATTTGGGCGCTGATGGCAACGGCAGCGGTCGTTGCGTTAGTTTGAACCGCCGCGTCCAGAGCCACGGTAATGGTCTGGGTTGCGCCACCCGCGACGGAGAAGTCCAGCTTGTCGGTCTGAGTGACAGCGGTAAAAGCGGTGGCTCCCGTGGTGCTGGTGGAGTCATAGGTCGTCGCACCGGTTGAGGCCAACTGGTACGTGCCGAGTCCGAGCAAATTCCCGGTGTCGCCCGCCGCCTGCACGTCGAACGCCTCACCGGTCTTGCTGGTGAATTGAAGCCGCCCGCCTACGGTGGCGCCGGATACGGCGATGCCTGCCGCCTGCAAAGCCGCATTCGTTGAGAAAGCGCTGGTCAGCGCCGTCAGCATGTTGGCAGTGCTGGTGGCGCCGTTGGCAACCTGAATATCCACCGGGCTGGCGAGCCCACCGCCTTGGACGCGGACAATGACGTTGCCGGTCGAATTGCCAGCCTGTGAAACAGCTGCGGCGGTCGTGGACGCGGTCAGGTCTTTGCCGTTGAAGGTTCCCGCGTCGACGTTCCCCATCAGGGCATTGGCCATGCGATCGCCCGCCTCCACCTGAAAGGCGGTGTTGGCCGACTTGAAGGCCAGTTGCTGGCTTCCGGTGGTCGGATTGGTATAGATGTACGCCTGAATGTTGGCCGCCTTCAAGGCTTGCGCCGCGGACGAAGTTCCGCTGGCTGCCGAGGCGATGGCGGCATTGGCGGCGGACACCAGTTGATCGGTCGTTTCCAGGCCACCGTATGCGAAGGAGATCCCCACTTTGTTCGCGCCGGAAAAGCCCGCGCCCGCCAGATAGAAGGTGGTGTTCCCGGTCGTGGTCGCGTTGGTGCCGTCCTGCACAACCTCCGGTACATCCAGATTGACGTTGGGAGTGCCGACTGCCGCAACTCCCTGCAGACCCAGACCGGCGGCATCGACAGCGGAGTTGCTCAGATCGACCGAGACCGAACCGTTGTTGATGACGTCCTGGGCGTTGGTATCGCTAGCGTTGACGCCCCGGCCGCCGCCGATGAACACGGACAATTTCGTGGCAAACGTGCCACCCGTGTTCAGACCGATGGATTGCGCCTGCCGGCTGATTTCCGACAGCACGCTGGTGAACTCGGAGTTCAGCACGCTGCGGTCGCCCTGGAACGTGCCCGAGGCCGACTGCGTGGCCAGGGTGCGGGCGCGATCGAGCAACTGGGAAATGTTGTTCATACCGCCGTCGATGGTTTGCAGTGTGGACAAACCGTCGTTGGCGTTGAGAATACCTTGGGTCAGCACGGCCTCGTCGGAACGGTATCCGTTGGCCACAGCCAAACCCGCCGCGTCGTCGCCGGAATTGATGATGCGCAATCCGGAAGTGACTTCATTGATCGTCTGTGCTTGAAACTGGGTGTTGACGTCCAGGTACTGCTGGGCCTGTAACGACGATATATTCGTATTGATGTCAAAAGACATTTGCTTCTCTCCTTGAAGCCGCTCAGTATCCGGAATTCCTTTCCGGGCGGCGGGCTTTGCCCGCCTGGAGCTTGCTTACAAACCGCTTATCGGCGAGCGCTTTGGGGGTTTGAGCGGATTCCACCCGGGCTAAGGCTTAACCCGGAGCAGCGGTAAGAGGGGCGCCAGGAGATTCAAAGGAACCTCCTGCGCCGCGGCGCGGTTGTGATCTTCGGTCAAGCGCACTTCCTTGCGCAGAACGGGCACTTCTTTCGGCGCTTTGATGCCCAACTTCACGCGCGTGGGGGTAATTTCAAGGACTTCGATCTCCACCTCGCCGGCGATGAGAATGGATTCCCCGGCGCGTCTGCGGATCACGAGCATGAAGCCGCCTCAGGGGTCAGCGCATGGCAGGAACTGTAAACCGAGTCATCCCGCACCGCCTGCACGGCCTGGCGCGTGACGGCGTTCACGATGATGGGCGCCAGCAGGTTGGCGGTAGCGGCTCCCTCCGGGCTGAAGGAAACCACGGCGAGGCACCGCAGATCGGTCCCGGCAGCCAGCGATTTCTCAAGCCCGATGGTGGCGAGATCATCGACGCTCACTTTGAGCTGATAACCGCGGTCCAGCATGGCGACGGGCAAGGTGAGGAAGCAGAGATGCGGATCCTCCAGGCTCTGCAAGAAAATGAACGGCTGCCGCGCGGCATCTTCAATGGGTAGAAAACAGCGGCAGTGCTCAAAGGCCGGCAGGCCGGCGGAGAACGTGATCACCGACTGAGGGTCATAGGAGACGGTTCCGAAATATCTGGTTTCACATTGTGGCATTGGAATTTTGAGGCTGCGGAGCGGGGGCCTGGGGCTTTACGGGCTGCGCGGGATTACCCGCAGGGGCGGCCGCGGGCGCAGGTTCGTTGACCAACTGCTGCCGGTTCAGAATCACGATGTCGACGCGCCGGTTGCGCGCGCGACCTTCATCGGTATCATTGGACGCGATGGGGATGGTTTCGGCGTATCCGGCGACAGCCAGGCGCTGGAGCGGCACGTGGAACCGTGTGGTGAGCAGTTCAAGCACGGCGATGGCCCGGGCTGCCGAGAGATCCCAGTTGCTGCGAAAGCGAGCCGTGTGGATGGGGATAGCGTCGGTGTGCCCTTCCAGCCGGACGGGATTCGGAAGCTGGCAAATGGCGGTGGCGACCTTTTGCAGGCTCGGATAGGTCGCGGGATCGATGGTGTCCTCACCGGACGGAAAGAAAGTGGCCTGCCGCAAGCTGACCACCAGGCCGCGGCCCTCCATGCTGATGTGCATTTTGCCGCTCTCGATTTCGTTTTTCAGTTGGGCGCTCAGGTACTGGAGGGAGGGCAGCAGTTCGGCGGTCTGCGCCGAAGGGGCCAGGCGGGCGTCGCTCTGGTAATGGAACGCGCCGTTGTTGGCCGCGTTGGCATCTTTGCCCTGCCCGGTTGCGGGACCCACCACGATCTCCAGCTTCGCGGGCTTCACCTTGGCCCCAACCCCCTGTTCCAGAGCCCGGGTCACCGATTCAGCCACCCTCCTGACCTTGGCCCGGTCGGCCTGCGAGGAGGCGAACATCACCACGAAGAAGGCAAACATGAGGGTAATGAAATCGGCGTAGGAGACCAGCCATCGATCTTGATTGTCCCGTCCCGGTTGAATACGGCGCCGCATGCCTTACCACCTTCCGTTTTCCGCCGCCGGACGCGCCGTCGGCTTCTGCTGTTGTGCCGCGTCATGGGCGTAGGCTTCCAGCTTGATCCGGATGAGCTTGGGATTGAGCCCTTCCACGATGGCGACGACCCCCTCGAGCATCAGCTCGCGAATCTGCGTGGCCCGGTGCATGCGCGCGCGCAGCTTGTTGGCCGCTGGCAAGAAGAAGATATTGGCCGATCCGACGCCATACACCGTGGCTACGAAGGCCACCGCGATGCCCTTTCCTACTTCATCAATGTTCTCGAGGTGCTTCATCACTTGAATCAGACCGAGCACGGCGCCGATGATGCCAATCGTAGGCGCGTATCCTCCGGCCGCCTCGTAGACCTTGGCTTCGGCCTCGGAGCGGTGTTCTTCGGCCACCACCTCGAGATCCATCATCTTCCGGATGTCATCCAGGTCGGTGCCGTCCACCGCCAGGTTCAGGGCCTTGCGCAGGAACGAGTCCGGCACGTTGTCCGCGTCCTGTTCCAGGGACACAATGCCGTGCCGCCGCGCTTTGCTGGCGAAACTGATGATTTCCTCGATGGCGTCGTTGGGCTGGGGGATGCGATCCACAAACACCAGACTCAACCGGCGGAGTGCGCGCGTCAGCACGGAAAACGGTGTGGTCACCATGACCGCCCCGAAGGTGCCCCCGAACACAATGACGGCAGCCGTGATCTGGGCGACATCCTTGATTTTGCCCCCTTCGAGCAACAGGCCTCCCACGATGCCGGCGGTGGCGATGACCAAGCCTCCCATGGTCGCCAGATCGGGTCTGGAGACCACCGGTTTCAGGCTGACGGGCCGGACTTTAGGCGTCTCATCGGCCATGGCTCAGGCTGGCTCCGGGGCCGAGGAGGGATCCTCCTCGCGGCGTTCCACCAGCGGGCAGTTCAGCACGCTCTGGTAGACCGAGCGCCGGAAAGCCACCACGCGCTCGACCACCTCGTGCGCCGTTTCCAGCACCACGATCTTTTGCCCCGTGGTGAGCGTGATGACGGTATCTGGCGTGATTTCAATGTGCTCGATGAGATCCGAGTTCAACACCATCGGGATGCGGTTGAGGCGCGTTAGCTGAATCATGCACGGAGCCTTCAACAGCAGTATCGGCGGTTTCGGAGCCGGGGTTTATGCCGGAGCCATGGCTCCTGATACTACGGTTCCGGCATGATCCGGATATCCAGATTCGCCATCCCGGCGCTCGTGGCGAATGCGACAATATGGAAACGATGCGTTGGCCGGTTTCGCTTCTGGTGTGCGTTTTAACGCTTGGCGCACAGGAGCCCTCGCCCCCACCGGACGCTGCGGGCGCGCAGACGCTCCTGGATGTAGTGGCGCGAGACAAGAAGGGCCGGCCGGTGCGCGACCTAAAAGCCAGCGACCTGCAAATTCTGGATGATGGCACGCCGGCGAAAATCACGGGACTTCGCCTGGTGACGGCCGCGGATGCCGCCGGTACGGGCCGGGTAGACGACCCTTTGCGGCACGTACGGCTGGTGAGCCTGGTCTTCGACAAGCTCGACGCCGAGGAGCGCCGTTTCGCGCATCAGGCCTCGCTCGATTTCCTGAATGGTGATTTCGGGCAGAACGTCTACATGGGGGTCTTTGTTGCAGACCCGCGCCTTCTCCTGATCCAGCCTTTTACCAATGACCGCGAACTGGTACGCCAGGCGGTGGAGCGCGCGGCCACGGCGGAGTACACGGAGCTGGCCGCGCAGTCTGCAACCATGCGCAAGAAACTCGAAGACAGCCTGCAATCGAAGACTGCGGCGGCCGCCAATCCGGCGCCAGGCGATGTGGCCGCCGTGCTGGCACGGATTGCGGTCAACGCGCTCCACTCCGAAGAGCAGCTTGTCCGCATCAAGCAGTGGCGCTCTCCGGTGCTGGCGTTGCTGTCGCTGGTGGAAGAGCAGGCGCGTCTGCCGGGCCGGAAAACTCTGCTCTACTTCTCAGACGATCTGCAGGTGCCCGAGAGCATGACTGAGGCTCTGAACAATACTACCGAGGCGGCCAACCACGCCCAGGTGAGCGTCTATGGAGTGCCCACGCGAGGCTGGACGACCGAGGAGCACAGTAAGAAGGGGCTGCTGAAGCTCCACAAGGGCAAGGGCTCCCCGCCTGCCGCTCCTACGCCTCCGCCGGTGGCGCTCGAGCAACTCTCCAACAACACCGGCGGACTTCTGATTGCGAAGACCAATGATGCCCGGACAGCCTTCCACAAGGTCGGCGAGGATCTGGAGGCCTACTATGAAATCGCCTACGTGCCGTCGCATTCCGGGTACGACGGCAGATTCCGGAAGGTGATGGTGCAAGTCGACGTGCCGGACGTGAAGATGCAGGCGCGCAGCGGATATTTGGCGCTGCCGCCGGTTCTGGGCACCGCGTTCGTCTATGAATTGCCTTTGTTGCGCGCACTCAGTGCCAACCCGGCTCCCAGTGACTTTCCCTTGCAATGCGGCGCCCTGCGCCTGGGCCCCGACGGCGGCAAGCTGGAGTACGGGTTTGTGATGGACGCGCCGTTCCGGGATGTCACATTCGTCGAGGATAAAACGACGCACAGTTTTCGGGCGCACCTGTCTCTGTTGGCGCTGATCAAGGACGAGCACGGGCTCATCGTGGGCCGCTTCAGCCGTGATGTCCCGCTCGAAGTGCCGGGCGACAAGATGGAATCGTTCCGGCAGAGTAGCTGGAACCAGACCTTCCGTTTGAGCCTGGCCCCGGGGCCCTACACCATGGATGCGGCCGCGATGGATCACGAAAGTCAGAAGCTGGGCGCGCGCAAAGTGGCGCTAGTGGCGCCGGCGGCGCGGCCGGACCTCAACATCAGCGAGCTTGCCCTGGTGCGACGCATCGAGCCCGACACCGGGCCAGCCGATCTCCACGACCCGTTTCACGTTGACAGCGGCCGGGTGGTGCCGGCGCTGGATAACACGGTTTCCGCGTCGTCCTCAGGTGACCTGTCGTATTACGTGGTGGTGTACCCGGCGCCTTCGGCCGACAAACCGCAACTGACCATGGAGTTCGTCAAGGACGGGAACTCCATGGGCCAGGCCAGTCCGGAGTTGCCGGCGGGGAAAGACGGGCGCATCCCGTACGTGGCGTCCTTGCCGCTGGCGAATTTCGCGCCGGGGACTTATGAACTGCGGCTGACGGTGAGTCAGGGGGCATCGGTGGCAGAACAGAAAGCGACATTCACGATCAAGCCATGAGTGCCCCGCGTTTTTCACGGCGCAGGCTGCTCGCCGGGGCCGCGGCCCTAGCGTTGCCGGGAATCCGCAGACCGTTGCGGGGTGCGCCTCCGGCGCCCCGGGTGGAGGGCCTCATATTTGATGAGATCCCGCCGGAATCGAGCGGCATTACGTGGGTTCATGACAACGCCATGTCTCCGGAACGGTACCTGCCAGAGACGCTGGGTCCGGGTTGCGCCTTCTTCGATTTCGATAACGACGGCTGGATGGACCTTTACCTGGTGAACAGCGGGCCTTCGGATTTCTTCAAACCTGCCAAACCGCTGCGGAACGCACTTTACAAGAACAATCGCGACGGAACGTTCACCGATGTCACGGAGAAGGCCGGCGTGGCCGCGGGCACCACCTTCGGCATGGGCGTGGCGGTAGGCGATTATGACAACGACGGCTACGCGGACTTGTTCGTCACCGCATACGGCCGCTGCATTCTCTATCACAACAACGGAAACGGGACGTTCACCGACGTGACGGACAAGGCGGGCCTGGCGCTTCCCGGTTGGACCACCAGCGCCGTCTGGTTCGACTACGATAACGACGGCCGCCTGGATCTTTTCGTCTGCAGCTTTGTCGACTACACCAGCAAATTCTCTTGCGGCGACAACAAGATGGGACGGCATTATTACTGCATCCCGCGGGTCTTCAAACCCACGCACAGCTTCCTGTTTCACAACAACGGCGACGGAACCTTCACCGATGTCACACGTGGCACGGATATAGAGCGAGCCCTGGGCAAAGGCCTGGGCGTGGTCGCGACCGACATCAACAACGACGGGATGATGGATCTGTTCGTGGCCAACGACACGGTGCAGAATTTCCTGTTCGTGAATCGCGGAAAGGGCAAGTGGGAAGAGATTGCGCTGGCCGCCGAAGTGGGATTCAGCGAAAACGGCCAGGCTCGCTCGGGAATGGGCGTGGATGCCGCGGATATCAATGGCGACGGGTGGGAAGACCTGTTTGTCGCCAATGTCGACCAGGAGATGTTCTCGCTCTACACCAACAACAAGAATGAATCTTTTTCCGACTCGGCGCACAAGAACGGCGTGGCGCAGGCGACACGGCTGCTCAGCGGCTGGGGCCTGAAGTTTTTCGATTATGACAACGACGGCGCTATCGACCTCATCCTTTCAAACGGACACCCGGACGACATGATCGAGATGTACTCCCAGCAGGTGAAGTACAAGGAGCCGCTTCTGCTGTTCCACCAGGAGAAAGGTCTGCTGCACAACGTCAGCGCGGAAGCCGGGCCCGCGTTCTCGAAACCGCTGGCGGCGCGTGGACTGACCGTGGGCGATTACGATAACGATGGGTTTCCCGATGTGCTGGTGGCGACCAATGGTGGCGTGCCGGTGCTGCTGAAGAACCGGTGCGGCTCGGGGAACCACTGGCTGGGCGTGAAGCTGGAGGGGGTCAACTGCAATCGCGATGCGATTGGTGCGCGTGTTACCTGGTCTGCGGGCGGAGTGAAGAGAAGCAGGCTGAAAAATAACGGCGGCAGCTATCTGTCCAGCCATGATCCGCGCGAAGTGCTGGGATTGGGAGCGGCTACGAAGATCGACTGGCTGGAAATCAAGTGGCCGCTGCCGAGCGGAAAGGTGCAGAGATTTACCGAAGTGCCCGTCGACCGGTATGTGCACATCGTCGAGGGGAAGGACCTGACATAGTGAATGGAATTTCAAAGAATCGGGCTCTATTAACTTTTATATCCGTTATATGCCCGGTAAAAATCAGATAAAATCCGGTTGACAATTCTCGACTGCTACGTATAATCAAACAAGCCCGAGGTTGAAGTTGCCTTGACGAGAGAAGGCCTCGGTTCCCGCGTCGCGCGTCACTCCACAGCAAGATTGATGTAGATTACGTGTGCGCCGGACTGTCCTTTGTGACAGCTCCGGATAGCTGCGGAAAAAAAGTAAATCGGCTCCCGTTGTGGGCGAGAGCCGATTACTCGGAGTCCGCTATGGACGGGTCCGAGGTGTGCTCCAGCACTCTCGCATCCTACCAGATCCGGCTCCACGGTTGCAGATTGGGCCCACGATGACGTGTCTGTGGGCTTTGTGTGCCGTAACGCAAAGCCCGAAGTGCGTCCCGCCACGGGCGGGATGCAAAAAGGGGAGTAACCATGCTTTGGTTTTCAACACCAGAATCCAGCCGCCGAATTGTGTTCCGGCCACTCGCATGTGTAGTGATGCTACTAGCAGCGGCCGGCGCTTACGCGCAAGTCGATCCCGGAATCCGCAGTGGCCCGCCCGGAGCGGGCCAACCTTTCGCCACGGGGCTGAGCGCCGGAGAACAGGCGTTTTTCAACAACGTGGGCGTGCCCACTTTCCAGGAGGTGGAGGCGGTAGCCGACGGATTGGGGCCGAGATTCAATCTCGATTCCTGTGCGGGCTGCCATGTGTTTCCGGCGATCGGGGGATCCAGCCCGCCGACAAACAATCCGCAGGTTGCGCACGCCACGAGCATAGCGCCGGGTAACACCGTGCCATCTTTTCTTAGTATCAACGGACCGGTTCGAGAGGTGCGCTTCATCAAGAATCCGGATGGAACGGCCGATGGGGGCGTTCACGACATCTTTACGATTGTAGGGCGGCCGGACAATCCGACTGGCTGCGCCATCAGCCAGCCGGACTTCTCCAACACCAGTAACATGATCTTCCGCATACCCACCCCGGTTTTCGGGGCCGGCTTGATCGAGAGCATCACGGACACGACGATCAGGAACAATCTCGCCGCGAGTGCCGCGGCGAAACGGCTGCTTGGGATAACCGGACATGTGAACACGAGCGGGAATGACGGCACGGTCACCCGGTTCGGCTGGAAGGCTCAGAACAAGTCGCTCATGATTTTCGCAGGTGAAGCCTACAACGTGGAAATGGGAGTCACCAATGAGAATTTCCCGAACGAACGGGAAGAGGATCCGAATTGCGCCACCGACCCGCTGTCGGAGAGCGAGACCGGCTTCGACAGCGGCAACAGCCCGGCGGATATCGTGGCGTTCATGGGCTTCATGCGCTTCCTGAACCAGCCCACACCGGCATGCGGCGCCGCGCCTCTGCCCGCCTGTTCAGCGTCCGTGATCAATGGCAGAAAGCTGTTCACTCTGATTGGATGTGCGGCCTGCCACACGCCGTCGCTGACAACCGGGCGATCGCCGGTCGCAGCGCTGAATCAGCAGCAGGCCAACTTATTCTCTGACCTTGCGGTTCACCACATGGGAACGCAGTTGGCGGATAGTGTCACGCAAGGCAGTGCCGGGCCGGATGAGTTCCGGACGGCTCCATTGTGGGGCGTGGGTCAGCGCGCATTTTTCCTGCACGATGGCCGCACCAGCGATTTGCTGCAAGCCATTCTGGCTCACAATAGCAGCGGATCGGAGGCCAGCACGGTGACCAAGGCGTTTCAAAACGTGCTCAACTCGTCCCAAAAGCAGGACATTCTGAACTTCCTGCGTTCGCTGTAGCCCGGGGGACGTGGAGGGCGGCGCGTGCGTCGCCCTTACACTTTCCACTTGTAGAAATAAAACAATAGCGGTTCTTTGCCGGTATTGACGATGCCGTGCAGTTTGCCGGCCGCGCAGTACATCATGGTGCCGGGCGCGACCTTGGTGGTTTTGCCTTCCACTAAGATCTCGCCCGTGCCTTCGGTGATGACCATGAACTCTTCCTCGGGGTGCGTGTGCGGCGGATGCGGTGACATGCCGGGCTTCAGCCGCAGGCTGCCCGCGGTCATGGATCCGACCTGGTCGGTTGCGCCGTTGAAGTAGATGGCAAGGTCGCCGAACGGCTCATGGGTGACTTTGGCTCGCAACGGATCGAGGGTTTCGCTTGGTAGTTTGGCGCCGTCCTCCGCGTGGAGTCGAGAAGCAAAGCCGAGTACGGCTGCGCTCGCAAAGCTGAATAATTCTCGTCGTCCTGGCATAGAAATAGCGTAGTACAGGCGTGCAGCCCGCAGGAGTAGCGGACAATCGGTTCCCACAAGCGGACACAGTTCCCGGCTAGTGAAGCGTTCAACTTTTTTAATTTCATCATGTTAGTTCTGGCATCCAAGATGCCGGACGAGACCGGATATCTTTCCCCATGGAGGTGCCGGCCTTGCTCAAGGATCTACGTCACGCGATTCGCACGCTAATCAAGAAGCCCGGCTTTACGCTGCTTGCTACAACCACGATGGGGCTGGGCATCGGCGCCACTACGGCCATTTTCAGCGTAGCCGACGCGATCTTGTGGAAGTCTCTCCCACTGCCCGACCCGGGCCGGCTGGTTATGCTATTCGAGCGCCGCGTGGAGCAGACGGTGGGGTGGATTCCCGTCTCTCCAGGGAATTTTGTCGATTGGAAAGACCAGAGCCGGTCTTACGAGCACGTCGCCGCTTATCAGTATTCCACCGCGAACCTGACCGGAGCGGCCGGCTATCCGGGCGAACCGGCGCGGCTCGAGACGTGCCTCACAGGAGCTGACTTCTTCGAGGCGCTGGGAGCCCGGCCTGAGCTGGGGCGCGTTTTCACCTCCGCGGAAACCCAGCCCGGCGCCGATCGCGTGGTGATCCTCAACCATAAGTATTGGAAGCGCCGCTTTGCCGCCGATCCCGCGATTATCGGCAAGCAGGTGCAGATTGACGGGCGCTCGGTGAGCGTGGTGGGCGTGATGCCGGAGAGCTTCGATTTTCCGCCAGCCATGGATGTCTGGATGCCGCTGGCGCTGGGGCCACAGGACTGGCGTATGCGCCCGGAGCCGATCCTATTCAGCGTGGCACGCTTGCAGCCCGGGGTTTCGCTCGACCAGGCGCGCGCCGAGTTGGACGGGATTTCGCGGCACCTCGAGCAGCAGTTTCCTCAGACGAACCGCGGGTGGCGCAGCCTGGTGATGCCCCTGCGCGAGTTCGTGATGGGCGGCCTGCTCGCGCGATACACCTGGCTGCTGCTGGGCGTTACGGGACTTGTCTTGCTGATCGCCTGCGCCAACGTGGCCAATTTGCAGCTCGCGCGGGCGGCCGGACGCGCGCGGGAGATGGCGGTGCGAACGGCCCTGGGGGCCACGCGGTGGCGGCTGGTGAAGCAGCTTCTGGCGGAGAGCCTGGTGCTCGCGTTTGCGGGCGCTGCGCTCGGCGTGTTGTTCGCCGTCTGGGGCGTGGACCTGATCCGCTCCGGAATTTCAGCGGACTTCGTCGCAGACATACCGAACTGGAAGCTGATTGGGGTGGATGCGCGGGCGCTGGCTTTCACTGTGGCCGCGGCACTGGCCAGCGGCGTGCTGGCCGGTCTGGTTCCCGCGTTTCAGGCCGCGCGGCGCGGTCGTCACTCTTTGAATGAAACGCTCAAGGAAGGCGCGCGGGGAACTTCCGCCGGGCGCGGCCGGCTACGGTTGCGGAACGTCCTGGTGGCGGCGGATGTCGCGCTGGCTCTGGTTCTGCTGGTGGGCGCCGGTCTCATGATCAAGGGATTAACACGGCTGGTGGATCGTGAGCAGAACATGCATCCCGGCACGCTGCTCACCCTGCGCATGAACCTGCCCGAAGCCAAGTACGGAGACGCGCGAAAGGTTCGGGAATTCTACGATCGGCTTTTGGAGCGCGTCGAGTCGCTGCCCGGTGTGACTTCGGCCGCAGTCGCCAACGCTCTCCCGCATAGCGGACTCAAGCAGGCCATTCGGGCATTCTCCACGGAAACCCGCCGGCCCAGGGATCTGGGGGAGGACAACCGCTGCCAGTATAGGCCCGTGAGTCCGGCATATTTTCGGACCCTGCGCATCCCGCTCGTCGCCGGCCGAGAGTTCACCGCCTCTGACGCGGCAAACGCACCGATCGTGGCTGTGATCAGCGAGCGCCTGGCGCGGCGCTTCTGGCCCGATGGAGACGCCATCGGCAAGCGCGTGACTATCGGGCATGAGGGCGATTTCGGACCCTGGATGACGGTTGTCGGTGTTGTGGCGGACGTGGTCGAAAGCTCCTTCGACCGCGAGCCGCGCTTCACCATCTATATTCCCTTCGCCCAGGATCCGATGTCCGGCATGCATCTTGCCGTCCGCGCCCACGGTGGCCCGAACACGTTGGTGAGAGCGGTGGAGAGCGAGGTTCGCAAACTCGATCGCGAACTGCCGGTGTATCAAGTGGAGACGCTGAGCCAGTTGGTGAGCGACGAAGTAATCGGTCTGCGATACATCGCGATTCTGATGACGTTGTTTGGCGCCATTGCGCTGGTATTGGCCTCAGTCGGATTGTATGGCGTGATGTCCTACGCGGTTTCCGAGCGCACGCAGGAGATGGGCGTGCGCATCGCTCTCGGAGCGCGAAAACGGGATGTACTGGCGCTGGTATTCGGGCGCGCACTCGGCATCACGCTGGCGGGAGTCGCGGCGGCGGTGGTGCTGGCCCGCGTGCTGGCAGACCTGGTGTTCGGCGTTGCAGCAACCGACGCGGCTACCTTCGCCGGCGTGGCGCTGCTGCTGGCGGCCGTAGCGCTGGTAGCCAGCTACATTCCAGCGCGCCGCGCCACGCGCGTGGACCCGATCGCGGCGCTGCGGTACGAGTGAGCCGGCGCGTAGCGCCGGGCGATGCTGCGCATCGCGGGACGCGGTGACGCGGGGATGGGGCGACGCGGCGACAATCCACTCCTCCCAGCGGCCCGCTTATCTGAAGTGTTTCTCGTACCACTCAATGGAGCGGTCGATGCTGTCTACGATGTGCTTCGGTTCGCGCAAGCCGTGACCTTCGCGGGGGTAGCGCACGAAGACCGTTTCCACGCCCACATCCTTTAGGGCGATGTAGAACTGCTCGGCTTCGGCGATGGGTACGTCGGCATCATTTTCTCCGTGCATGAGCATCACCGGCGTGTGCACCTGCGCGACGTACTTTAACGCGGAGCGTTGCCAAAGAAGGTCCATCAGATTCCCCTGGTGCGGAAAGATGCCGAACTCCATCTGCTCATACTGGTTGTAATACGTCATGTAGTTGTAGCTCACCAGGTTGGTTATGCCGGCGGTGGGAATCGACGCCTTAAAAATATTGGTTTGCGTGACGAGCCAGGCGCTCAACTGCCCGCCATAGCTGGTCCCCTCTACGCCCAGCCGGTCGCGGTCGATCCACAAGTTGCGGCGTAAGGCGGCGCTCACGCCGTAGAGCACGTCCTGCGCCTCGTTGCCATTCTGTTCGCCGAAGACAGCATCGGCGAACTTCTGGCCGTAGCCCGTGGAGCCGCGGAAGTTTACCATCAGCGTTGCCCAGCCGAGGCCCGCATACACCTGGTTGCGGAAATTGAATGCCGGTCCTTGCTGTCCGTGGGGTCCGCCGTGGATCACGACGATCAGGGGATGTTTGGAATCCGCCGTCATTTTCAGCGGTTTGGTGAGGAAGGCTTCCACCTCGTATTTATTGTCGTTGCTGATGAAGGTGAAGGGCTCGACTTCGGCCATGCGTTTTCCCGCCATGACCTCCGCATTAAGGTCCGTCAGCTTCTTGGATGGTTGCTCGGGCTTGCCGTAAAAAACCTCGGATGGAACGGTGGGCGACGAGAACGAATAGGCGATGTTTTCATCTTTGTCTACCGACCAACTTCCCACGCGGCCTGGATCTGCAACGATGCTTACCGCGCGTCCACCAGAGGCCGGCAGGCGAGCTAGCAGAGTGTTGCCTCGCCTTTCCAGGATGAAGTAAATCCACTTGCCGTCCGGTGACCATCCGGCATCGACCTGGCGATTGTCGACCGCCGCGCCGAGCTCGCGCCGGTTGCGGCCATCAGCGTCAATCAGCCAGACGTGCGTGTCTTCCATGCTGGTCTCGAGGTCGGTGAGGCCGCGCCTGGTTCCCAGGTAGACGAGCGTCTTGCCGTCAGGCGACCAGCGCGGCTGGTACTCCGCGTTCTCGGTCGCGGTGAGCCTGCGAATGCCTCTGTTCGAGACATTTAACGCGAACAGATCATAGTTGAAGAACTGGTCTTCATTGGGCTCGCGGTTGGACACGAAAGCGATCTCGCGCCCGTCGGGCGACCAGTCGATGGAGTGTTCGGAATGGGTGCCGTTGGTGAGCTGCCGGATCTCTCCGGTGGCGAGATCAGCCACGAAGATATGCAGGCGGCGGTTGTCGTTGAAATGGGAGAAGCCTTCGTCGTAATCCGGCTTATAGAGGTAGCGGGTGATGACCATCGGGTCGCCGGAAGCAGCAGCCGTTTCCGGTCCGGGCACTGCATTGACGAAGGCGATCTGCTTCGAGTCCGGCGACCAGGCCACGCGATGTCCGGCGGTCGGAAGCGGGCTGTTGGTCGATTGGAGCGCAGAAACCGGCTTCGCGCCTGATCCATCAGGGTGCGAGACGATCAAGTGGGTGGCTCCGTTTTCATCGCCTGCATAAGCGATCCAGCGGCCATCGGGCGACCAGAGGAAGTCGTCAGCTTTTCCCAATCGCGTCGCTTGTCCCGAGCCCAAGGTCATGACCCAAAGCTCCGAATAAGGCCGGCCGGGACCATCGTTGCGGGAGACCGCATAGGCCAGCCGCGAACCGTCCGGTGACAGGCTTACGCTGCCCGCCGAGTGGAGTTTGTAGAGATCAGCGCTGGTGAAGACTTGCTGCGCCGAGGCCGGTATCGTGGACATCAAGATTCCAACTGCAACAACGGAAATTCGGGAAATGAACACGCCTGGTCCCTTCATTGTGGATTAGAGGGGAAGTCTAGCGCGATGGGGTTCGCGGCGGCAACCAAAACGTCTGAGTTTCTGGATTTTATGCGCTGGCGTTCGCCGGCAGGCTTTCCGAAGCCGGTTTCAGGCTGCCGTCGAGTTTGCCCAGGCGAGCCGTGAACCAGAAGGTACTTCCCTTGCCCGGTTTGCTTTCCACCCAAATTCGTCCACCCATGAGTTCCACCAGGCGAGCCGAAATGGCCAATCCCAGCCCTGTCCCTCCATATTTCCTGGTGGTGGAGCCGTCGGCCTGTCGGAATGCTTCAAAAATGATTTTTTGTTTATCCGGTGGAATACCCGGTCCCGTGTCGCGGACGGCAAACTTTGCGCAGATGGTGGCTCCATCCTCTGAGTCGACCTCGGCCTCCACCATCACGGAGCCACGTTCCGTAAACTTGACCGCATTGCCCACGAGATTCAGCAGCACCTGGCGAAGCCTTACGGGATCCGCGGCGACCGTCCGAAACAGATCGGGTGTGACGGTGTATCGGAGATCAATGCCTTTGTGCGTGGCGGCGTTGCGAAGCAGGTTTGTGGCGCCTTTGACGATTTCCACGAGAGCCACCGAGGCTGGATTCAGTTCCATCCGTCCGGCTTCAATTTTCGAAAGATCCAGAATGTCATTGAGCAGAGTCAATAGAGATTCCGCTGAGCTGGTGACATCAGCCAGGTATTCCAACTGTTCTTCCCGGGAAGTAGATTCCATGGCCAACGCCGTCATCCCGATAATGGCATTCATGGGGGTGCGAACCTCGTGGCTCATATTCGCCAGAAACTCGCTCTTCAGTTGCGTGGCCTCCTGGGCAGACTTTAGCGCCGCTGCGAGCTCTTCATTCTTGCGCCGCAGTTCGGCAGTCTGAGCACGCACGCGGCGGCGCAGCACGAGCACCCAGGCCGAGGTTAGCAGCGCGATCAGCGCGACCAAACCCAGAATCGACAGGGCTCTGCTCCGGGTCCACCAGGACGGGTTCTTCAGCACCACCACATCTGCGGGTGATCGCAGGCGAATCTTGAAGGACTGCGGCACCCCGACGCCGTCTTTTTCCATCACCAGGATGCCGGTGACACGAACTTGACTATCTTCGAGCAGGGCTTGCTTTCCCTCGGCGGACTTCCACTGGCCGGCGGCGCTAAACGAGGCGCCACCCCGTTTCATGATCAGCACTTCTTCACTGGGGAGGACGACGCGAGCCGTCAGTTGGCCTTCTGCCGTAACCAGAGCGGAATCGTTGCTATCGTCGTCCAGCGCTTTGTCAGGTTGAACCGGGATGGGCGGGGGAACAGACGCAGCACCCGTGCGGCGATAAATGGCATCTTTCAAAGTTGGCCGCCAATCCACAAAGCCGGCGTAGCCCACCACTTCTACGCGGTCACCTGGGGCAAGCGGCGCGGTTTGATTGGTCTCTACGTAGATACTGCCGGTTGGGTCCGCGATATAGAGATCTTTTCCCTGAAACCGCGCGGTCACGATGCCCGATACTTTGACGCGGTGCG